>QMCE01002597.1_pt1 | contig 25324 bp, 18 predicted proteins | sample 1821851 | NCBI WGS metagenome assembly QMCE01 (sample SAMN09453174, study PRJNA476694) | Termite gut metagenome, whole genome shotgun sequencing project. | isolation source: worker | host: Odontotermes sp. | place: South Africa:Pretoria | collected 2016-01-28 | reverse complement strand
AAGAATGAAAAACTTTATGAAAAAGACGCGAATACTCTTGTATTACTCGCGGAAAATCATGATGAAGTAATGGGAACTCTTTTTGTCGGCATAGAAACTGAATGTAAAAATATTGGCAGTATCGGTCTTACCGCAACCGCTCGTAAACACCAAAACAAAGGAATTGCGACAAATATGGTTAAACTTGGGACTAAGTATTTAAAAGAAAAAGGATTAAAGAAAGCCCCATTTAAGTTATACTTATACGGATTTAGTGAATCTGTATGGCAGAGCCGGGTATAAAATATGTATGGAATATTTTATGGGTGAAAAAAGTGTATTATAAATGCTTCATGGCTTATAAGAATTTCCATGAGCGCGGACAAATGGCGATCTATTTTTTTCATAGGTAGTTTTGGAATAAAGCACATTCGGATGTGGCTCTTCGGGCGGTTTTTCTTTCTTTGATCCTGTTTTATGGGTATATATTTTCATAAAACTTAAAAGCTTATAAAAAAGCGTTCAAAGATATTCTTTGAACGCTTTTTCCGCTTAGCGGGGGTAGGACTCGAACCTACGACCTTCGGGTTATGAGCCCGACAAGCTTCCAACTGCTCTACCCCGCGTTGAAGTATGCTGTTATACTACTTTAAAACCTGATAAAAGTCAAGCGGGTTCTCCAGTTTTTTTCAGTTATTTGGCGAATTTGTGAAATTTAGGGCGTCCATCGTTTCAGGCGTAGCGCGTTGGCAAGCACCGAGACCGAACTCATGCTCATAGTGGCGGCGGCGAACATTGGGTTAAGCAGGGGACCGCCGAAAAGGTGGAGCAGCCCTGCCGCGATTGGTATACCGATAACATTGTAGCCAAACGCCCAAAACAGGTTCTGTTTGACTATGCGTATGGCGCGCCTACCTAGCCGTACCGCGGCGGACACAGTACGCAAATCGCCCTTCATCAGCACCACGTCGGCGGTCTCCAGTGCCACATCAGTACCGGTACCGACGGCTATACCCACATCGGCTTGGGCAAGGGCAGGCGCGTCGTTTATGCCGTCTCCTACCATGGCGACAACACGCCCTTCCTCTTGCAGCTTCTGCACTTCGGCGGCTTTGTCTTGGGGCAGCACCTCGGAAAGAACGCGATCTATGCCGCACTGCCGGGCGACTGCAGCGGCGGTGCCGCGGTTGTCGCCGGTGATCATTACCGTTTGTATGCCTAGTTCTGCGAGCCGCCCCACCGCGTCGCTACTCGTCGGTTTGACGACATCGGCTACCGCGATAATGCCAGACAGCCGCTCGTTCTCTGCGATATACAGCGCCGTTTTCGCCTGTTCCGCGAGCCGCCGTTCCTCATTGGGGAGCGCGCCTTCAAGCGGAACGCCGCGCTCTTCCATAAATCGGCGGCTTCCGGCGATCACCACCGCGCCGTCTATGACAGCCCGAACGCCCCGCCCCGCAAAAGACTCGAAATTATCAGCGCTCTCAAGCGAGATACCTTGTTCCAGCGCGGCTTTTACCACCGCCGTGCCGAGTGGGTGTTCGCTACCCCGTTCCGCCTGCGCAGCTCTTTGGAGCAGGTGGCGCTCGTCCCCGTCCGCCGCGATTAGATCGGTAAGGGACGGCTTCCCCTCCGTAAGGGTGCCGGTCTTGTCAAAGATCGTTGTGTCCACCTTGTGAAGGGTTTCCAGCGCCGCGCCGTTTTTGATCAATATTCCGTATTCCGCACCCTTGCCCGCGGCTACCATGACGGCGGTAGGAGTGGCGAGCCCTAAAGCGCAGGGGCAGGCTATGACTAACACCGAGATGAATATGCTGAGGGAAAACTCAAGCGGGCTTGTATCTGGCGGAAGAGCGACCGCGCCGATTGATGCGCCAGTGAACCACGCCAGCCCAGCCGCAAGAGCTATGACGCAGACCGCCGGTACAAAATAGCCGGAAACCGTATCTGCAAGGCGGGCTATGGGCGCTTTTGATCCCTGCGCGTCCTCCACAAGCCGTATGATGCGGGCAAGCGCAGTATCTGCTCCTGTTTTTTCCGCCTTAAATCGTATCAGCCCGGACGTATTGACGGTCGCCGCGTATACCTCATCGCCAATTTCTTTTGTTACGGGCATACTTTCCCCGGATAGCATGGACTCGTCAACGGCGCTCCGCCCTTCAAGTACTACGCCGTCCGCCGGAATTTTTCCGCCCGGTTTCACCTCTATAAGATCACCAGGGACGATTTCCTCCAGCAGGATTTCCCGCGCCTCCCCGTTCTGTATGACGACAGCCGTCTTGGGCGCAAGCTCCATAAGGCGGGCGACCGCCTCACCAGTTTTTCCCTTTGAGATCGTCTCCAGCGTCTTTCCCAAAAGTATCAGGGTGATGATGACGCCCGCGCTTTCAAAATAGAGCGATTCGACCGCCGCGTGGCGCGTCAAGTGGTCTCCGATCGCTATGCGCCATGTGTTGTACAAGCTGTAGGCGAATGCGGCGGAAGTTCCTATGGCGACAAGACTGTCCATGTTGGGCGCGCCTCGCGCGAGCGACGCAAAGCCGCCTGTGTAGAAACGATGCCCCGCCGCCAGAATAGGCAGCGTAAGGACAAACTGGATAAGTGCGTAGCGGAATGGATACGTCATAGGCGCAAGTATTTCCGGGAAGGGCAGTCGTATAACGGAAATCATGGGCGCCATTGCTATGTAGAGCAGAGGTAGAGTGAAACACGCCGCCACAATACACTTGGTACGCAGGGTTTTGGCGGCTTTCTCCCGGCGTTCCGCCTCTTTGCGGGCGTTCTGTCCTTCCGCGTCTAGCGCTTCATAGCCCGCCTTTACCACGGCTGCTTTGATGGCGGACAGTCGGATACGCACTGGATCATAGACCACTGTCGCTCGCTCGGATGCAAGATTTACCGAGGCGTTTTCTACCCCGTCCAGTTTTGAAAGAGCTTTTTCCACCCGAGCCGAACATGCCGCGCATGTCATTCCGCGCACTGCCAGTGTTTGCGTCATTTTTGCCCACCTTTTTATGTATATTACACCACCAATAAAATCATGACTCTATTTTGCATATATGATATTCTTTACTATAGCATACTTCATTTTTTAAGACTAGACTTTGTTTGTGGATTAATATCAGTAAGAAGAAAGGCAGAGAGCGTTTTCATCATATCATTAAGGTCTATAGGTTTTGCGATATGCCCGTTCATGCCCGCCGCGAGGCAGGTCTCTATGTCCTCGTTGAAGGCGTTAGCCGTCATGGCGATGATAGGGACTGGCATTTTGTTCCATGACTTTTCCAGTATCCGTATACGGCGCGTCGCCTCAAGACCGTCCATTTCCGGCATCTGCACATCCATAAAAACAAGATCGTAGCGCCCCTGCGCCTTCTCAAATTTATCCACTGCGACAACGCCGTTTTCCGCGAAGTCAAATGATGCTTTCGTATCTTCCAGCAAACCGCCTAAAATTTCCTGATTGATCTCTATATCCTCCACCACCAGAATGGACATCCCTTCGAGCTTTCCATCCAGATTCATGATATTTTCCGACTTTTGTCCCACCACGGCGCAGTGGTTTGAAATGCCAACAATCGTATTATACAGGGTTGAAGGCAGTACCGGCTTATACAGAAAACGCTCTATGGATACCGATCCGATTTTTTTCTCAATGTCAGACCAATCCGACACGGAGATAAGCACCAGTGCGATGTGCGGATCGAGCGACTGAATTTCGCGCAGTATATGGACGCAATCTTCATTAGACAACTGCCAATCCACAAACGCTATATCATACCGCTGACCGTTTTGGATGCTTTTGGTGATAAGACGCAATCCCTCCACGCCAGACGTAACAACATCGCAGGCTATGGAAAAGTTCGCCAAAATATGATCAAAGTAGTCAAGCATGTCGCTGCTGTCGTCTATGACCAGCACCCGCATATCCTGCCGGAAAGTGAACTCCGTTTCGTTTTCAAGCGCGTTGCCCCATTCCGCGTCCAGTTCAAAGGAGAAGGTAGAACCTTTGTTAGGCTCGCTTTCTATCCAGATGCGCCCATTCATAAGTTCCAGAATTTTCTTACACAAGGCAAGTCCCAGGCCTGTGCCGCCGAACCTGCGGGTTATACTGCCGTCCGCCTGCTCAAAAGAGCGAAACAGTCGCGCTTGCTGTTCCGGTGAAATGCCTATGCCCGTGTCGCTTACTGCTACATGCAGGCGCATCTGGTGCTCGGGCTGCGCGTCTGCGTCCGCGTCCAGATTCATATAGCTTATCCGTACCGTAATCTTGCCGCCTTCAGGCGTGAATTTGTTGGCGTTTGACAGCAGATTCAACAGAATTTGCGAATAGCGCAGCTCGTCGCCTATGACAAAGCGCGTGAACAAGGCGTCAAAAACAATCGTAAGCTGCTGTTTTCTTTCCTCAAACTTCACCTGCATCATATCAACGGTATTCTGGATCATCTTTTCAAAATCGAATTCTTTATAGACGATCTCGAATTTGTTTGCCTCTATCTTGGACATATCCAAAATATCGTTGATAAGCCCTAGAAGCTGCTTGGAAGCTCCGTCCACGCGGGAAAGGCAGTAGCGCATACGGTCTATATCATGAGCCTTGGAGGCGAGGGTAGTCATGCCGATGATGGCGTTCATGGGCGTACGGATTTCATGGCTCATGCGGGAAAGGAAATCGGTCTTTGCCTTTGACGCGACTATCGCCTCTTCACGGCTCTTGATAAGACTAGCGGAAGTTTCGTTTTTCAGCACTGCGGCTGCAAGAAGCAGCGCCGCCGAATCGAGTATGCGTTCTTCCTGCGCGGAAAACACACGCTCCTTTTTACAATCGTCAAAGCTAATATAGCCCCAGAATTCGCCTTTGAAGGAGAGCGGAATACCCAGCGTGGCTTTCGCGCCGCGTTTTTCGAAACACTGCCGCTCCGGTTCCGGCAATTCCCGCGTGATCTGGTTGATATACTGTTTGTTCCCGTTCAGTATCTTGAGCCACGAAGGCACGCTGCGGTAATCCGTCTTGAGGAAGGATGCACGGTCTTCTATCGGCGGCGCGCCGTCCGACCACTCATAGATGACCTTGAAGCACAGAGAGCCATGTTCATCAATGAAATTCTCCCACAGAAGGATACGATGTACGTCAATTGCCTGTCCTATATTCCACAGGAATTCTTTCATCACATGAGCAAAATCATCTGTATCAGCCATTAGTATGGAGGACGCGCCGGTATTGATCGCCTGCAGCAGATGGTCTTGATAGACTAATTCGCGCCGCGTTTCTTTTATAAGACTTATATCTATACCAAATCCCGCCATAACAAAGGATGATCCATAAGGAATTTTCTTCAGTACAATACGGAGTACCTTTGGCTTACCCTGCACCAGTATGTCCATCTCAAAGTCCATATACTCCTTCTCCGCCGCTTCCATAAGACGTTTCTTGAACGGTACGGAACGTTCGCCGGTGGATTGAAATTCAGGTATACATTCGACAAGAATGCGGGACGATTCCTGTATCAGTTCCTCTTTGGTGGAGAATCCAAAAAATTTGACAATGGAGGGATTGCAGTCGATGACCTTGTATTCACTGTTGAAAATGAAGGTAAAATCGGGATTGGCGTCAAGAAGGACTTTGCTGAATTCCTTCTCCGCACTGATGTCCGCATTCAGCTTTTGCTCGGAACGTTTGAGTTTGTCCGTGTCCATCGTGGTGACGAGCGCGTGTATGGGCTTTCCTTCGCCGTCTGACTTCAGCACTTGCATAATAACCCGCGTCCAGATATACGATTCTTTGCCGGTTTCCATGTAAAATCTGATTTCTTCGCTGAAAATAGTGGTTTTTCCTGCAAAAAAAGCGTTTATGGCGGCGTCCACGTGCTGTTTGTCATCATCATGTATGGATTTTTTCCAGTCGGACAAGCTTTGCACCTTGTCTGTCTCGGGAAGAAAACCCGGTATATTCATCCAGCTTTTGCAAAAAGGGATAAGAAAAAACACCTGCCGCTTAATATCCATCTCTCGGCAGGCAAAAGTCGACATTTTTGAGGTAAATTTGTGCTTGTCTTCGCTCTCTTTCAGACGACTTATATCTTCCAGAATACCGGAGAGGCGTTTGGGCGCGCCGTCCTCGTACCGTTCCGTGATGAACGCTTTTTCCAGTACCCATATTACATGTCCGTCTCGATGAAACGCGCGGTACGGCATCTCGTAGACGTCCGTTTCTCCCGAAAGGTAGCAATTCAGCGCCTTATTCATCCTATCCGCGTCTTCGGGCGCTGCATAATTCTTCCATATATTAGTTTCGGGAGGAAATTCACCTTCACCGTACCCGAATATTGCCTCGCAGCGCGCGCTGTATACAGCAGTTCTTTCGGGCAGATGCAATTCCCATAACCCTATATTAGCCTTGTCAACAAGAAACTCAAGCATACCAGAAAAATAAGCGGACAAATCATTTGAGCGATTTTGTAATAAGTCAGGTTCTTTTTCCATAATAAATTCATAGTATAATGATTATAATGGAAAGTCAAGGACGACAATTTAGAAGGAAGAGATTTTTGCCGATATTCAAAGTATGAATTTACTGGTCAGGCGAACTGTACCCGCCCGTATTCGTGGTATGGCGGCGAGTTCTGCGGTGATATGCGCCGCGGCATTTCTTAGTATTGCGGCTTCCATTTGGGAAGGCGCGGCGAATGTCGCATCCAGCGGCGTCCTGCCTGAAACCGGCTACACTGCTGCGACCAGCGCGTTTCCGCGCGATACGATAATAACGGTTACAAACCTCGAAAATGGTAAATTTACTCGCGTTACTGTAGCGGCTCCCTTGGACAACCGAAGCCTGTTAATTCTGCTTTCCCGCGAAGCCGCCGCCGCCATAGACCTGCCGCAAAACCGCGCGGGACGCGTGCGTATTATGGAGCTTGTTGATCCCGTTACTATGCTTCCGCCTGTGCCTTTGGACAGAAAAACGACAAGTGGCGATCCTGACTATGATCCCAAAGCCCGTATAGCGGAATTTAACCCGACCCCATCTGACAAAGGCGCGGCATCTGTTGTTGCTGCCCCATCTACAACGGCGGACGGGACGCCTGCGGCTATGCCCGCGATACCGCCCATTCCTGAAGAGTCTTTATTCACTGCAGGGACTTCCGAAGAGCAGCCGCCTCCCATACCGCCGCCCGCGGAATCGGATATGACAAGCGGTGCTGCCATAGCAGCCGCGCCGCCTGAAGAGAACGGGAAACCTGCGGAACAGCCGCCTACGGAAACCGCGTCTGGCACGCCGGACATGACAAGTGCTGTCGCCGTAGCTGCCGCACCGCCCGAAGAGAGTGGGAAGCCTGCAGAACAGCCACCTACAATAGCAGTGCCTGAAGAGAGCGGAAGTCCTGCGAAGCAGCCGCCCACAGAAGTCGCGGCGGACACGACGAGCGGTACCGCCGTAGCAGTCGCGCCGCCTGCGGAAACCGCGTCCGGTGAAAGCGCCCGCCATGAATTGGACAATTACAAACTCGCGCTTGTTCCGGCGGAAGATCGTGTGCCGGAAGGAAAAGGCGTGAGTATCCCTTCGGATGCCGAGATAGCTCCCATTCCGCCTTCCCGTCCGCAGACTGCGGCAGCGGAACCGGGGAAAACGCCTGATTCTGCGTATTTTGTCGATCCTGTGGAACCACCCGCAAGCGCGCGCCCTGTGTCTCATGATGGCAGAAACTTTTCCGTTCCCGTGTTTGCCACAATGGAAAAGGGCGTGTACTATGTGCAGTTACGCTCGTATAGAAGACCGGAACTGGTGGAAAGCGAACTTTCCAAACTGACAAATATCGACAATGTGTCCGTGCAGGTGGCTGACTTGTCGGGCAGACCTATATACCGCGTCATGATAGGACCTGTCTCGAAAAGCGAAAGCGCGCAGCTTGTGCGGCAGTATAAAGAGAGGGGCTGGACGGATGCCTTTGTCTGGCTTGGGAAATGATTTTTTAGCGCCGTTAGAACGTGTAATGAGGAGGAAATTATGTCAATGTCGGCTAAAGAAGCGGTTACGCATATTGTATCAATATTACCAGAGACACTCGGTTTTGAAGAAATCATAGAAGCTCTTGCCATGATTTACCATGAGCGGCTCGCCGTGGAAGTGGAGACAGAAACCGGCGATGCCATTCCCGACACATGCCCAAAAGTCGCCGCGTAAAATAATCCGCCCTGTCTCCGCCGCCATTGCGAAGGGGGTAGGGGTTATCTTTATTAGGTAAGTAAAATTCAGGGAAAATTCTGAAGGTGTTTGGGAAAGTATGATAAAGATGAATGAGCAAAGATTAGGTTCGTAAAAATCAGTTTAATACATAAAATTGATGTTTTCTGCTTGACACCTTCATCTTTGCATCATACTTTTTGAAACACCAGCAAAATTCTTTCTTATAAGCAAATATTTTTAAAGATTAAAAGCCGCGGAGGATTTCGCGGGGTTTAGAACCTTGGGCAGGACCTACCAAACCGCGTTCTTCCATAAGTTCCACAAGGCGAGCGGCGCGGTTGTAGCCTATTTTTAGGCGGCGCTGTATGTAACTTGCGCTTGCCTTGCCCTGCTGAAGGACGATTTCCCACGCCTTGTCATAAAGCGGATCGTCGCCGTCATCGAACAATTCCCCTATGGATTCTTCTTCCTCATCAAAGAAAATCTCCTCGTCAATGTAATCAGGCTCTCCGAGCGTCTTTACATATTCGACAACGCGCTCTACCTCTTCTTCGGACACAAACGCACCCTGCATACGGATGGGGAACGGATCAACCACGCCTGAGTAGAGCATATCGCCACGCCCCAGAAGTTTCTCGGCGCCCACAGCATCTATGATGATACGACTGTCCACCTTGCTTGCCACCATAAAGGCGATGCGGCTGGGGATATTCGCCTTGATAAGCCCTGTGATGACGTCGATGGAGGGACGCTGCGTCGCCAAAACGAGGTGTATGCCCACGGCGCGGCTCATGGCGGCGAGGCGGGCGACTGTTGACTCAAGCTCCTTACCGGTCGTTACCATAAGGTCGGCGAATTCGTCTACGATAACGACGATGTAGGGCATGTGTTCCGTGGCGATGTTGCGTTCCTTTATGCGGCGATTGTAGCTTTTGATGTCCCTTACGCCCATAGAATCGAGACAGGCATAGCGGCGCTCCATTTCGCAGATGCAGTATTGCAGGGCTTGGAAGGCTTTTTTCGGCTCAGTGATGACCGGCGTGAGGAGGTGCGGAATCTCGTTGTAGAGTTTCAGTTCCACGATTTTCGGGTCTATAAGAATGAAGCGTACCTCGGCGGGCGAGCGTTGGTAGAGTATAGAAAGCAGCATGGCATTGACGCACACGGATTTGCCTGATCCAGTCGCGCCCGCTATGAGGAGGTGGGGCATCTGGGTGAGGTCTAGGGTCTGCGCCTCGCCCGTGATGTCCTTACCCAGCACAACGGGGATGCCCATTTTCTTGTTTTCATGCTCGTTTTCTATGTGGTCAGTGATGATTTCGGCGAATGATACGATGTTACGCCGCGCGTTGGGAACTTCTATGCCGACGGCGTGCTTGCCCGGAATAGGCGCGACTATACGTACCGACTGCGCGGCGAGGCGAAGAGCGATATTATCTTGCAGGTTGACGATTTTAGAGAGTTTTACGCCGGGCGCCGGGAGAATTTCAAACATGGTGATGACAGGACCTTTGCGTATGCCGGTAACTTCCGCCTGAATTTTGAATTCGTTGAGCGTTTCCTTGAGGATTCCGGCGGCGGCTTGAGTGGCTTCGTCTATGATCCAGTACTGTCCGTCGGGGTAGTCGTTGAGAATACCCAGTACCGGCACACGGTAACTTTTCCACCGCCGGGGCAGATCGGCGTGCAGTACCCCATGTTTTTTAGGCGCTTCAGACTGCTGGCGGCGCTTCAGACTGCTGGCGCGTAGGATGCGGGCGCGGCGGCGGTTCCTGTGGCTTGTCGCGACGGTCGTAGGTATTGTCCGGGAACGCGGCGTCGGTGATTTCCTCGGGGCTTTGTCCGAAAGGTTCTTCAGGCAGCGGGATGTAAGCCGCAGGTTTATGAGGCGCATGGCGAGGCGGCGGTTCCTGGGGCTTATCGCGGCGGTCGTAGGTGTTGTCCGGGAACGCGGCGTCGGTGATTTCTTCCGGACTCTGCCCAAAGGGTTCTTCGGGCAGGGGGATATAAGCCGCGGGTTTGTGAGGCGCATGGCGAGGCGGCGGTTCCTGGGGCTTGTCGCGGCGGTCGTAGTTGTCCGGGAACGCGGCGTCGGTGATTTCTTCCGGACTCTGCCCAAAGGGTTCTTCGGGCAGGGGAATGTACGCCGCGGGTTTGTGCGGTGCATGGCGAGGCGGCGGTTCCTGTGGCTTGTCGCGACGGTCGTGGGTATTGTCCGGGAACGCGGCGTCGGTGATTTCCTCGGGGCTTTGTCCGAAAGGTTCTTCTGGCAGGGGAATGTACGCCGCGGGTTTGTGAGGCGCATGGCGAGGCGGCGGTTCCTGTGGCTTGTCGCGGCGGTCGTGGGTATTGTCCGGGAACGCGGCGTCGGTGATTTCTTCCGGGCTTTGCCCGAAAGGTTCTTCGGGTAGGGGAATGTACGCCGCGGGCTGATGCGATGGGGGTCGTTCCAGTCCGCTATAACTGGAGGGTATGATAATATCCTCGTACACCACGACTGCCACCGGAACGCTTCCTGTCTCACTTTTTTTACTTTCATTGGGTTGTTGTTCGGGGTACGTCGCGTTGTCGGTAATTTCATCGGGCGTGCGCTCAAAAGGGTCGGGATTGTCAATATACGCCCCGGGTCTGCGGGACCCGTGTAAATGCGGCGCGGCGTCCTCATGCTCATATTGAGTCAGTTCATCGAACTGCGTTTCGTCTGCGTGCGGTTTAACAGATTGAGCGGCTTTTCCCTGCCTTTCCAGCAATTCCTTGTACGCTTTGGCGCTCTGCAAAGTCGGCGGAGGCGGAAGGTCGTCTATATCCAAATCGGACGCGCTAAAACTGCCTGTCGTGTCTTTGGGTGAGTTTTTTTCATTATTTTTATTTTTTACATCAGTATTAAAAGAATTTTTTGATTTTTTTGCAGATTCGGCAGTATCCTGCAAAGTCATAAGCAGATATTTTTTACTGCCGCCTCCCTGCGGCGGATCATCATCGGGATTGTAGGGAGACAACTCGGACGCCTCAACATCCGAGTCAGATTCTTCTTCTTTTTTTGGACGCTCTTTGAAGCGCAGTTCGGAAATAAGAATTATCACCAGAACCTGCACCAACACGGAGAAAGCCAGAACAAGGGCAAAGCCAAGCCGTCCTGTGTCTTTAAGAAAATCGGACGTATTGGACAGATGATCGAAACGGCTGTAATACGACGTGCCCACGGCTATGGTGGTAAACGGAGCAAGGGATGCGATCATCACAAACACACGGCTGGGACGGAATGTAGGATCAAGGACAAGCACGGCTCCCCATAGGAGGTAGAAGGGAACGGCAATCGCCAAAATTCCGTACGCATCCACGAGAAATTCCCCGGATTTTGAGGAGATATTCGGTATGTCGAGCAGTCCGTCTGCCACTCCCACACCCGTAACAATTGCGGCAATGATCAACACAGCCGAACTTATAATTGAAAGCGGTTGGAGGGATAAAAATTGTGAAGCAGTATCTGGCGCGCGCGGATTAGTATTTTCCAATTTAAATTTCCTACATATCCATAATATCGGCAAGGATGTCTTCCATAGCCTCGCCATAATACAAATAACCGTACACCGCGCTCGCAGAAGCAACTCGCTTGCCATATTCCCGCGTCTCGGTTATATATATAGTTTCGACAAACAAATCGTCTGGCAGCACGGTTTCCTCGCCGCGCAGCCGCCGTATGCGGTTTGGACCGCCGTTGTAACCAAGCAGAGCGAGCATCGCACTGTTTGTACGCGCCTCAAGAGAGGCAAGATAATACGCGCCTATATGGACGTTAATTTCGGGATTAGTCAAATCAAGCCCTGTCGAAAGATAATCGGGACCGCCATCCCTCTGTATGCGCTCTGCCGTTTCTTGGCCCGTCGCTTCCATAATTTGCGCAAGGCCAACAGCGCCCGCCGACGAAACCACGTCGGCTCTGAAAGAGCTTTCCGTGCGTATAAGACCGAACAGTGTCGGTTCATGGACGCCTGTTTCCCCCGCGTATCGTCTTACTATAGCATAAAACGGTCTGGGATAAAAGAGCGTCATATCAAAAAAATCTGTTTCATAGTCTTCTTTTTGCATGTATCCGTTCATAAAACGTATCATGTCATAATAACGTCCGCTCTCTGAGAGGGCGTACGCCAGAACGCGGGATTCTTCTAATGCAAGCGATTCCTCAGCGTTTCTCATATAGGGATAGGCGAAATTCCCTACGCCGTATTCAAAAAAACCCGCTAAAAAAGCCGCCTCATGGCGCTGATCTTTTAGTTTTTCTAATTTTTCCGCAATATTATCGCCGCTCTCACTTGCAGGGATAATCACATGCTCCCCGATATGGCGCGCGCTCATAACGCGATAGTAAAATGAGGCGTTTTCCGCCTCAAACGCTATCCTGAAAAAGACGGAAGGAAGTCCTTCGCGTCCGGTGAACGCGGCAGCCTCCGCTGCTGGAATATAATCTTCAGAAAGCGTGCGCGCTATAATATAGGCGTATTTCGCCACGGTACCTTCATCGGCGTACATTTCGCCATTACGCGGGTTGATGACGCTGAAAATTTCGAGCAGCTTCGTCCAGTTATGCTGCGCGGTAAAATATTGGCAGAGCTTGCCCAGCACATCCGAAAAATACGAGCCGTCATGCCATCGTTTCGCGTAAACACGGAGCAAGGGAACCGCGAGAAGAGCGTCTTCTTGAAAGGCGGTGTCCAGAATGTACCATATACAGGCGTCTTCCTGTATCGCATCAGGCGCGAACGCGAGGGCGCGGGTAAAAAGCGCGACGGCTTCTTTCCAGTTTTCGCGCTGCCGTTCCATTCTTCCAGCAAAAAGGAGCAGATTGTACCGCGCGTCCGCCGTATCAGCGTGTTCCTTTTTTGTCCGTGCGAGCTCGCGCAGTTCCCCTTCCCATTGCTGAAAGAGTGCCGCGCCTTCTTTGCCAGTTCCTGTGTACTGGAAACAGCGTCCCAAGTCGACAATAAGGGCAGGATTTTTGAAGAAAAGTGTCCTCTCCCGCTCAATAACGCGACGGAAGGCGGATAAACCTGCGGAATAGTCACGGCGCGCAGTCTCGACACGCCCTTTCAGCGCATGTAAGCCGGTTTCGTCAAGGGGCGGTGGCAGAGGCAGCGCGTCATCGGTTCTGCGCCATTTGTCGATCTCGTTGTACATCCATGTCCGCGCATCGGACATACCGCTGCTGTCTGTCAGAAAGGCGAAGGTATCGGCGGTAGCAGCATCTGTCGCCGCGTTTGCTCGTATTGACGAAAGAAGGCGAGCCGCCCGCTCCCATTGAAGTAGGGCGGGCGCGCCGTATTCGGAGCCGCCGGTAACAGCGCCGCTGGCAACAGCGCTGGATATGGAGGATTCCGTCTCGTCGGACAAGGGCGCGCCGTTAAATCCCTCCGCCACCTCATTGTATCTGCCAGCGCGGTACAGGGCGACCGCTTCCAGTGCGGCGGGTATTTGGAGTGTTTGTTTTCCGGCTTGGGCAGCGCGGATGGCTTGCGAAACCGACTCGGAAAAATCCCAGCCTTCAGCCATAAGGCGGATAAGCTCAAGAGAAGCTTCCTCGCGTACGCGGCTTACAGGCGACTTGAGAGCGGCGCAGAACAGTCCAACTGATCGAGTTTTCGGCGCGTCTTCATAACGCTTCACTAGCAAACCCGCGTAATACGGCGCGGAAGGGCTGATTTTCGCCAGTTCCTGCATATTTTCCGGCTTCGCTTCCATGATAAAATCTATATCGCCTTTTTTTAGACGTCTTGCCGCCTCTCTCGCGCTTATATCAAGCACCGCGCCGCCGTCGGTGCCGCAAGAAAAAAGGAGGAGAAAAACACACAATGTTTGCGGAAAAAAAATTCCGACAGCCGTTTTTTTCAAATTAGTTTCTATATAAAAGTATTACAAAAATCACAATTCTCTCGGAATGCGGATGCGCGTTCCGGGCAGCAGCACCGCCCTATACCGAAGCTTATTATAGCTGGCGAGCCGTTTGAAAAGCCACGGGTTACCGTAGAAGACGTCGGTTATGTCCCACAAGGTATCGCCCCAGCGTACTACGTACATCGCTCCGCCAGCCGGTATGGGACGCGGCGCTTTAACCGAACGCACCGGCGCGGGCAGTTTGGGCGCCACAATCACGGATGCCTCACCGTCGTCCGTCGGCGGCAACAGTAAAGCTGGTATGGGCGTGGCTTTGGCGTCTGATGCGCCGGAAGATGCTGCATCTAGCAGCTGCGGCACAGTTTGCACCGGCTCGGCGTCCGATACGCTAGGGAGCGCGCCTGACGGCGGTTCTTCCTCCAAAGAAGCTTGCACCGTCTCAATAATCTTCTCCAAAACGGGCGGGGCTTCCGCGTCGGTCGTTCCTGGAGAGGGAAGCGCGGTACTTTCCATCCCTTCCCGCGTGGGAGTAGAATCCTCGTTGCCGCGCAAAACAAAAAAGGCGGCTGATCCGCCCAGAACCGCCACAGCAAGAACAACGGCGACCATAGGAAGCCAGCGCGGCTTATCCTTAGGGCGGTCGAACAATAGTCCAAACGGTGCCACACCCGCGTCATTCGCATAAACGCCGCCGTCCGTTTCATCCATAGAGGGACTAAAGACCGCCCTTCCGCAGGCGTTTTCAGCAGTTGGCGTAAAAGAACCGTTCCCATCAGATTCAACAGAAAGCTTTATATTGCCGCCCAACAAACCATCTTTCTGATTATCAAGGGTGAGGAGACCGGTAAACCGCGCGTCCTCCATAGTACCCGACTCGCTTCGGTAAAAAGCTATCTCTACCCATTCCTGCTCACTCCGAACTGGGGTAAGCGTAAGCGTCTTCTGTGTCCGTCCGCGTTCGTCAAGTATTGGATAAAACTTCCCGTCTGCCGTCCGTATACCGATAGTCGCCATTCAGCCTCCACGATTCAGCATACCATAAACGATCATAAATGTCAATTTTTTTCTAGTAAATAAAGGTATTCCTTGACGTGTATATCCCGTGCGGACAGGTTTCTGCTTCCCCGAAAAGTGTTGTACCGCGTCTCTAAAACTTCCAGCGTGCCGAAACGCTCCAGCAGGGCGAGCATATCCTTTAGGGGGATAAATCCCTCTGAATTGAACGAAATCATCACGAATTTCGCCTTTACGCTTCCTATAAGGTCTGCGAGGGCGAGCGCCGCCTGTTTTTTCTTGTTATAGGGGGAACGATTCCAGTTTGCGGGTATGCCGGAAACGCGGCTCAGATATTCCGGCTGCTTGTTGTCAAGAATGACGTTCAGCATAAAATAATTGGAACCATAGGGATGCTGATTATACGGCGGGTCGAGGTAGGCGATATCAACGTCCGGTGCGGTCTTGACAACATTGTTCGCGCTGCCGTTGTACACGATTGTTTCGCAGTTGAAGTTGCTGAAGACAGGAAAGGGAAGAGTGATGTTTCCCTTTATCCGCGAAAGCGCGTCGCGGTTGCTGCCGCCGAACTGTCCCACGCCAGTATTTTTATCTTTGTAAAAGCCCTTGAACACGCCAGAAGTGTTCGCGTGAACCGAAGCTTCGGAAAGCAGGGGCGCAAGGAAGAATTTGCGGTACGGCTCTTCTATCCGCTCTATCAGAAGCCGCGCCGTGTCTATGTACTGGGCGTTTCTTCGGGTGTAAAAGACGCGCTCGTGTTCCTGTATGTCGTCGTCGTTTTCCGGTGCGTAGAGCTTTGTGATGACCCCCCGTTCAGGAGGTCCCGCGTGTATCGCGCCCGTGAGCCAGCGGTGCATATCTGAGAGCCGCTTCATGTTTATATCACCAGTGTTGGACAGGTAGCACCGGTTTATCAGGGCGGCGTATTCTTCCAAATCGTTGGCGATGAGCAGGCTCGCGTGCCGCTTAAAATGCCGCGCCACGATGCCCGACCCACTGAACACGTCGAAAATCCGCAGCTTCTTTTTACCCAGCCGCTTTTGCGCGAGGTATACCCCCTGCTCGATGAAGCCCAGCAGAGAACGTTTGTTCCCTATATAGGTAATGATTTGTTTAGTGAGATAATCTTCATTTTCGCACGGAAATAAAGCGGGATGACCTATCATAAGAGTCTATTATATCATACGAAAAGCAATAACTCAATCGGATTGAAAGGATTGCTTCCGCTTACCGCGCGACAAAACTCACCACGCGGTACTCCAGCAGCTGCAGCAGCTGCAAAGTTTCGTTCACTTGCTCAAAAGGCACATTTTTGTCCGCTATGATATGTACCCGCGTGTCCGGCGCGTTTTGGTACGCCGTTATAATGCCGTCCTCAATGGCGCCAATATCGCAGGCTTCGCCGTTGAGGTAGAGCGCACCTTCCCTGTCCACCCAGATTTCAAGGTTTTTCTCGGCGCCCGTTTTCCGCGCAGTCTCCGCTTCGGGGTACTCGATTTTTACTTCCTTGCGGTAGTTCATAAGCGAAACGAGCATAATGAAAATAAGCAGAAGAAAGGCAACGTCCGACATGGAATTGAGGGGAATGATAAAATGTTTCCGTCTGCGGTTTTGTATGTTCATTCCTGCCTCATCCTGAATGAAAAAGAATTCACCTCCGTGTTTTGGGCGAGTTCCACAAAGGATACCACGTTCTGCCATGGGGTTTTAGGGTCGATTTCAAGCACCACTGCGAGGTTTGGCATATAGGCAAGCGCGGCGCGTATCTGTCTGCCAGCGTCCGCGAGGGAAATGAGGCTGCTGTCGCGGAACACGCTTCCGTCCGCGCTCATCTCAAAGCGCATCAATTCTTCCTTGGGCAACTCGCGGGTGGAGTTTTTCGCAGGCAGGTTCATCAGAAAGCCCATGTTGACGTTAAAGCCTGCTATGACAATAAAATAAATGATGAGAAGAAAAGCTATATCGCTTGAGGCGCTTGAATCGTTAAACAGACTGCGCTTTACCCGCCGTATCTTCATTTTTTTGTTGAAATTCCTTTATTTAAAAACATATCAAAGAACATCCGCCTAAAACAAAAAACTAAAAATTGGAAAAAAACGCAGATTTGACATTCTCCGCCGCGTCAAGCTGGTTTTGAAAGGACACCGAATCAAGGGGAACTTGGGCGAGAATACGGTTGAGCTGGGCTTGCAGCGATGATTTTTCAACGCTTACCAGCACCAGAAACTGGTATTCATATCGGTCGGTTGCCTCGCCAGCCTCGCGGACGATGTGTTTCTGAAACCAGAAATCTTCCCGTTTGACCGCGCCGTCGTACTGCTCGTCCGAACAGGCTTTGATCGCCCGCTCAAAAAATGAGCCATATACGCGGTCGGGGTAGCTCGATATGCTGCGCTCCAGTCTTCTCTGCACCCGCGACGCAACCATACGCGGAAAATTCCGGTCTACCGAAAAATTTTCCGCCCACCGCAAAAGCACCTCTTTATTCTCCCCGCTATTTTCCTTTATAAAGACATAGTCCTTTTCGTAGATGCCCATCCCTTCCACCATCTGCTCCCCGCCGCCCAGATAAAGCCGCACCCATTCCGGCAGCGGCGAATACTCATCGCGCTCGACACCTTCTTTCTGATCCGTTACAGCGTACGTTTGCGCTATTTGTCCCGCGTTGGGAGACGACGGATCAGAAGGCGGCGTCCACGCCAGTTCCGGCGACTGTTTCCGCATACTCTCGCAGGAAAAGAAGAGCAAAGCCACCGTCATCAGAATGGACGCCCTGACAGAGTTTTTTATAATACACTTCCATGTCGCCATATAGCTGATGGTATAGTATGGCAACGGAAAAATCAAGACGAATTTACGCTCCTATATCCGCAACCAGATTCTTCATGATGTACTCTCTGCGGTCTGGGGTATTTTTGCCCATATAAAACTCCAGCACCTCAGGCACAGCTTTGAGCGTGTTGATCGACACCGGCACAAGGCGCATATCATCGCCGATAAACTGCCCGAATTCCTTAGGGCTGATTTCACCCAAGCCTTTGAAGCGCGTAACCTCGCTCGCTGCGCCGAGTTCCTTCACTATCGCATCCCGCTCTTTTTCCGTGTAGCAATAGCGAGTCTCTTTTTTCGTGCGGACGCGGAACAGCGGGGTTTCGAGGATAAAGACCCGTCCGCCCGTTACAAGTTCCTCAAAATATGAGAGGAAAAAGGTCAGCAGAAGATTCCTGATATGGAAGCCGTCAAAATCCGCGTCCGTGGCAATGACGATTCTGCCGTAGCGCAGTCCTGCGATGTCGTTTTCTATGCCGAGCGCCATCATCATATTGTATAATTCCTCGTTTTTGTAGATGGCGGCACGTTTTTTGTTGTACATATTCTCAACCTTGCCGCGCAGGGCGAAAATGGCTTGCGTCATCACGTCGCGGCTGCTCACGAGCGAGCCAGCCGCCGAGTCGCCCTCAGTGAGGAATATGGTGGAATCCTGTCCATGCAACCCGTCGTCGAGGTGGTACTTGCAGTCCTTGAGTTTGGGGATTTTCAGGGAAATTCGCTTGGCGGCTTCACGGGCTTCTTTTTTTACCGCGTTGAGTTCGGTACGGAGGCTCTCGTTGGCGATGATTTTCTGTTCGAGCTTCTTCGCGGAATCGGTGTTTTTGTGCAGCCAGTCTTCGGTCGCGGTTTTTACCTCCTGCACAATGCCCGCCCGTATGTCCGAGTTGCCGAGCTTGTTCTTGGTTTGGCTCTCGAACACGGGGTTTTTCACTTTCACCGCCACCGCCGCAATACTGCCTTCGCGTATATCCTCGCTCTTGTAGTCTTTTTTGAAAAACGTCTGAATTCCCTTCAAAAAACCTTCTTTGAACGCGGAAAGGTGAGTGCCGCCGTCAGAGGTAAACTGCCCGTTGACAAACGAAAAGTATTGCTCGCCGTAGTTGTTCGTGTGCGTAAAGGCGAATTCCAGCCGCTCGCCCTTGTAGTAACCCAGCGGATAAAGGCTTCCATCGCCGGTTTCCTCGGTAAGCAGGTCGAACAGCCCGCGCTCTGACTGGTAGGCTTTGCCGTTCAGGGTGAGGGTGAGCCCGGCGTTGAGGTAGGCGTAGTTCCGCACGCGCTTTTCGATGAATTCAAGATTGAAGTCATACACGCCGAAAATGTCTGTGTCTGGCGTAAATTCCACATACACGCCGTTTTTTTGCAGGTCAAATCCGCCCGCGTTGGCTTTTACCCTGCCTTTCTTGCTGGAGAGCAGCGTCCCGCGCGAGAACACCGCTTCCGCGTATTGTCCGTCCCGAATAGGCGTATTGTCCGTCCCGAATAGAGACCACGCGGAAATGGGAGGACAGGGCGTTCACGGCTTTGGTTCCCACGCCGTTCAAGCCCACGGAAAACTGGAACACGTCGTCGTTGTACTTCGCGCCCGTATTGATGACAGACACGCATTCAACCAGCTTGCCAAGCGGTATGCCCCGCCCGAAATCTCGTACTTTGGCGGTTCCGTCCTTCACCTCTATGTGTATGGTGGTTCCGTTCCCCATGATGAACTCGTCTATACCATTGTCAACGACTTCTTTAAGGAGGACGTATATGCCGTCATCCGGGTTGGATCCGTCCCCAAGCCGCCCGATGTACATACCGGTACGCAGACGTATGTGTTCAAGCGACGAGAGGGTCTTGATTTTTGATTCGTCATACGTCGCGGTTGCCGCGGCGCTAGTGTCTTTCTTTACTGCCATATATTTGAATAGTATAATATAATGACGGAAAGGTCAACCCGCTTGACGTTTTCCCGCAATATCTTTATTGTTATAGAAAAGAGAAATGAGGAATTCCATGTTTCAAGGCACTATACTATTAGAAGAAAAGGCGGCGGCATGAGAATCGTTATGTTTACGGACGCCTACTGGCCCCGTGTGAACGGCGTTACGGTGGCGGTAGACACCTTTGCGCGCGCCCTGCAAAATCTGGGGCACGACGTGATGATCGTGTGTTCCCAGTATCCAGAAGCGTTCACGTCCGGGGAAATAGGCGCGGACGGCGAAAAGCCGCTTAAAGTTCTGCGCGTGTCTTCGCACGGGCTGTTTTTTTCCAAAGAAGACCGTATGGCGAAGGTGTATCTGGGTCCCTGGGTGTATCATCAGGTCAGGAAATTCAACCCGGATGTCATACACGTTCATTCTGAGTTTATTATGTTCACCTTCGGCTCTATGTGCGCGAGCCTTGCCCGACTGCCTCTTGTCTACACTTTTCATACGCTGTGGGAAGATTACATCCCCAGTTATTCCCATGTTATGCCCCATCTGCCCCTGTTTTTCCCCATGCTTGCGATTAGAATCATCCGCAAAGCCATATTTCAGCAGGCGACGGTGATTACCGCGCCCACCGCGCAGATGCTCGATATGCTGCACAAGAGATGGAGGGTAAAGCAGCCGGTGTACCTCCTTCCAACTGGTATTGATGGGCGGATTTTTGATCATACGGAGGAAGAGAAGGTGGAATTCCGGCATAGGCTGTACACACAGTTTCCCCAGCTGGAGGGCAGGCGCATACTGTTGTTTGCCGGGCGTGTAACTGTCGAGAAGAATCTGGACTTCCTCTTGGACATTGCGCCCGATGTCATTGAACGGCATCCCGAAGCAGTGTTTGTGATTGCCGGTAATGGTCCCGCCTTTTATGCGTATCAAGAACGTGCGGCGGCGCTTCCTGAACCGGCAGCCCACAGCGTTGTGTTCACGGACTACCTTAACCGCAAGACCCTTGCGCTTATGTACGCCGTCTCTTCCGTTTTTGTGTTCCCTTCCCTAACCGAGACCCAGGGGCTTGTTACCATAGAGGCGATGCTTTCCGGGGTGCCGGTGGTCGCCATAGGCGCGAAAGGTACGATCAACGTGATGGGCAACGGCTCAACCGACGAAGACTGCGCGGGCGGTTTTATGGTGAAAAACGACCGCGCCGCCTTCATGCGCCGCCTCTTTGACCTGCTGGAAGACGACGACCTCTACCGCCGCAAATCCGAGAATGCCCGCGTTTACGCCCAATCGTGGACAATAGAGCCGCAGGCGAAGAAGCTGGTGACGATTTACGCCGAAGCGCGGGAAAAAAAGGGAATCTAGGCAGAGCGTGTCAAAACAGATGAAAAGCGACGGCTTACACGGTTTCAAGACAAACGCTTTGTAGGAGCGAGTTAAAACGATGATCGTCGTGACAGATAATCCGTCCGGGTTCATCGTGGTGATTCCCGATTTTACAGCAGGAATGTACAAAAAGGTACTGTCCGTGCCAAGAACAATCTGGAAGAATAATCCAGCAACATGAATGGTAAAGAGAGACAGTTCTTTCCCCAAAACGCGAAAAGCTGGTTTTAAGGCGTTTTTTAGTACCCAAATTAACTTTTTTGATATACTTTAGGCGCTTGACCCCTCTTTCTTTTAGAGAGTATAATACCTTGTATCGTACGGTAATCGTGCGTAGATTGAAACAAGAGAAACTAAAGAGGGAGTATACAATGGATTTTGTGAAAGATATGCGGGAAAAAGCCCGCGCTATGCAGAAACGGCTTGTGCTGCCTGAGGGTACAGAGCCGCGTACGATCAAGGCGGCGCGTATTCTGGCGGACGAGAAACTTGCTGGCGGCATTACGCTGGTGGGCAAGCTTGATGAGGTACAGGCGGTCGCCGCGAAGGAAGGCGTGAGTCTTGACGGCATCACTGTTGTCGATCCAGCAGCGTCGCCCGATTTGGCGCGGTACGCCCAAGCCTACTACGATATGCGGCACGCGGCGGACGAGAAGAAACTCAAAGCAGGCAAACCCGTGCCGCGCCCCGCAACGCTGGACAGCGCAAAGGCGGACATTCAGGAGCCGCTGCACTGGGGCGGCATGATGGTGCATCTGGGCGACGCGGACGCTATGGTGGCGGGCGCGGAAAACACCACCGGCAATATGATAAAGGCGGGTCTGAACACAGTAGGCACCACGTCAAAAACAGCGTCTTCCTGTTTCGTTATGCAGACGAGCGATCCGTCGTGGGGCGTTGACGGGGCGCTGATTTTCTCGGACTGCGCGGTCATTCCTGACCCGACCGAAGAGCAGCTCGCGGATATTGCCATGAGCGCGGCTCAGTCCTGCCGCGAATTTCTTGGCGTGGAGCCAGTTGTGGCTATGTTGTCCTTTTCTACCAAAGGCTCGGCTGACGAGAAGTTTGATGACGTTGGCAAGGTGCGGAAGGCGGTGGAAATCCTGAAAACGCGCGAGCCGGATTTCGCGTTTGACGGCGAATTGCAGGCGGACGCGGCGCTCGTGCCGTCCGTCACGGACAAGAAAGCGCCGGGCAGCCCGATTCGGGGCAAGGTAAACACGCTGGTTTTCCCGAACCTCGCGTCTGGCAACATCGGCTACAAGCTCGTACAGCGGCTTGGCAAGGTTGAGGCTTTCGGTCCCTTTTTGCAAGGCTTCTGCAAGCCAATCAGCGACCTTTCGCGAGGCGCGTCCGTAGAGGATATTGTCGTAACAGCGGCGGTAACCTTGAGCCGCGCGAAGTAAGCTGTTGTTGAAACAGGGCGGCGTAAAATGTAATGAACTTCCCCGCTGCTTACAGCGAGGTATTAAAACCAACTGCGAATAAAAAAGTAACGTTTGAAGAGTTTTTTGTTACAATATAGAGCAAAAGAGGTATTTGAAGATAGTTCTTTTGCCACCGTTGCGCGCATTGTGTTCGCATGGATAATGAATTTTATGAGGGATGGTAGTATGAAGAGAATTACGTTTCTGATCGTTTTTTTGACAGTTTCGCTTGCCGCACTTACTGCGCAGGGTTTTACCGGATCGTCCAGTGGAAGCGGAAATGGCGGCGGTTTCACTGGACCGGGCAGTACCCCGAATCTCGTTACCGTAGTCGAAGCAGGAAAGCTCCGCGACGACACGCGGGTCTTGCTTCAGGGCTCTATTATCCGCGCTCTGGGCGATGAGATGTATATTTTTAAGGACGCAACCGGCGAAATTATGGTTGAAATCGACCGTGAAGTGTGGCGCGGTTTATCTGTCAGCGAAACCGACACGGTGGAAATCCGCGGCGAAGTAGAGCAAGAATGGGCGCGTACTGAAATCGATGTGAAAAGTATCAAAAAACTGTAATTTTTGGCGGCGTTTGAGATAGTATGCCGCCCCTCAAACGCCGCCCATTATTGTGCAAGCGCGAACACTAACCCAAAAGTGAGATGATGTTTGTACTTGCGCTCCTTTACTTTTTCCGTTTGACAATAAACAATACTACGCCGCCAACCAAAACAACAGCCGCGCTGATAATTGCGATTAACACCCATAACGGTACAGTTTTCTCTTCCGCGCTGTTTCGGGTAATCGGTTCAATGTGGGGTTCTTCGCTGCTAATGGCATCAACCACAGCAACAGGTTCCGGTTTCGCAACTTCATCGCTAATCGTATCAACCGCGGCAACAGGTTCGGGCTTCGCTACTTCCTCTAAATACCCGCTGAAACACCAGCCAACATATTCTGATTCGCTCAATACTTTTACCCACGGGGCTGTTATTCCGTCTATTATTTGCATTTCGCCTGTTTCAAGAACTTGTACTGCTGAACCCTTACTTAATGTTGTTACCATGAGTGAGGATGTATTTGGGGTGTCTCTTAGTCGGAGGTTATCTGTTGTATGGTGGGTTGTTTTGTAGCTGCTCATATCTACAGACGGCGGATAGTCCATACTGCCGTTTGCTCGGCGGGGCCATGAAGTGAGTTTTGAGATATCATACGTGTTTGTCCTGAATAGATTTTCAATCTCTGTTATAAAAACGCTGTCTACCTTTGCAAAAGACGCTAATTTAGTATCTTTGCTGTCAAGGTAGACATCCATGTAATCACCATCGGGGATAAATATCAGGTCAAAGACTTTGCGTTCCGAGTAACGCGGAAAAGGCAACCGTGTTTCAAATGGAATGTTAACTTCTCTTGTAAAGCTTCTGTCGGAACTTACTGTTATACGGTATCCGCTCTCAAAGGGCGTTATGGTATGCATAAAAAATGAACATCGTTGAAAGCCGCCTATTATCAATCCTGCTGTATTGAAAATAAGCGATTCTACACGTAAAATATCCATTTCCTCAAACCATCTATCCCATGTATATGGTATGTTAGTTTGTTGATCACTAGCTATGAGTTCAAAAGTATGCTCCATCCAGGGTCTTTCATATTTAAAAAAGGCGTCTCTGTTTCCTGTACGGAGTACATTCAGATAATAGGATATTATCCATTTTTTGGGAGCATCTACCGGCGTAAGCCAGCTTTCGGGCAGGGTATCTCCTGACGCAGGGACTAGTGCGTTTGCGAGAATATAATAACGTCTGTTATTATTTCCTATATCTATATCTATATCTACTATATAATCTTGTCCATTAATTGAATCATAAAGATATGCTCCGTTGTAAGGATATACGGTTTCCCCTTTGGAAATAGTTCGTATATCATTTAATCCTCTCCAAATCTGAGTATCAAATCCTACAACCAATGGGACAGGTTCATACATATCCTGCCCAAACGCAATTGATACGATAAACGCCAAAATAATATACACACACAGCTTTTTCTTCATTATTACTATCTCCAAAGTCAAATCTGTTTCTTTTACACTACATGGGTACTAATATCATGGTTAAAGGGATCTACCCTTTTATTCACAAGTTCTCCCAAAAAGAGATTACGGTTTTTACTGGTCAGCTCTGCAGTAACAAGTGCATCGCCTTTTTCAGTCGCATCAGTTAAAAACACTTCCAAGTGCAGGTGTATATCGTAATTGCCACCAGTGTCACCTGCCGTTGCAACCTCTTCACCGGGACTGAATCTTTCATTTTCTTTTTTTATGAATCCGTTATCAGCAATATGGGCAAGAAAATAGACCTTTGGTGCATTTATATCTTTTATTATCATCACGTTCCCAAAATCATTTACATCCTTAATACAGGCCCATACTTCTCCATAAATGAAACTTATTATCGGTTTTGATTTTCCTCTTGTCCCAAAATCAATACCGCTGTGTTTATGAGCACTTCCAAATCTTTCTATCCCGTAAGGGCTTGTACATATAGAGTAATACACTCCGTTATACAAGGGCGATTTGTCGTAATCACCCTTGTCAACTCTGGGCGCAAATCCGGGGTTAGATTTTGCTGTTTCCGATTTTACCTCCTTAGGAGAGTACAAGCTTTGTTCAGAACCAATAGTAAAATTATAGCTGTAATCCTTATACGGAT
>QMCE01000314.1_pt1 | contig 25334 bp, 19 predicted proteins | sample 1821851 | NCBI WGS metagenome assembly QMCE01 (sample SAMN09453174, study PRJNA476694) | Termite gut metagenome, whole genome shotgun sequencing project. | isolation source: worker | host: Odontotermes sp. | place: South Africa:Pretoria | collected 2016-01-28 | reverse complement strand
CTCCTGGAACGCGATCGGGGCGTCGGAGTGCGAGCCGCCGTTGATGATGTTCATCATCGGGACAGGGAGGTTCTTGGCGTTCGTGCCGCCGATATAACGGTAAAGGGGCATCCCCAGCAGGTCGGCCGCCGCGTGTGCGCATGCCAGCGATACGCCGAGGATGGCGTTTGCGCCCAAGTTGCTCTTTGTGGGCGTGCCGTCGAGGGCGATCATCAACTTGTCGATCCCGACCTGGTCGGTCACGGGCATCCCGACGACTTCAGGCGCGATCACCTCGTTTACGTTCTGGACGGCCTTCAGCACGCCCTTGCCCAGATAACGGCCCTTGTCGCCGTCACGCAGTTCGAGGGCTTCGTGCTCGCCCGTCGACGCCCCGCTCGGAACCGCCGCACGGCCCTGCGCGCCGCTTGCCGTCAATACTTCAACTTCGATCGTGGGGTTCCCGCGCGAATCGAGGATCTCCCTTGCGTGGACACTGATAATCTGACTCATAACTATAAGTTTTTATGGTTTAAGAATTCTCTCGCATTAATCGGCGCGCTAATTTTCAGGAAGTTACACGATGCCTTATTCAGGCGCCAAAATTGTCCAAAGATACATCATTGTTATCTTATTCACAAATTCTTTCATGCATTACTTTTTTTGTATCTTTGACTTCGTCTTAAACAAGATGCGCCTCGGCAATCTTTTGCAAGCAAGCTTGCACGATTGCGCTCGACTTTCACTATCTTTGTGAAATCAGCCGCCGACGTTGGATTGCCGATAATTAATTTCGATCTGGTATGCTTAAAAAATACGCCCCTTTGTTAGTGTTTGCGCTCGCCCCGCTTTTGCAGGGATGCCCCGGTAAATCGAAGCCGGTTACGGAGACCATGGAGATCAACGAATGGGTCTACAAGCAGATGAATGCCAACTATCTCTGGGCCGACGAACTTCCGGACTGGAACGAAAGCCGGCCGGGAACCCCCACCCAGGAGTATTTCGACACCAACCTGCGCTATCGCGACAAGGACTGGCTGCCGCTCGAACAGGATTATTACGGCGACAGGTTCTCGAGTATTAAATTTGTGGAGAAGGAGGACGCGACGCGCGCCGGGGAAGCCACGGTTCAGGATTTCGATTTCGGGTTCCTGCTTTCGAGGATATTGAGTGCCAGCGACGGTTCGCTCAGATACCTTCAGGTGCTGTATGTGATACCCGGTGGGCCTGCCGACCTGGCCGGACTGCGGCGCGGCGACACGTTCGACACGGTAAACGGGACTAAGGTGACCCTCTCGAATTACAGCTCGCTCATGTCCGCCACCACGGCTAAGCTGCACAGGCTCAACCGCGAGACCGGGGAGGAGATAGTCTTGGAAAAGAGATTGTATTACAACTATCCGATACTGCTGGACACCATATATGAGAATATCACGCCCAAGACCGCCTACCTCGTGTATAACCACTTTACCGACGGGGACAGTAAGGCGGGATATGCGCAGAAACTCAGGGGAGCTTTAAGGCCGCCGGTGTCGAGAACCTGATTCTCGACCTGCGCTACAACGGCGGTGGCGAGATCAACAACGCCATATTGCTGGCCAGCCTTATGGCTCCGGCGAATATGCGTGGCAAGGACTTTATGTATGTGGAAGATAGAAGCCATAAGCTCACGGTAGCCAAGCTCGATTCCGAAGCCAATAACGCCGATATAAAGAAGCTCTACGTCATTACTTCGAAGAATACCGCGTCGGCGAGCGAAATGATCATCCACACAATGCGCCCGATATTCGAGGGGACGGGACGTGAGTTCTATGTGGTCGGCGAGACCACCCACGGCAAAAACGTGGGAGGGCACACGATCACCGGCAAACAGTACGAGTGGGAGATCAACCTTATAACGCTGCGCGTTTACGATATAAACAAGGAGTCGGGATATGAAACGGGGCTTAGGCCCGATACGGGGCGTCAGGACTCGGAATATATGCTCAACGGGGCGAATTATCCCTATCCCACCCTTCCGCCGTTGGGCGATTACGAGCACGAGTACCTGCTTAATGTCGCCGTGCGGCAGTTCTTCGATGTGCCTGCGGTAAGCAATCCGCCGCGGTCGTCCTCGCGTTCTTCCGAAGAGTTGACTCCGGTGCCGATGGTCCCGCAGCGCGGGCTTACGGTCGGGAAGATCATCGCCGATTGAAGCTATGAAATTCATCGGGACGGAAATAGAGGGCGTTGTGATCGTCGAGACCGGACGGTTCGAGGATGCGCGGGGGTGGTTTGCGGAGAGTTTCTCGCAGCGGGAATTTGCGGCGGAGATTGGCGGTACGGTGTTCGTGCAGGATAACGAGGTGTGGTCGCGGGGGGGTGTCATCCGGGGGCTGCACTATCAGTTGCCGCCGCACGCGCAGGCGAAATTGGTGCGCGCGGTGAGGGGGACTATCATAGACGTGGCGGTCGACGTGCGGCGCGGGTCGCCGACGTTCGGGCGGCATGTGGCCGTCGAGCTTTCGGCCGACAACCGCAGGCAGCTCTTCGTCCCGCGCGGGTTCGCCCACGGATATTCGGTGATCGGCGGCGAGGCGCTGGTGGCTTACAAGTGCGATAATTATTACGCCCTGCAGGCCGAGGGAGGCATACGCTTCGACGACCCGCGGCTCGGGATCGACTGGAGGGTCGCGGCGGACGGCGCCGTGATTTCGGAAAAAGACGCCGCACTGCCGTGGCTGGCGGATGCGATATTGTTCGATCACAAATGAAATTTTTTGTTACGGGTGCCGACGGGCAGTTGGGGAGGTCGCTGCGGAAGATCGCGGGTGAGTATCCCCGGCATGACTTTGTTTTTACCGACCTGCCGCAGGCGGATATTACCGACCGGGAGGCGATGGGGCGGCTTGTGGCCGGGAGCGGGGCCGAAGTGATCGTGAACTGCGCGGCATACACGGCGGTCGACCGCGCCGAGAGCGAGCCGGATACCGCCATGATGATCAACCGCGACGGGGCGGCAAACATGGCCGCGATAGCGTGCGAACGCGGTATACCGCTGATACACATATCGACCGATTACGTTTTTGCGGGCGACGGGTCTGCACCCCTCACGGAGGACGACCGGCCCGACCCTCAAAACGTCTACGGGCGCACCAAGTTCGAGGGCGAGCGGGCGGTTCGCAATGCGGGATGCGATGCGGTCGTGGTGCGTACCTCGTGGCTTTACTCGGAGTTCGGCCATAATTTCGTCAAAACCATGCTGCGGCTCGCGGCTTCGGGGCAGCCCGTGCGCGTGGTGGACGACCAGACCGGCTCGCCGACATACGCCCCTGACCTCGCGCGGGCGGTGATTCATCTTGCGCAGAGGGGGGTGCGCGGGTTCGAACTTTACCACTTCTGCAACGCGGGCAGTACCACGTGGTACGGTTTTGCGCAGGAAATATTCAGGCAGGCGGGGATCGCTGTGTGCGTTGAACCAGTTGCGACGGCGGAATATCCCACTGCCGCGCATCGGCCGGCCTGTACCGTGCTCGACACTGCCGGGATACGTGCGGCGGGTGTCGAGGTGCCGGAGTGGAGGGAGGCGCTGGGGCGGGGCCTCGAAGAATTGAAAATTGAGAATTGAAAATTGAAAATGAGGGAAAGGAATATATTGATAACGGGGGGAGCGGGGTTTATCGGGTCGCATGTGGTGCGGCGGATGGTCGTGAGGTATCCGCAGTACCGGATAGTGAACCTCGACAGCCTTACATACGCCGGGAACCCGGCCAACCTGCGCGATGTGGAGGGCGCTCCGAACTATACTTTCGTGCGGGGCGATATTTGTGATTACGAGGAGGTGGGGCGTTTGATGGCGGAATATGCGATCGACGGGATCATACACCTCGCCGCCGAGAGCCATGTCGACCGAAGTATCGAAGACCCGTTCACCTTCGCACGCACCAACGTCCTCGGTACGCTCTCGCTGCTTCAGGCGGCGCGGCGGGCGTGGGCGGAGGACTATGCAGGCAAACTGTTCTACCATATCTCGACCGACGAGGTTTACGGCGCGCTGCCTCTCGACGGCGGGGAGTTCACCGAGCGGACGGCCTACGACCCCCACAGCCCATATTCGGCCAGCAAGGCGTCGTCCGACCACTTTGTGAGGGCGTTCCACGATACGTACGGACTGCCGGCGATCGTGACCAACTGCTCGAACAACTACGGGCCGTATCAATTTCCGGAGAAGTTGATCCCGCTGTTCATCAACAATATACGTACGGGGAAACCGCTGCCGGTATACGGTCGCGGAGAAAATGTGCGCGACTGGCTCTATGTCGAGGACCACGCGGCGGCGATCGACCTCATTTTCCACCGCGGGCGGGCGGGCGAGACATATAATATAGGTGGCTGCAACGAGTGGCGCAATATCGACCTGGTGAGGCTGCTTGTCCGCACTGTCGACCGGATGCTGGGCCGCGCGGAGGGCACCTCCGACGCCCTGATAACCTACGTCACCGACCGCGCAGGGCACGACCTGCGCTATGCGATAGATTCGTCGAAACTGCAACGCGAGTTGGGGTGGGTACCGGCGGTGCGGTTCGAGGAGGGATTGGAGAAGACCGTGCGGTGGTATCTCGACAACGGCGAGTGGCTGGACGACGTGACCTCCGGGCGCTACCGGGATGGATTATAAGATGTGTAATTATGAAAAAGGGAATAACGGTTGCGCTGATCTACGATTTCGATGGGACGCTCTCGCCGGGGAATATGCAGGAGTACGATTTCATTCCGTCGGTGGGCAAGAGCAATGTGGAGTTCTGGCGCGAGAGCAACGATATGGCCTTCGTGCAGGATGCCGACCCGATACTGACATACATGTACCGGATGGTGCATGAGGCGCGCGGAAAGGGGCTGTCGCTGCGGCGCGAGGCATTCAATGCGGCCGGAGCGAATATTACGCTCCACCCCGGGGTGCGTGAGTGGTTCGGGCGCGTGAATGACTATGCGGCCCGGAAAGGGATCACGGTCAACCACTATATCAACTCGTCGGGGCTGCGTGAGATGATCGAGGGAACGCCTATCGCACACGAGTTCCGCAAGATATACGCCTGTTCGTTCCTCTACGATGTCGACGGTATCGCGATGTGGCCCGCGCTGGCGGTGAACTACACCAACAAGACGCAGTTCATTTTCAAGATAAACAAGGGTATAGAGTCGGTTTACGACAGCGAGGGGGTGAACAGTTTCATCCCGCACGAACTGCGTCCCGTGCGCTTCAGGCACATGATATATTTCGGCGACGGAACGACCGACATTCCATGCATGCGCCTGGTAAAGGAGCAGGGCGGGCACTCGATCGCGGTCTACAAACCCTCGTCGGAGAACGACCGCCGCAAGTCGGAGCAGTTGGTGCGCGACAGGCGTGTGAGCTATGTATGTCCGGCCGATTATTCGGAGGGGCGCGATATAGACGTGCTCGTGAGGACGATCATCGACAAGATCGCGGCCGACCACAATCTGGAGGAATTGGAGTCGAGGGTGGAATAGTCGCGGTGGCTCCCGGACAAGCCCTTATTTGAAATATTTCCGTTTAAAGAGGATCAGGTACAGTACGCCGATGGTTATATAGCTGTCGGCGACGTTGAATACGGGACTGAAGAAGGTGAAGTGGTCGCCCCCGACGAACGGGAACCACGACGGATAGGTGCCGCTGAAGATCGGGAAGTGGAACATGTCGACCACGCAGCCATGAAGGAAGGAGGCATAGCCGCCGCACGAGAATTCCGAGATACCCGAATAACCGACATACCTGCCGAGTTCGGGGTCGAAAACAGTCCCCGCGTCGAATATAAGGCCGTAGAACGCACTGTCGATAATGTTGCCCACCGCACCGGCGAAGATCAGGCCGAAACCCACAATGACACCGGCGGGCGCCTGCTTTTTGATCAGCCGGCCGATATACCAGACGAGGAACCCGGACAGGACCACGCGGAAGAGGCTCAGGAGTAACTTGCCGTATTCGCCGCCTATCTGCATCCCGAATGCCGCGCCGGGGTTTTCGATGAAGTGGATAAAGAACCAGTCGGAAAATACGGTTATAGATTCGCCGAGCGACATATTGGTCTTTATCAGTATCTTGACTATCTGGTCGACTGCCAATAGGGCGGCGAGGATTATGATTATTTTCTTTTTCGACATGTCGCGGATCAAAATTTGAAAAAACGTTTAAGCCACAAAGATAATTATAAGCCGTTGAAAATTTCCAACTATCGGGCATTTCTACTCTTTTTATCTTATTTTACCGTTTTTATGTAGGCTTTGGTTATCTTTGCAACCGTACTTACCCCCTATATCAGTGACTGTTATGACTAACCGGCGGCAGGAGGAAAATGTGGATGCGATCAATTCCAAGTCGCTGGCTGCGTGGGGTGAACTCTACCGAAGCCACTACGCCGCGTTGTGTTCCTATGCCGACAACATGACAAAACGTTCGGATGTGGCGGAGGATATTGTGCAGGAAGTACTTTTGAATGTGTGGATCTCCAGCCGCATTTTCGTCACCATGCGCGACTTTACGTTTTTTCTCTATAAGGCGGTCTACAATAATTCGCTCTACTATCTGCGGACACAGAAAATACACTCGGGGATACTCGAAAAACTGAGCAAGGACGCGGAGATGAACGATGAATATTTCGCCGAGACCATAAGGGAGGCGCTTCTGCGCCGCAGCCACCTTCAGATAGAAAGCCTTCCCCCCGAACGACGCCGCATAATCCAACTGAGCCTCAAGGGCCACTCGCGCGAAGAGATAGCGTCGATGTTGGGCATAAGCCCCAATACCGTGAAGGCCCAGAAGACCCATGCCCTCAAGGCATTGCGCAATGCGATGGAGGACCCCGTTCTGGTGGTCTATATATATCTTATTTCCAAGTACATAACGAAGCTGCCTTCAATTTTTTCCAACCTCGAATAGTACACACTCGGGTTTTGTGCATTCTACTGGAAATGCATAACCCCAATGAATCAGGAGGAAAAATTCTCACGCATCGTAGACCTCATGTCCATACCCGAACCCGCGACCGGGCAGGCTGCTGAATTGGACTCACTGTTGGATACCGACGAATTGCGTACCGTGCTTCGCGATATGGACAATGGTGAAGATGTGGTGCGCCGGTTGGAGCGCTACGGGCAATATTCCCACGAAGAGGCTTTCAGGAAATTCAGGCAGGCTGCGCGCATTACCCTGCGGCGGCGCATTTTGAGGCGCGCGGCGGTAGGAGCGGCGGCGGCCGTTCTTGTGACCGGAGGCGTGTGGTTGGTGCGCGAAGGAGGCTCCCCCAGTCACGACATAGCGCCCGCGACGAGGCAGGCGGTGCTCATCTCCGGGGACAACCATCAGATAGCGCTTTCGGAACGCGATACCACCATAACGATCGCGGGTTCCAACGCCATGATCCAGAGCGGCGAAATATTGTTCGACGCGGAAGAGGCCATCGAGGCCACAGCGACCTGGAACCGGATAGTGGTACCGCGCGGAGGCGTCTACACGGTCCGACTTAACGACGGCACCAGAGTTATGCTCAACGCCGATTCGGAGCTCGGCTTCCCGTCGTCCTTCAGCGACGACAAACGTGCGGTGACGATCAGGGGCGAGGGATATTTCGAGGTCGCTCCCGATCCGGAGCGCCCTTTCACGGTGCATACCATCGACGATCTGGATATAAAAGTGCTGGGCACGAAATTCAATGTGCAGGCCTATGACGAGTTCTCCCAAACCCAGGTGACTTTGGTCGAAGGCTCGGTCGGCGTGAGCGGCGCGGGCCATAACGTCACGCTGCACCCCCGCGAGCAGGCGGTGTTCGACAGCTCGGCGGGGACCCTGCATGTGATACAGCCGGGCAACGTCGCCACTTCGACGGCGTGGACAAGGGGGTGGTTCGACTTCGACGCCGTTTCGATGGATGTTATTATCGCGACGCTCGAAAAGTGGTATGACGTTGAAATAGAGACCTCAGGTGTCGACCTCGATGAGTTGGGGCGGTTCTCGATGTACCTCAGTCAGCGCGACGACGTAGGCCAGCTGCTCGACATAATGCGCCGGACCACGGGACTGTCGTACAGGATCGAAGGCCGCACGATCTATCTGTTTTTTTGACCCATTTTAATTAACTAAATCAAATATGAAGAGAAAACTACTGTTTTTACTTGTGACCCTGTGGTGTTCCTGGGCAGGAGCGGAAGCGTCGGTCTATGCGCAACGCCGCATTACGATCAACCTGTCGCAGGCAACCGCCGAGCAGGTGCTCAATACCCTTAAGGGTTCTACGGGGTATGAGTTTTTCTATCGCGTGGACGATCTGGCCGATGTGCCGCGCCGCGATTATTTATTTACCGATGCGACGATCCAGCAGGTGATGGGCCGTCTTGCGGAAAATGCACCCATACTTTGGAGTGTCCGCGACAACACGGTCACCATTTCGCGCCAGAGGGGCGCACAGGCCCCGGCCACGGGAGTGGTAACAGGGCGTGTGGTCGACCAGCAGGGCCAGCCGCTCATCGGCGCCACCGTGGTGATCACGGGTTCGCAGCGCGGTGTGATCACCGATGCGAACGGCCGGTTCGAGTTCGACAATGTCCCAGGGAATTCCACCCGCGTTACGGTGTCGTATGTGGGTATGACGACCCGTGAGGTGACCATGAATGTGGGACAGACCGTGACGATCACGCTCGAAGCCTCGGCTGAGATCGAAACGGTGGTCGTTACCGGTCTTTTCAACCGTCCGGGCGAGAGCTTCACAGGGGCGGCGAAGGTGATCAATGCCGAAGACCTGAAGCGCGTGGGCGGCACTAACCTGTTCCAGAGCCTGCGCAACCTCGACCCGTCGATCAACCTGATCGACAACCTCGCATTCGGTTCAGACCCCAACCGTCTGCCCGAGATCGAACTTCGCGGACAGAGTACGTTCCCCATGAGTGAGGAGGACATCAACCTGAAGCGCATGTATCAGGACAGTCCCAACCAGCCTCTCTATATTCTCGACGGCTTCGAGGTCAGCGCCACGCGCATCTTCGACCTCGATATGGAGAGGATCGAGAACGTGACGCTCCTCAAGGACGCGTCGGCCAAGGCGATATATGGTATCAAGGCGGCCAACGGCGTCTTTGTGATCGAGACAAAGCGCAACAGCGGCGACCGCCTGCGGACCACCTACCGCGGCAGTGTGGATATAGAAACGCCAGACCTTACGAGTTACGACCTGACCAACGCAATGGAGAAATTGCAGGTCGAACTGCAGGGCGGCCTTTACGACTCGGGTAATATAGCCAATGTGGCGGCCGACATGAAGATCTACAACGACCGCCTGAACAGGGCGCTGGCCGGAACGGATACCGACTGGCTGAGCAAACCACTGCGCATGGGCATCGGTACGAGGCACGCGCTGAACGTCGACATGAGCGATGACAACCTGAGCGTGATGGGCGACGTGGCGTTCAGCAATGTGACGGGTACCATGAAGGGATCGAAGCGCAACACCATTTCGGCGTCGATGGAGGTGTCGTACCGCAATGCAGGCAAGTTCCAGGTACGCAATCAGATGAGCATCGTGTCGAACAACTCGACCGACTCGCCGTGGGGCGGGTTCTCGGAGTACGCGGCGGGCAATCCATACGACGATCCCTACGACGAGTATGGCAATCTTGTATGGGGGTTCCTTGCCCCCAATGGGCAGGACGGTGGCTATGAGAGAGGCAACCCTATGTACAACACACAGTTCAACACGTCGTTCACCGACGACTACTTCCTGTTCGAGGACTGGCTTCAGGCGGAGTACTTCCCCATGGAGGGGATGATCATGCGACTGAGGGGCGGCTTCAGTACGCAGCGCGACAACGCGGAAGATTTCTATCCGAGCTACCACACGATGTTCGGCGATGAGAACGACCCGATGAAACGCGGACAGTTCATTTCGGATAAGGGGCGCAGAGATCAACTGAGCGCCGACCTGTCTCTGATGTATAACAAGACATGGAACGAAGTGCATCTGGTGACGGCCAACTTCGCCTACACCGTGAGCGAATCACGCTCGCACCAGGTGAAGCACAAAGCCGAGGGATTTCCGTCGGACAAGATGGACGACATACTGTTCGCAAGGCGTTACGCCACCGAAAGCCACCCCGAGGGCTATGAGAGCGTAGTGAGGGACATGGGCTTCACCGGTCTTTTAAGTTACAGCTACGACAGCCGCTACATGGCCGACTTCTCGATCAGGGCGGGCGCCTCGTCGCTTTACAGCCCCAAGAAGCGCTGGGGTTCGTTCTGGAGCTTCGGTCTGCGCTGGAATATCAGCCAGGAGAAGTGGGCGGAGAATTGGACGTGGATGGACAGGATGTTGGTGCGCGGCTCGATCGGTACGTCTGGGTCGCAGAACATCGAAGCCTACTCACACATGGTGACCTATAATTACATCACCGACCGCTTCTACAATATGGGCGTTAATAACTCGTCCGGCTTCGGCTCGAATATCGTGAAGCTGGCCAACGAAGACCTGAAGTGGCAGTTGGAGTTGCAGAACAACATCGGCTTCGAGGCAACGCTGTGGAAGCGCCTTTCGCTGGTGTTCGACTACTACCACAAGACCACCCACGACCTCGTGTCGGACTTCACGCTCCCATCGTCCACGGGCTTCGTCACAGTGAAGGAGAATATCGGCAATGTGGTTAATAAAGGTATAGAACTTACCCTTACCTACCGCCTGATCGACCAGACCGACTTCTACGTTAACCTCACTGGTGCATTGGCGACCAACAACAACAAGATCGTAAAGCTGTCTGACGCGATGCGTGAATATAACGACCGCCAGAATGCGCTTTTCGACCAATTTTACGAAGATGACGGCGAGACCCCCAAAGGCCTGCGCCAGGCGCCCGTGCTGAAGTATGTCGAGGGTGGTTCGATGTCCACCATCTGGACCGTGCAGTCGCTGGGTATCGACCCGATGACGGGACAGGAGGTATTCATGGGCCGCAATGGCCTGCCGACCTATATCTACAGTGCCTCGGACCAGGTGGCGACGGGTGACAAGAAAGAGAAATACCGCGGCAACTTCGGCTTCAATGGCGAATGGAAAGGGTTGGGTATGAGCGTTATCTGCCGCTTCATAGCCGGTGGGCAACTCTACAACCAGACGCTGGTGAGCAGGGTCGAGAATGTCGACATATCGAAGAACGTAGACCGTCGCGTCTTCACGGGCCGCTGGTCGGAGGATAACCGCTATGCACCCTACAAGGCACTGCGCATTTGGGACGCGAGCCGCAACGGCTGGGTGCAGGCACCCAACACGCAACCCTCCTCGCGTTTCGTGCAGGACCGCAACGACCTGACCATCGCCGCGCTGAGCGTCTACTACAACCTCGACCGCCTGCGTGTGATCAAAAACATGGGGCTGAGCCGTCTGCGGTTGGCATTCAACATGAATGACCTGCATACATTCTCGACCATCAAGATCGAACGCGGTACGGAATATCCGTTCGCACGCAAGATGTCATTCTCATTAACCGCCGAATTCTAAAAACGAGATACTATGAAATACATAAAAATATCATTACTGTTGCTCTTCACGGCGGGCGTCTTCGCAAGTTGCTCCGACTGGTTCGACGTGAAGCCGCGGACGGAAGTACGCGGTGCCGATCTCTTCAAAACCGAGGAGGGGTTCTGGGAGGCGCTCACGGGCGTATATCTAAACATGGCACACGAGGAGGCCTATGGCGCCAACCTGTCATGGCAGGCGATCGAGTTCATGGCGTGGCAGCACCGCAGCCCCCAGAACGGAGCTTATTACAGGCTTCAGAATAACCAGTACGACTACAGTCCGGCCAAGAATTTTATCAACGCCACGTGGGCGCGCCTCTATAACGTGATCACCGAGGCCAACTACCTAATCTACGCGCTGGATAACTACGGCGACTACCTCAATCCTGCGGTCTACAACAACATCAAGGCACAGGCGCTGGCCGTCAGGGCCTACTGCCACTTCGACCTGATCCGCCTCTATGCGTTTGGCGGCCTGGCGGAAATGCCCGAGCTGCTGACCGAGCCATGCGTACCATACGTGGAAAAATACTCGAAGATCATCACCGAGCAAAAGGACTACGACTGGACGCTCGACAGGCTGATGGAGGACGTGGACGCGGCACTGGAACTTTTCGACGACAGCAACGTTCTGGCCGAGGACCGGGTGCAGGCCTACCGCACCAATATGACCCTCTTCTCCACGACGCTTCTGGCGGCACGTGTCGAAATGTGGCGCGGCAACGAGACGGCGGCGCTGGCCCATGCCGAGGCCGTGATCGCGTCTGTTAATAACGGGACTGCCAACCGTTTGGCGGGCACGAAGCTGGACGCATACGGCAACCCGTGGGGTTACTCGGGACTGAGGTGGGTGACCGATACCAACGAGGGCAGTTCGTTCCCCAACGAGGTGATCTTCGGGGTGACGCTCTACAACCTCTACGACCTGACCGAAGATTCATGGAAGACAACCACCAACGACCGCCTTATCAGCGTCGAGCGCAACTCGGTGCCGGAGAACCTCTATCTGATAGAGCAAGGGGATGTGAACCTGAGCAGTACGACATCCGATCTGCGATACGCGAACTGGTATAAGGATTCGCCTTCCGATGACGCCGAAAAAGCGGGCTATGAGTCGATCAAGATACAGGTGGGAGGCAATGCCGTGACCGAGGCTCGCAACACGGTGTATAATCTCATTTCGCTGATGCGCATGTCGGAAGCGTGGCTGATCGCCGCCGAGTGCCTTGTGGACGACGATCCCGCGAGGGCGGTGAATCTGGTGAACTTCATTCGCGAAAAGCGCCGGATACCCCAGGAGAATTTCGTGCCGGCCGACATCACGTCCGACGACCTTCGCAAGGTGATAATGTACGAGTCGGTGCGCGAGTTTGCACAGGAGGGACAGGCGTTCTTCCTTTACAAGAGGCTCAATGTCCCGAAAATGATCAATCAGCAGAAGACGAGCTCGATGAACGTCGTCTCCTATATGCTGCCCTACCCAGAGAACGAGCAGATCATAGGCCATACCAACCTGGAAGAAGAATAAACCGAAGAATGAAAGTTATGAAAAGGATAGTATTGTTTATGGCGGCGGCGGGCCTGATGCTCTCCGGCTGCAAACAGGATGAAGTCGGGCGGTTCGACTACGACCACCAGATGCTCCGTCCGGTCAGGGTTAGCGCAGGCCTCTCGTTCCGCGCCGACCAGCACCCCGACGGAGGCACGATAGATATAGCGTTCGACGTGGTGGGCCGCCCCGAGGACAGGGTGCGCACGATGGAGTTCGCGATAGGATATATCGTTTCGGATTTCGAGGGCAATGAGGTGCTGCCTTTCCCCGAGGATAAGGTGGAGGTGGTGAGCGCCACCGTTCCGGCCGGGGCTACCCGTGGCACGCTCACGCTGCGCATTACGCCTCCCTCGACGGGCGAGGTTGAGGATGTGAACGACTTCGAGAAGTATCTGCTGGTGAGTCCCGTCGTTGGCGGCGACTTCCACGGCGGCCCTGAGTCGGGTATTGCCAGCTCGCTGCAGTTCAGGGATGTGCAGGTATGCCTGTCGAGCAAACTGGTGGCGCCGGCAAGCTGGCCCACGCTCGCGACCGGCAACCTGGGGGTTTTCAGCTCGGCCTACTACCAGTTCATCATCGATGCGACGGGAGTGAGCGAGTACCCGATAGATGAGCCCGTCGAGGGAATGAACCTCGACTCGAACGGCACCCCCCAGAAGTGGACCGACGCCCAGAAACAGAATTTCGTCGACCAGGTGAAAGCGGCCCTGACTGCCTACAACAATGAGCACCCCGATGCACATCTGACCCACGACTCCGGCCCCGCCAAGGGCTTCGAAGTGGTTGTTGGGCAGGTGAATTACCAGTAAGGGCGCCTGCGGTACAAAAACAGATTAAAAAACAGGTTTAAATATGAAAAGATTCATTGTTTTTGCACTCGCCGCAGCCTTTATGTGCGGCTCGTGCTATAAAGACGACAGTGCGAGGGGCGACTTCTCGCAGATCGACAGGAGGATCTACCCTTTAGGCGGCACCACGCTCACATGGTTCGATTCGGACGAGGGTGAGCCGCCCTATATCGCCAACTTCACGCCGACGTTGGAAATGTTGAAATTGGCGGACGGAGAGGCTACTTACGTTGAATTTACGGAAGAGGATTACGCGAAGTACGACTACCGCTGGCGACTGGCGCGCAACCCCGGCAGAACGGTGGCGGATACCTCCAAAGTGACTATCAGCACGCAACGCAGCATAGTGGATTACGTGGTGGAGATCGGGAACGGCAAGGATTACCGCTTGTTCCTCGAACTGACGGAGAAGGAGACCGGAATGCGCTACGACCTCGACTACTCTGTCAACGTGACGAACGCCTTCGCAGGCGGGCTTATCATAGCCGACACGCATGACGGGGGGCAGACCTCCGACCTCTCGCAGCTGCGCGCCTATCCGTGGGTGAGCATCGGAGACTTCACCACATTCCCCGAACCGTATGTGCCTTCCCTGCCGCAGGTGATCGATGATGCTTACAGTTGGAAGAACGGCGCGAAGATCGACGGCAGGGTATCTTCGATCATGTACGCATACGACACCCGCGGGGATGCGAACCGCCATATCGAATTTGTTGTCGAGGGCAAGCACGTGGTGCGCCTCAACGGCAAGTTCAAAGAGATGCTGCGCGACGCGGCATTGTTTGTCAACGAAACCCTGCCCGGGACGTTCAACCCCCAGATGGTCTATGCTCTGGAGTTTGCGGGAAGTTACGCGAAGGTCATCCTGATCAACGACGGTAATGTCTGCTGGTATCGCAGCAACTACGCCAATCCCGTCATGCCGTACCAATACATGCAAATGGATGCCACTCCCGAGGTGAAGGTCACCCCCAACGTATTTAACCGTTCGGTACTCGGCTCCCGCCACGGTATGTTCTTCGACGAGACCAACGGCCGCATCATCGGCCTGCCAACCGGAACGAGCGGGGCGGCCTCGACCAGATGGACGGCATTTGCCGACGATCAACAGGGTGTGTTCAAGGTCAACGAACTGACCAACGTGAACTGCCTGTACGTGGGCGTGTGGTCGTATGGTTACAACTTCGATTATGGCGGCGACCCCAACCCGTTGAAGATGGCTTATCTTATGAGCGACAAGATCACGGGCAAACGCTCGCTCTACATCTTTACGGGTAAGAACGGAGGCAACACGCTTTTCAGCGGCGAGTCGATCTACGACATGTCGAACTGCACCGACTTCGACCGTTCGACAGTGTGGGCCAACTCCTATATCACAAACCGAAACTACTGGGGGAACAACAACGGCAACCAGCCCGAGTTCTGGTACGCCGTGGATAACAAAATATATGCCGTGACCCCCACATTCGGCACAACCGGCGGCGCACCCACTGCAAAGCTGGTCTTCACATTCCCCGAGGGCGAAAATGTGACGATAATGGATTGGCACAAAGGCTTCTACCAGTACGGTTACATGTTCAGCCGATGGGATAACAACGGCAATCCCGTGTGGATGACCAACGGAGGACAGAGAAGCGGAATGAACCAGCAGATGACCGTCACCACGTGGGACGGTACAGAGGGCAGGGTCTACGCCATCCCGCGCCTGTTCCCCGGCACGGGACAGTTCCTCGACCCGCCTGCAACCCCCGAGAACGATGTAGTATTCCAACAGGGCGGCTTCGGTGAGATCACGGCAGTATACCACCGCCAGAACTACTGATCTTTGCAACCTGTAATCTCCGGTGCCCCGCTCGACCTATGGCGGGGCACCTTCTTGAAACCACAGCACTATTACAATACTAATTCGGCGTGGACATCGATGCAGGCGCGCCTCAGAACAAAAAGATGAGAAAACCACTTTTCCTAATTATTGTATTATTCCTCTCCGTGTCCTGCGCGACTGTGCGGGACACGGGGTTCGGGAATGATTATCGGGCGGCAGTGAAGGCGGCGCGCAGAGAGGGGAAACCTCTGGTCGTAGCCCTTCTCAAGCATGACAACAAACTCTCGCAGACGATGGCGGAGGATGTGTTGGCCGACAGCCAGGTCGTCGCAATGTACAGCTCGCGCTTCGTGCCCGTGCTTTTGTGGGACGATGCGCCAGGGGCGGACGAACTGTTTGCCGATTACAGGTTTTCGTACTATCCGGCCCTGGTTTTCCTATCGCCGGAGGGCGATTTCCTGAATAAGCAGGCGGGGTATAAAGACACGGAGGACATGCTTGCCCTGGCCGACGACTACCTCCATCCGCAGGCCGATCGGCTGGCCGGACTGCGCGCTGCTTCCCGGGGTCGCAACGGCGACCGCGAGGCCCTGCGTGAGTATCTCGAACTCTCGTCACAGCTGGGCGTCAGGGATATGGAAGCCCTCGAACGGTGGCTCGCCACTGCCCCGCAGGATGCCGCGACATTTGAAATGATCGAAGCCCAGAATCCTGAAGCGGGGAGCGCCCCATTCCGCTTACTGGTCGACAACGCCGATAAGTTTACCGCCGCCGTGGGCGGCAACAAGGTCGAAACGTATATCTACAACCAATATTTCGACCACCTGCGGTCGCTGCACGGCGGGCAGCAGCAGGCATTGGAAGAGCTGAAAAAAGAGAGTTATAAATATGCCGGCACATTGGAATCCCACCTTGCCTTGTCGCCCCATCTCGACGGCGCGGTCGGCGATACCGGTGTGCGTGCGCGCATAGACGCCCTCACGGAGGAATATCCCGTCACGGCAGTGAAGATCGGCGACAGGCTTTGGCGCAGGGTGACTAAAAAGGACCCCGCCTTCGAGGAGTATGTGGACGGATTTTTGTCGCGGCTTGCGGAATGGTCGCCCATGGATGCCGTAAACATGGCGCTCTATATAGTCAATAACTATCTGATCGTGAGCGCCGACGTCCTGGCCGCCGATCCGTGGGTGGACCGCTATCTGGCATGGAGCGGCGACCCGAATTACGAGCCTAAGATAACGCGCACCGTGAAACAGGCGACGGGCGAGTGGGAGTGCGACGACTATGGCCGCGTGATGCCCGATTTCACGCTTCGGACGCTCGACGGGAAGACCATGCGTGTGAGTGATTTTCGCGGCGAATTCATACTGATAGACTTCTGGGCGTCGTGGTGCGGGCCGTGCAAGGCCGAGATACCCCACGTGAAAGAGGCGTACGGGAAAGTGAAAGGCTCGCCGGTACGCTTCGTGAGCATATCGAGCGACACCGACGACGAGGCGTGGCGTAAGGCCGCGAAGGAGATCGACGTGCCCTGGCTGCACCTGTCGTCCAAGGGCACCGATATGCTGAAGCAGTATAAAGTCCACGGTATTCCGCGCATCATGGTACTCGATCCCGAGGGCCGCCTGGTGGCCGACAATATCACGGGCCGCACCATCGAGATGCAACTCAGCCGCTTGGCCGAAAAGTACGGGTGGAGGTATTAGAGGTTGCTGAGAGGTTGCTTAAAATTATGAATAAAAGGCCGTCCGGGTGACGGCCTTTTATTGTTTTCACTATCTTTGTATTTATGTCTGCGTGAGCGGGGACATATTTTTGAAAATCGTGAACAGGAAGACAATGGCGCATATCATCGGTAAAAGGAAAGCTTTGAGGTGTGTTTTCGTTCTGGCGTTGCTGTTTGTGTGCGGCCACGCAACTGCGCAGTTTACGATACCCAGGGAGGACAAGGCCCTCGACAGGACCGCCGGACTGGGCGATTCGGTGCGCACGGTCACGCTTAAGGCGGAAGAGTATTACAGCCGCGCCAGAGAAATGGCAGAGCGCAGGGCACGCCGCAAGGAGCGCAATTACGTCCAGTTGGATACACGCCTCGATATTTCACAGACACAGTTCGACAATTGGGCGGCGGGGAGCGACAATACGTTCATGGCCAAGGTTACCATAGATTTCCAACATAAGTACACGCGCGAGAAACTGAGTGTAGAGTCGAAGCTCAACGCCCGCTATGGGATGAACTATATCGACGAGAGGATGTTCAAGAACGAAGACTATTTCAGGATAAACAACACGGTGGCGTGGAAACTCAGCAAGTATTGGTCGTACTCGGCAACGTCGGAGGTGACGAGCCAGTTCACGATCGGGCGTGTGTCGCGCACGGATAAAACGAAACGGAGCAACTTCATGGCCCCCGGTTACTGGAAACCGGCTATCGGTTTGACTTACAGCCGTGCGCCGTGGACGGTCGACGTCGCACCGATCGGCGGCAGCGCCACGTTCCTTCTCGACGGGCTTATATCCGGTAAAGGGGGCTTCGGCGTCGCGGCCGGCAAGAAGTCGGTGTGGAAGGTCGGTTCGTCGTTGAGGGTGGAGTATAAGAAAAACTTCCTGAAAAACGTAGTGGAGTTCAAGTCGGAGCTCTATGCGTTCACGAATTATACCAAGCCGGCGACGGGCCGCTGGGAGACGACGTGCAAGATCAAGGCCGCGAAGTTCCTCACCACGACGATATACACCAAACTGCTTTACGACCAGACGGCCAACGTCCCACACCCCAAACGCATACAATACAACTACTCGTTGGGGGTCGGGCTGTCGTATACATTTAAAAATAAATAAACGATCATGTATAAAAATACCCTGCGTAATATCCTGTTCCCTGTTTTGTTGGCCGTCGGTGTAGTCGCGGGCCTGTTGTTGGGCTCCATCGTGAAACGTTCGCCGTCGCCGGGAGGTGCGGGAATAATCGCGCGTACGATGGCTGCGCCTACGCCTGAAAGCAAGATCGCGAGCCTTTTCTCGATGATAAACTCCTCGTACTTCGACGCGGTCGACTTCGACTCGATCACCGAGGTGATCATGCCTATGATAATGGGGGAGCTCGATCCGCATTCGGTGTATATCCCGGCGCAAAGGTTCGACGCGGTGAATGAAGCGCTGGAGGGCGAGTTCGGCGGGATAGGGGTTAAGTTCAATCTGCTGATCGACACTGCGCTTGTGATCAACGTGATCCCCGGGGGGCCGAGCGAAACGGCAGGGATAGAACCGGGCGACAGGATAATCGCGGTGGACAGCATGCCAATAGCCGGTATCGGGATGATGAACGACGAGGTGGTAAAACTGCTGCGCGGTAAGAAAGGGTCGCAGGTCGGGTTGTCGATACTTCGCGGCAGCGAACGGATGCAGGTCACGGTGACGCGCGGGCAGGTGCCGGTGAGCAGCGTCACGGCTGCTTTCGAGCTCGAACCCACGATCGCCTACGTAAAACTCGACCAATTCTCGCGCACCTCCGACGTGGAGATCGCCGCCGCGCTGAACGCGATGCGCACGGACGGCGTCGATAAGATGATACTCGACCTGCGCGGCAATTCGGGCGGATACCTCGAACAGGCAATAAAGATCGCGAACGAGTTGCTCCCGGACGGCAAACTGATCGTGTATACCGAGAACAGGGCCAAAAACCGCCGTGAGGAATACAGCGACGGCAGCGGGAAGTTCAAGGAGATGAAGATCGCGGTACTCATCGACGAACAGAGCGCATCGTCGAGCGAGATCCTTGCCGGGGCCATTCAGGATAATGACCGCGGGACGATCATAGGCCGCCGCTCGTTCGGCAAGGGGTTGGTGCAGGAGCAGGCGCAGTTCTACGACGGCTCGGCTGTGAGGCTCACCGTGGCGCGCTATTTTACCCCCACCGGCCGTTCGATCCAGAAGCCCTACGACAACGCCGAGGATTACTATATGGATATGCACGAGCGCTATATGCACCACGAATATTTCAGCGCCGACAGCATACATTTTGCCGACAGCCTGCGCTTCACGACCCCCGGAGGACGCACGGTATACGGCGGGGGCGGTATAATGCCCGACATTTTCGTGCCGCTCGACACGACCGGCGTGAACAACTACCTGCTGCGCGTTCTCGACGTATCGGGCGACCGTAATATACTGTACAGATATACCATCCGGTACGCCGACCGGCACCGCGCCCGGATCAACGCCATACGCACGGTGGAGGAATTACAAAGTTTCCTCGACTCCGACCCCGCGCTTTTCGACGATTTCGTGAAGTATGCCGCGACGTTTGGGGTGCGGCCATACGGCGATGAACTCGAACAGTCCCGCGAGGTGCTTATGGCGCGGCTTCGCGCCCAGATAGGGCAGAATACCCACCTCGATAACATAGGCTATTTCGCAAATATCTACAAAATAGACAATACGATCCTTCGTGCGGTCGAGGTACTGAAGGCCGACTGATCGGTATTCATGCGCTGTTATTTTCGTGGAAAATCACGGCATGGTGTTACAACTTTGCCGTGTGAAACGTTTTAATAGCAAAAACACATGATAAAAGCCATGAAACGAAATTTGTTCATCATTATTCTGGCGCTGGCGCTTCTGCCCGTCACGGCGTCGGATACGCAGGCCCAGCGAAAGGGCGAAAGGGTGGTCAGCAGCAGTAGCAGGTTAACGATCCGGCCCGACGCAAGGATCGTTACCCGCGATGTACGCGTTACGGGTAATTTCCATGAGATACTGTCGCGGGGAATAGCCGATGTGGAGTATCGCCAGAGTAACGGCGTTGGCTCGAAGATCGAGATCGTAGGCCCGCAGAACCTCGTCGAGTATGTGTCGGTGGAGAATTCACGCGGCATTCTCGAGATCGGGATGACGCGCAATATTTCGATACGCGGTAGTGCCAACCTGAAAGTGGTCATATCGGGGCCCGGGGTAAGCAAGATGTCGACTATCGGGTCGGGCGATCTCCGCCTCACAGGGCCATATCAGGCGCAAAAATTCGAACTTTCGATCCAGGGTTCGGGCGATGTACGCTTCGACCGGATAAAATGCAGTAATCTGGTACTTATGGTGCGTGGATCGGGTGATATAGACGGGAACTCGGTCGAGTCGGGAACGGTAGACCTCTCCCTCACGGGGAGCGGCGATGTCGAAATACCTCGGATCGATGCCCGGGATGTCGAGGTAACCCTATCGGGCTCGGGTGATATTGAGATCGGCGGGCGTGCGGACAATGCCACATACAAGCTTCGCGGTTCGGGAGATATAGACGCGGACCGCTTTTATGCGGCGGGTGTAAACGCGACATTATCCGGCAGCGGCGATATAAGTTGCTACGCCGAACAGAATTTCCGGTGCTCGGCATCGGGATCGGGTACGGTCACATTCGGCGGCCACCCCCGAAACGTCGATGTTCGCGGCAACAAACGCCTGGTCAGGCAGAGGTGATACCTGCGTGTGAATAGTTATCTTTGCGCTCTATGGATTCGACGGGAGACAGGGTCAGGGAGATGTGGTCGCGGCAGGGGGTCGACCCGCTCGACGTCGATCATGAACGGTGGCGGCGCAACCGTGCCCTGCTCGTGAGGATGGCCGGGCTGGCCCGGAGCTGCATCTTCGCCGTCGACGTCTGCAAGGGAGTGTACGACTATGCCTCCGAGGGCTTTACCGACCTTTTCGGGATCGACCCGGCATTGCTGCGAAACATTCCGGAGCATGGCGGCGACTTTATCAAAGAACTGATACACCCCGATGACCGGGAGAAGGTCGCGGAGCTGCAAATCAGGCACGGGAAATTCATCGACAGCCTGCCGCCCGGGGAGCGCAACGACTACCGGACGATTTACCAGGTGCGGATGCGTGGTGCGCATGGCAGATATATAAATGTCGTAAGCCGCCATCAGGTGATAGAGACCGACCGCAACGGCAAGGCATGGATAGTGATGGGGGTGATGGAACTCTCGCCCGACCAGACCCTCGCGGACAGGGTGAAGTGCTCGGTGCTGAACTTCCGGACGGGGCGTTTTTTTAACCCCTATGCCGAATCGTTGGAACGGGAACTGACCGACAGGGAGTCGGAGATACTGTCGCTCATCGGACAGGGCCTGCTGAGCAAGGAGATCGCCGGACGGCTGGGTATCAGCAAATATACCGTCGACAATCACCGGAAAAACATCATCGCGAAATTGGAGGCCGATAACGCGATCGAAGCTATCAATACCGCCCGGGCGGCGGGGTTGATAGGGTGATTCGAAAAGACCAGGCGGCGCAGGAATCCCTGCGCCGCCTGATCTTTTTAACTTCCGGTCCACTATTTCCTACTCGGTCTCCTCCACGGTATTCTCCTTATCCCAGGAGCCCGAGGGGTTCAGGGCGCTTAAATTCAATATCGGAAGGTTGACGGGCAGCTTTATGGTCAAGTTTGTCAGACCGCCTTCTACCGCCCCTCCCTCGTCACCCAACAATGCCTTTGTCAGACCGTCTGTCAGTTCTGTTAACGAGAAGTTTACAATACCCAAAAGGTCGTTCAATCCGTAATCCAGGAATAGGGGCGTATCGAGCCCGTCGAACAAATTACCGGGCAAACCGCCGAGTGCGTCATTGAGGTTGGCGACATCGAGGGCGTCCAGACTTATCTCCAGACCTTCCTCCTGCTGGTCATAATCGTCTATGCCGAGGTCGGCCAGCGAATATTCGTTATAAAGCTTCAGGTTGCCGGGAGCGTTGATAAGCAGATCATCCTCTATGTCGAACAAAGCGCCGTTAAGAAGGTACTGGCTCTCAGTAACATCGTCGAGAAGCAGGCCTCCCACCAACCCGGGCATGGCCGAATTTATCCTGTTCAGCGTTATCATCTCCACGCCGTCGCCGTCTCCGTCTATATCTTCGAAGCCCATGAATTTCATCATCACGACCCTTTTCCTTTCGCCGTCCGTAGTGTCGCTTACGATCGGGAGATAGTATTTATGCGGGTTCGGGTCCCTGCGTTTCACCTCCATGTCGAAACCGAATTGCGTGGGTTGGTTAGATACGGTAACCACCGCGCCTTCGGCATAAGTCCACGGATTGAGCAGGGGGCCGAGCAGCCTCACCACAGGAACGCCGCCGTTGTTGGTTTCGAGTATGCTGCCCACTTCATGTATAATGGTCTCCAGTAATTTGTCGTAGAGTATATCGACGATAGGGGCGAGGAGGACTTTAACCAGAGGATCGATGAGTACACCGGCCACCGTCTCCACGAGCCCCCCAAGCGAGGGCTGCAGCCAATCGGGCAGGATGGGGATCCTGATCCCGTCGAGTACGGTGTTAAGCAGACCTCCGGCCGCCCCGCCTAATGTTTTGCGTAATTCAGGCAGGACTTTCTCCGAAACAAGATCTTTAGAGACTATGTCATCGACAAGTTGGTACACGAGACTGTCGAGCGCCTCCTGAACGTCGACAAGCGAACGGTATGCCTTGAAGACCCCCACGATGCGCTGTAAATAGACTTCTTCATCGGCGTCCGTATCCGAGAACTCGATAACATCCATGAAAAAATCGGGGTCGTCGGCGCCCAGCAGATAGGGCAGGTTGAGCCTCGCGTGATCGAAGCCGAGCTCGTAATCAGTGAGCAGGTCGTCGGGCAGGGGCATGGAGATGGTATCGCCCCCTTTGCGGAACAGGTCGGGGTCGGTATTGGCTACAAATACCGCCTTATATTTGCCCACGGGCAGGGTGTCTGTGATCGAGGGCAGCGGCCAGTCCTGCGTGTTGTCGCTGTTGTCATGGTCGAAGTCGTCGTAGATGAGCCTGTCCTTGACAAAAGTACCGTCGGCCTCGTATATCAGATAGCGCAGGTCGAACACGCGGGGGTCCTCCCCTGTGACCCCGTCGAAATCGGCCTCGGCCCTGGTGGAAGGGCTCCTGAATGTGGCTACGAACCAGCCATCGGGAACATCGCCGTGCAGGGAACTGCCTACGTGCCGCCCCTCTGTGGTTTCATCGTTCGTGCATCCCGCCATGGTGGCGACCGACAGTGCGGCCGAGAGGATATATATGTAATGTCTCATGATAATTCGATTTTAAGTATTGACCGTGGGATCGGGATTGCCGTCAGGGTCGATATGCGGAGTCTCGTCGGTGCCGTCCCAGACATCGTCGTCGAGATTGATGCCCGTGTCGCCAGGATTGGCCACGAAGAGTTCCTGCCCGAGGATGACGCTCCGGTAGTCGCCGCTGAGATTGATGGCCTGATTGGCTACCATATTAAATTCGGTGCCGCCGGAGGTGGCCACACGTACACGGGCTATCTGCTCTCGGGTCGCTGTGTCCACCGCCTCGATCTCCATCGTCAGCGGTGTGCCGCCGGTGGGGAAGTAGAAGCGGGAATAGCTGCTTACGCCGCCCACGGTAGTCATTTGGTAATAACCCGTCTGCGTGTAGTTGTCGGCCGCCGTTCTGTCGATCGGCTTCCACCGCGAGGCGAAGGCAGATGTGTGGTAAAGCCTCAGTTCCACCCCGTCGGGGACGTTAGTGAGCGTCACTGACAGTCCGCCCACCATCCTTACGAGGGTGGCCGATACCGACGTACCGCTGCCGGGACGGAAAGGCTCGCTCATGTCGTAGAACAGCTCGGCGTTCTGCGGGGAGAGGTTCCCCGTCATCATGTCTTCGATATTCAGGTCGTAGAGGGAGCCTGCATAGCCGATAACTATGTCGTCCGTTTGAGGGTCTCTGTTATAATGGTCATAATCCTGCCGGTTGAACCCGAGCACGACAAGTTTGCAGGTCGACATCGGCGAGAGAAAGATCTTGAGGTCCTCGACCGGGAAATTGTCGACATCCAACTGTACCGCCAGCTCGGGCGCGGCCATGTAGTTTGCGTTATTCTCCTCCAGACCGTCGCTTTTGGTGAACGGCATCACGAGGATACGGTCGACACTCAGGGGATCGTCATTGCTGAACGCACGCGTGTTTATAACGTTGTCCGCACCGATCCGCATATCTATCCCCACAGGATCGCCCCAACCCGGGTCGCTTTGGCACGACCACAGCAGGCATGTACCCAGAATGAGGGCCGCAACCATGCGGTATGAGTCTGAAAATGGTTTCATACTGGTATAGCGTTCTTCGATATAATTTCTTTTATTATATATAATAAGGGGCATACCTTCGGCAGGTACGGGAAAGTATGCCCCGTATGAGAGACAGGTTAAACCTGACAGGTTAAATCTGTTTATCGCCGGTTACGGCGCAGGTTACGGCTGGGTCGCCGGTGCTTCCTCCAGGTCGAGACTGTTCACAACGTCCCAGTTGCGGAGTACGTTCACGGTGATGGTCTCGTCGGTGAGCAGGCTTACGGGCTTGTCGTCCTCATTGTCGGTGCCCGTTTCGTCTTCATCGGTCGTTGTGTCGTCGGTGTCGTCGTCGCCGAATGTGCCGTCGGCCTTATTCTTGACCCCGATCGCCAACAGAACATTGGCCGCCATGTTGATGGTGGTGGGATTGTCTTCCTTGTCCCGTACATTCCAAACTTTAAGCGGAGTGCCGTTTGCACTCTGAAGTTCCAGTGTCATCGTT
>QMCE01000272.1_pt1 | contig 25343 bp, 16 predicted proteins | sample 1821851 | NCBI WGS metagenome assembly QMCE01 (sample SAMN09453174, study PRJNA476694) | Termite gut metagenome, whole genome shotgun sequencing project. | isolation source: worker | host: Odontotermes sp. | place: South Africa:Pretoria | collected 2016-01-28 | reverse complement strand
GGTTGTGATACCACTGATTACAGCGGTGGCCCGGAAATGATACAATCAACATCCCTAAACAAGGGATTTTCGCCCGCTGGATGGTCAACCGATGTAGAAACGCCAATGCATATGTTCAAAAGCCAATATTGGAATAATAGTGGCTGTTTCGAACAGGATATTGTCCTGGGGGCGATAGAATTTACAGGGCACGGGATTAAGGCCGCCCCGGTTACAATTACTGCGGGTGGAAACACCTATCCTTATAAACACACGGTAATCGGTACCAAGAAAACCAATGGCAAGATAAAGTTATTATGTGCCCAGGGTTTTTCTGGTCCGGATTGTGCCCCAACATCCCAGAATTGCGGTGATATTTGGTGTAACGGTTGGGATGGAAATAAATTTGACCCGAATACCCATAACAAGGTTCGTGTTGGTGTGTGTAATCAATATCGTTGTAAATCGTCTAATTATGGCTTAAATGCGGATAAAGGTTGTGTATCATGTCCGCCGATTGCCGGTCGCAAGGGTATAACCAGTGCTGGTTTTTGTGTAACATGCGATGCAGGAAATGTAATTTAAAAAATACGTATTTATGTCGCTAAAGTAATGTCCAATGTCCTGTCTTATCAGAGCCAACACGCGAAAGGTATCCTTTCTCTTTTAGCTTCTTAATATTGTTTTCTATGGCTGTTCTTGATACAGAAAGGCGTTTTGCCATTTCTACTATTGTAATTTTGTTGTCAGATTCTATCAATTCGAGTATTTTCTGTTGATTCTTATTTAATTTTACACCCAACTTTTTGATATCATTTATGTCTGACAAGTTGGTTGTATCCTTGTTTACACCCAACTTATTGGTGTCATTTGCAGGAGCAATAAAACGAATATGCAATTCTCTGTTTTTCAATATGTTATTTGCTCCAAAGAGTAAATTTTCAAAGAAACGATTCAGATACTCCATGGTCGCATAGACATTCTTTGTATGATTGTTGTAGTTGGCCCTCACAAGCGCATTGCGGAAATACCAGCTATGGTTGGCAAACGGTTCGTTCTCGACTTTGAATCCAAAAGTTCGCAGGTATTTAATGGTAAAAACTGCTGTTGTACGTGTGTTCCCTTCTCCAAATGCATGAATTTGCCATAGCCCTGATATAAATTTAGCGATATGTTCTATCTGCTCCTGCTTTGTCAATCCTTTATAGCTGAAATTTTTTTCTTCCCTAAAATCGTATTCAAGTGTTTCCCGTATTAGCGGAGCAGAAGCGTAAAACACGGTTTCGCCGTCTAACACCCATTCTGGTTTGGTGATATTGTAATCACGGATTTTTCCTGCAAATTTGTAAATTCCGCTGAAAAGCCGTCGGTGAATGCCAATATACTCGGTTGGTGAGAATGAAAATGTTTTTTCGGATAATATTTCGGCTATTCTTGCGGAAACTTTGTCGGCTTCTTCTGTACGGTCATCTATGTTATCCTGTCGTGAAAGTTGCGTTTTATAATAAGTGTCAATGCGATCTCTTACCTCATTGAAAGTGATATCACCTTCGATATTCTGCTTGGCTATTTCAATTAGATAGGCAGAAGGCGTTAGGCCATCCACCTGCTGCAAGCCGGTTGCCGTTTGCCAGATAATCCCTTTTTCTTTTCTATCGGGTTCTCCTTGCCTTATATATTCTTCAAAATCGTTCATATCATTATGATTTTTGCAGCATCCAACCTGCCACATTCAGCTTCCGTATTCCATCATAAACAGGGTTCATGTCAATGTCGGTTGTATGCAGGTATTTGGGATTGGAATCTTTTGACAAAGATACAACAAATTAATGAGTCCTCAGTGGTAATAGCTACTTTTATTTCTCTTTCTCACACTACAACATGTCTGTATTATTCACCATCATATGTATAAATATCATATAAAATAAAAGTGCGTCAAAAGACCGAATTTAAAATAGAGCCTTTTGATGCACTTAACTATTTGTTGGATCGATTAATATCCCGGATTTTGGATTACTTTGCCTTTGCCTTCATTAATTGCAGTCTGGGGAAGAGGCATCAAAACAAATTCATCTTTGGTGGTTGCCGATTCTTTATAGATTCTTGCGTATTCAATGTATTTTCCGTGACGGATCAGGTCGCTCCGGCGAAGTCCTTCAAACCAGAATTCCTGTCCGCGGTTTACTAACATTTTATCAAGAAAATCGTCCGCACTACTGAAATCGGACAGGGTGTACGGAGTGATTCCCGCCCGTTCACGGATTGTATTTAACAAATCAACGGCCTCTTGCGTTACGGTGTTATTTTTGCGGACAATCACTTCCGAAAGTGATGTTAAAACCTCCGCATAACGGTATACAATCCAGTCGACCTGACTTTCTTCGCCGGTTGCTGCAGGATCTTCTCCGTATTTGACGGGCAAAGCTCCCTTGATTAATACGGTTCCCGGATTTTCTTTGTTGTAAAGCACATTATCCGTGCCGGTAAATTCACCGACCAGGACTTCCAGGCGTTTGTCTTCTTTATCAAACGTATCATAGAATGCCCATGGCACGCGATACCCTCCCCATTTCTGGATGCTTGTGTTTTTAGTCGGATACTGGCTGGAAAGTACGTGGGCGAGCCAAAGCTGTTTATTGACGGCACGGCTGCATTGGGCCGCCCAGATGATTTCTTCATTTTTTTCATTTTCAAGCGTAAAGATGTCTTTGTATTCGGAAACCAAACCATAGCCATATTCCGGCTTCATTAGTTCGCGGGCGCAATCTTCCGCCTTCGACCAATTTTTCTCATGCATATACAATTTCATTAATACCGTATAACAGAGGCCTTTTGTGAAGCGTCCGTAATTAACATCCGATGCGGCGTAATTAGCCGGCAGCGCCTTGATTGCTTCGTTTAATTCTGTTTCGATGTAGGATACCATCCATTCGTTGGTCGGACGTTCTATAATCTCTTCCTGCAACGGATTTTGTAACTGCTCAAGAGTCGCGATCTGTATCGGGCCGTACAGGTCATAGAGCAAATATGCCAACCAGCCGCGGGCGCAGCGTAATTCCGCAATAAGCCGGTTTTTGGTACTTTCCTGCATCTCGACCGGCGTGATGCGTTCAATCGTTAGGGTCATTTTACTGATATCTCTCAAATGGTCTTTGTAAAATTTAATTACACCGGTAGAATTAGATGTAAAATTCTGATAAAGGACATCAGGCCATACGGCATCATTCCATTGGCATTCGCCAAGGTCGGTACTCATTTCCGTAATTATTTGTATACCGCCTTGGGCGGTTGAAAATATACCGCTGTAATAATGAGAACGGAACGTACTGTATGCCGCGGAAGTGACGAGCGCTTCCGCATCTTTTTCATTTACGGGAAAAATGCCCGGATTGATGGTGTCGTACATTTCGGACTCCAGGTTCGTACAGGAGCCAAAAAAAGCGATAGCTGCAATGACTGTATATATAATCTTTTTCATACGATAAATTATTTTAAAGGTAGGTATATTAAAATGTAACATCCAGGCCAAAGCTGAAACTTCTCACGTTCGGATATGCCCAGACGGAACCATCCGTTTCAGGGTCGAGGCCTTTGTAGTTTGTAAGCACAAACGGGTTATTTACATCGAAATAAACGCGCAGGTTGGAAAAGATATGATTGACTTTGTTTCCGGGTATCGTATAGCCCAACGTTATGTTCCGGCAACGCATAAACCAAATATCTTCAATGTAATAATCTCCATACCCCCATGTGCTTCTGTCCTGGAAATATCCCGGGCGGGTAGCCTGCTGATTATCGTGTGTCCATACGTCTTTGGCCGAAACGGGCATGTTATATCCTCTGTACATATTGACGATTCCGGTCATGCCATCCGCGCCTACCAGCCATCTGTCATAGTAAGAACCGTAATTTAATTTGTTGAATTGCCCGTAAAAATAGATGTTCAGGTCAAAATTTTTATAACGGAAGGTATTGTTCAATCCTAACAGGAATCCCGGATCTTCATTTCCGTAAAAAACTTTGTCGGCGTCGTCCAGTTTTCCGTCCGGAACGCCTGTTTTTAGTTGTTTTCCGTTTGCGTCAACTTTTATAGAACCGTCGGCATTATAGTCGAAACCATCGATATCTTTGATTTTGACCTGTCCGGGAAGGGAGCCGGGCATGTGTGCGATGGTTTCGCCGGCCTGGATAATACCGTCGGACAGGTATCCGTAAGTGCCTCGCAGCGGTGCATGGTAGATTGAATAAGCGGCAGGAATCCACGTAGCGGCTCTTTCTTTCCATTTATCGCGGTAGAGTGAGAAGGTGAAATCGGTATTCCAGCTAAAATCGCGGCGGTTGAAGTTCACGGTGTTAAGCGTTAATTCGAATCCCTTGCTTTGTGTGTCGCCGATATTGGCGTGCAACGATGAAACTTCGTGATAAGACAGCAGGCTGCGCGTACTTAATTGTCCGATCACGGTTTTATCAAAATATTCCAGTGTCAGGTTTATTTTGTTTTTCAGGAAACCTGCGTCCAACCCGAAGTTCCATTCGCGGGTTGTCTCCCATTTGATATCCGGGTTCGCCATCTGGTTCAGGTAAACGCCTTTATATTCGATATCTCCGAATTCATTGTTATTTCCCACGACGTAATAACTGATGGCGCGGTTTCCGATATTGGAGTTTCCGGTTTCTCCATAGCTGGCGCGGAGTTTTCCGTTGGATAAGACATCATTCAGGGATTTCATGAAGGCTTCGTCGGAGAATCTCCATCCCAGGGCGACAGACGGAAAATAGCCCCAGCGGTTGTTTTTGGCGAAGTTCGAAGCGCCGTCGGCTCTGAATGTTGCGGTCAGCAGGTAGCGGTCTCTGAACGAATAGTTGATACGGCCGAAAAAGGATGCCATTTCATTTTTTGTTCTGGAAGATCCGACAGATGGTTTGGGAGCGGCTCCGGCTCCTATATTGTGGTAAAGAAAACCGTCTATCAGGAATTGATTGTTAGACATCGACATTTCTTCATGCACGAACGACTGAAATGAATAGCCTCCTACCACATTGAAGTTATGCTCTTTGAATTTTTTTAAATAGCTGGCTGTTAGTTCCATCAGGTAATCGGAGTCGTCAGCCTGGGCAATATCGGCTTTTCCTCCCTCTTTTTGGCCGTACAGCGTGGTCTTTGGCAGGTAAGCTCCACGTTTCTGATAATTCCGGTCAATACCGAAATTGCTTTTTAAAATGAGATCTTTAACGGGCTCTACTTCAATAAAAGCAGTCGCCAATACCCGTTCTTTGGTGGTTTCGTCCGTAATTTCCAGTAAAGATACCGGATTGGGAAGAAAAGCCGCCTCTGTGTTGAGGGTATAGTTGCCCTGTTCGTCTTTTATGGCAAGGATCGGACTGAATTGTGCGGCCGAGACGGGTAATGATGCATTTTCATTTTGGCCGATACCCAGCGGGATGTTGTCGTATTTATTTCTGGATAGCGTCAGATTAATCCCTGTCTTGACATATTTACTTACCTGTTGTTCAAAATTGGCGCGTCCGGTAAAGCGTTGCAACGAGTTTTCTTTGATAACCCCTTCCTGATTAAAGAAATTACCGGAAATCATGTATTTTGTATGTTCGGTACCTCCGGAGATGGAAACGTTGTGTTGTGTCTGAAAGCCGTCCCGGGTAACTGCGTCAAACCAATCCGTATTATGGGCCGGATTGGCAATTTGCTGATCCGGATACCTGGGCGTATACGCCGGTGCGCCGGCTTCGCTTGCTCCTCCGTATACGCCGATCTTGTTCGTACGCATCCATTCTTCTCTGGCATAACGGTTGGATTCGGTCATGAATCCCGTTGCGTCCAGCATTTCGTATTTTTTTGACATGGTCTGAACGGTGGCTGTTCCGGAATATTTTACCTGCGGGGCACCGGTCTTGCCTTTTTTGGTCGTAATAATAATAACGCCGTTTCCCGCCCGCGCACCGTAAATAGCGGTAGAGCTTGCGTCTTTCAGCACTTCAATCGATTCGATATCATTCGGATTGATGGATGCCAGCAGGTTATCCGTGTTTCCCGCGTTGTATTTTCCCGCACTTAAACTGCCGGTGTTGCTTATCGGAAAGCCGTCGATAATGATCAACGGGTCATTTCCGGCCGCGTTGGACGATGCGGCGCCGCGAATTCTGAATTGGGATTCGCCGCCCGGCTGTGCGCTGATCGTATTTACTTGAAAACCTGCGGCTTTTCCGGCCAGTGCATGGCTGATGGTCGATACGGTTCCGATCGGGGCATCGTCCATCTTGACTGACGAAATGGCCCCTGTCAGATCCCTTTTCTTTTGTACGCCGTACCCTACGACTACCACCTCTTCTAAGAGTTGTGTATCTTCGGATAATGTAACATTGACGGTTGTTTTTTCCGTTACGGATACATGCTGTGGCATATATCCGATATAGGAGATTTCCAGTGTCGCATTTTCCGCAACACTTAGCGTGAACTTGCCGTCGATATCGGTTGTCGTACCGTTTGTTGTGCCTTTTTCAATCACATTCGCGCCGGTAACGGGATCTCCGTAATTGTCGATGATCGTACCTGTTACGGTTTTCTGCTGTTGTGAAATTTCATTTGTTTGGCCTCCTTGTTCAAACAGATAGATTTTTCCGTTTTTAACTTCATAGTTAAGGTTGGTGCCGGCAACGATTTTATCCAGCGCCAGATTAAGTTCCGCATCGGTAAGGTCAATATCAAGACGCCTGTCTAAATTGACAATCTGTTTACTGTAGGCGACACTAAGACCTGTTTGTCGGGTAATAGTCTCCAATACTTTTTCAACTTTCGTGTTTTTGGCCGAAATAGATACTTTTTGAGCTGTGGCGGATGCCGTAAAGCTGATGAAAGAAATAATAAAAAATAAAATTGTACACATTGTTGCGTTACCGTGTGTTTTTTTTCTGCGTATTTTCATGTTTGTCCGCTGTTAAATGGTGAAGAAATAAAATAGAAATAAATCCCGTGTAAGGTTGTTTTTATCATCCTCTTTTTGGATTAAGATGTGTCATTTTTCATGTTATTAAATTTTAATGGTAAATAAAATAGGTATAATGCTTCTGTTTGCATTACACCTATCTATGACACATGAAGAAAAGGAAGGTATGAGTCGGTTTGTGATTTTAACATTTAAATGGGTTAAAATGAGTCCGCGCTATTTTTTCGGTTTTATATAGATAACGCCCTCGTTTGTTTCGAAGTATATGGGAGCGATTTTTTCCAGTTCGTCCATGATGAAATGAATGTCGTGATTATCGGTAGATAACGTGAAGCTGTAATTCAGCACGGCCTCATCCGCTATTTCGATTTGCACGTCAAACGTCCGGCCTAAAATCTCTGCGACCTCTGCTAAAGGAGTGTCTTTGAATACCAGCTTTTTTTGTTTCCATGCGGAATAAGATTGAATATCTTTGGGACGGACGATTTCGTATGTGCCTGTTTTCCGGTTATAGATGACTTTCTCACCCGGTTTTACGTGCAGTGCCTTTAATCTGTTTCCTTCAAGCACCACCTCTCCGTTTTCAAGCGATACCGATATATACTCTTCATTCGGATAGGCTTTTGCGTCGAACGATGTGCCCAGCACTTTCACACTGATAGATTGCATGTCAACAATGAAAGGGCGTTTTTTATTTTTCGCAATTTCGAAAAACCCCTCTCCTTCGAGTTCTACTTTTCTTTCCCTCAGCCCGAATTTCTTGGGGAAGCGCAGCCGGCTTCCGGAATTAAGACAGACCCTGCTGCCATCCTGGAATATGAATTGCATCTGCTCCTTTTTAGGTACGCATATTTCTTCGTATTCGGTTTCGGAAAATAAATCCAGCCGGTTGCTCAGTTCGATGTAAAGCCCTGCCAATACTAAAAACGGGATAAATACGGCGGCGGCCGTCCATATCCGGCGGTTTTTACCTTGCCTGCGGATGCGCTTCATGATGTTGCCGTACATTTCATCCGAAGGTATTTCCTGATCGGTTGATTCGGATGCCGTCTCTTCCCGCAGATGGCCGGCGTCTTTGTCCATCATTTCCGAAAGGTATTTTCCGCCTTTGTCCGTAGCAAACCAACGGACCACCTTTTGCGCTTCTTCCGGTTCCGCACGGTTTAGCAATGTATCCTCAATTTCTTTTTTATCTGGCGCTTTCATCTTTTGTTGTATATATAATATTGACACATCAGGATTTTTTTAGTATGAGTTAAAAAGATTTGAATAAATGGAAAATAGCAAAACAAACAGTTTGTTTTTGTGAAAATAGTTTTTTAAAAACCGGATAGCCTGTGCATAATGTGTTTTCACGGTTGGTATGGAAATATGCATTTTGTCGGCAATGTCTTTATTTGATAAGTTATCCCTGAGTTTGTACATACATACTGTTTTTTTCTGTTCCGGGAGTCTTTCAATCGCCTTGTATACTTGTTGCATCAAATCCTGTTCTTCCATTTTGGAGATAAATTCATCATTCGCTTCTTCGCATGTCTGGCTGATGGTATAGATTTTCTCCATAGCGGTTACGTTATTGCGTATTTCATTCAATACGTGATTCTTCAGCATGGTAAACAAGTAATTCCGAAGGCTGATGTTGATATTCCGCAAGGAACGGTATTCCCATAACTTAAGGAATATATTTTGTACCGCGTCTTTTGCAAGCTCCTGTTCTTTCAGGTATTTACAGGCAATCACATAAAGGCCTTTATGATAACGTTCGTAGATAGCCGTGAAAGCATTTTCATCATTATTCCGAAGCAACGTCAATAATTCTTCATCGGTAGCATCATGTAATATGTTGAAGTGTCTTTTCATGATGATGGCTCTAATTCACGGCAAATGTAAGCGTTTTTTTCGTATTTTTGCGTCATGGTTGAATATAAAGAGATAGACGGCGGCGACCTGGGTGTTATTCTGTTAAAACGTAATCCGAGGGCGCGACGGTATTCGTTGCGTGTTGACAGAGGCCGGGTTTATGCAACCATGCCTGTTTGTGGTACCGAACGTGAAATGCTGGCGTTCCTGCACCGGCAACATGCGCGTTTGCTCCGGATGTTGGCGAAATCACCCGCACGCGAAGTGCTTGATGAGCGCACGAAGCTTCGTTTCCTGACATTCGGTTTGCGTATCATCAGAAACGAACAAACGAATTATTACTCCGTTATCAAAGAAGGTACTTTATACATATCCTGTCCGTTGCAGACCGACTTTTCGGACGAGCAGGTGCAGGAAGCGCTCCGGCAGATGTTGGAACGCGCGCTTCGCTATGAAGCGAAACGCGTGCTCCCTGCACGCCTGGAAAATCTGGCGCGGCAGCATGGATTTCAATATGTTTCGGTTAAAATTAACAATAGCCGTACCCATTGGGGCAGTTGCACCTCCCGGAAAGTGATAAATCTGTCATTGTCCCTCCTGCTATTGCCGGAGCATCTGGTCGATTATGTCCTGTTACACGAACTATGTCATACCGTTGAAATGAATCACAGTGAAAAATTCTGGTCGCTGATGGATAAAGTGACGGGGGGCAAGGCAATGAATGACCGGAAAGAAATTAAAAATTACCGGATGCTTTAATGATTCGAAACTTTATCTCGTCTTAGTTCATAATCGTTGAAACAAAACAGCATTCATTACGGCAAAACCGCATTTATAATCAAAAAATGATTATTTTTGCGGTTGCAGAGTTAAACAGTTTAGCTGCAAGATGGATGCTACTTTGCAGTTATCAATAATTTATCTTTAAAGAGATGGATATTAATAAACATATTGTAGACCAAAGGATTAGGAAAATTGTAAATGATAATCCGGAAGAATTTGCAGGCGAGAGTGACGAAAGGAAAAGGTTATCAAAGGCTTTTGTTTGTTTGTCTGTAGCATCTTACCTGAATATTGAACTGGAAGAAGCGTTTGATCTTATTACCGAAGGAGGTAATGATGCGGGTGTTGATGCCATTTTTATCGGAGATGTAAACGATTATGATTTCTCTGTTACCATTTTTCAAGGCAAATACGTTTTTGACTTGAACAAAGAGAGTAATTTTCCTGCGAACTCAATTCAAAGAGTAATTGGGAGTATCGGTGCTATCTTTGATCCGGGCAAACCAATCGAAATGAATGACGATTTAATGCCTAAAGTTGAAGACGTTCGTTCTCTTATAGCTGACGGCTATATCCCAAACATAACATGCGTTTTTACCAATAATGGCCTGAAATGGAATAATGACGGAAAAAATCATATTGATAATTCGGGATTTCCTGAAAATCAGGTTAAATTTGAATACTTTAATCATAGAGACATTGTTGATTCAATACAAGCCAAAAAAGGAATTAATGAAACGTTACAATTAGCGGGTAAAAGTGTTCAGGAAGACTTTAATTTCAAGCGGGTGCTGGTTGGAAAAATGAATGTGGTTGAATTAGCCGATTTATTTGATAGACACGGAGACAAGCTATTAGACCAAAATATTAGAAAATATTTGGGAATAAGTACGAATAGAGTTAATACAGCTATTCAAGATACATTATTGAGTGACAAGAGAGAGAATTTTTATTTTTATAATAATGGTATTACGATGATTTGCAGTAAGTTTTCCTATAATGGATTACAAGCGGATAATTGGATTGTAAAAGTAAATGACCTGCAAATAATTAATGGAGGACAGTCGTGTAAAACCATATTATATACTGTCAAAAATAACCCGGCCATAGATTATTCAAATGCTTATATTTTAGTAAGATTATACGAATTGTCGGGTGAAGGAACAGATTCCCTGATTACCGATGTTACAGTTGCAACGAATAGTCAAAATCCTGTTGATTTGAGGGATTTAAGAGCCAATGATGATTTACAAAAACGGATAGAAACAGCAGTTGCCGAATTGGGATATACCTATAAGAGAAAAAAAGACAACACTCTTTCCCCGCGAGATACAACGATACTTTCTTCTGTCGCAGCAGAATCTGTTTACTCAATCTGGAAGAAAAAACCCTATCAGGCAAAGTTTAAGAAAAATGAACTTTTCGGAGCATTCTATCATTATGTATTTGATGATATGAATGCTGCACAATTGGTGATCGCTGTGTTAATTTATAGATTTTGTGATTCTCAAAGAAAAAAGACAACATTACGCAATAACTTTCCTCATATCCCATATAGTAATTATTTTATGTCTATGATTGTTGGAGATTTGCTGTTAAGTGATTTAAGCATCACATCAAACGACTTAACACACCAACGATTCGCAGAAGTAAAAACTTACTTTGAAACCAACAAGGATAATCTTTTTGAAAGAGCCAACGAAAAATTAATTACGGCTCTTGCGGTGTTATATCCGGCCCCTAACGACTATACGAACATTGATAAGCGAAGGCTGTCGGCAACTTTCAGACGAGGAGATTTATTGTTGTATTTGTAACCTCAGATAAAGCGCTGTTTCCAATGCGTGTAGTATTGTGCGTCAGCTCCAACAATGCGGATGACAATGAAATGCATCATAGATAAAGTATTCGGTATTACTTAAAATCTTATTTATCAATTAGTTGCATAATGTTGATAAAAAATAAAATAAAAAAGCCGCGAAAATTTTGCCTAAAATTAAAAATAATTTATCTTTGCCGACTGATAATTTTACGTAAAGTTTTTCTAAAATGGGTTACGCTTTTCTTTGTATGGGTGATGGTAAATGGGTGGATGTCTGTGAGATAATATCCGGATTTTTTGCATCCTCGTATCTTTTGTCTTTGATTCGTTTGCTTTATTTCAGCAGGCAAACGAAACAAAAAGTATCCAGTTGTACTTACTGTTTTAAATCCGGTTAGCCGGTTTCAAACGGTAAGTATACAGATGTCGTAAGAATAAAAACACACATTATGATACACAAATGAATTAAATATAACATAAAATCAATACAAATCAAAAAAGAATGTTTATGAAAAAGAAATTTACACTTTTAATCGCATGCTCGGCACTCCTGATGCTCGGCAGCGGAACGGCGTGGGGGCAGCTTCTTTCCCCTGATTATATAGGAACAAAAGGTACGACTACACAAGATTATGGTACAATTACTTTCTGGCAGGGGCCAAATAATGTGAATAATGAATTTGGTGCAGGAGAAAGTGCTGTGATTTCAGAAGATCAGGTTACTTCTCCGGGTGGTGATAGACCAATTATTAGTGGTACACTACCAAGTGATAATCCTCCAACAATCTGGTTGGGTAGTTCACGGTCTAGGAATATCGTAAAAAATACATTTTCAGCTCAGGAAATAAGAGGGTATTATTATTATTGGTTTAATACAAGTGATCCGGGGGAAAGTGGTACTTATGTCTCACCTGATGATATTCCTTATGGACTTAATACAAAACCCGTAAGTATAGGTAATAGTGATTCGGATGGGGACTTGCTTTTTCCTTGTGATAATTACGTTTATGTATCTGTTTCAGTGGGTGATGAGTTATCACGTTGGACTTATTATTCTCCATATACATCTAATTTGACGAGTAATAGTAGTAATTATTATTCAGAAATGGACGATGGAGTTCCTTTGGTTGAATTTCATCAACCTCTCATTAATGATAAATCAAGTTCATATCCATTTGGCTATGCTGCTCCATCTGAAGGTGCTTCAGCAGACGGTACTTCAACTAATTTTACTCCATATCAAAGACCTACTACGGTTGCTATTGAAGGTCGTAATTCTTTTTCTGAATTTAAGTTTGAAGATATAAATTGGTGGTATCGGAAATTCACAGCAACAAGAGTGGATGTATATAGATCTGATTATGACGAAGATGCTAAAGACTGTCCGTGGTGGAATGGTAGCTCTTGGACTACTGCGTCATCTTATGCTCGTGCTGATATTGGAGCGCATTTTTACGATTTTACTTGGAATGAATCAACTCATATGGCAGACAAAAGTATGCTTGATGGGGCGATTCAGCTTCTTCCTGATGCCGATATTTGTATAAGTACAGATATTACTGATGCTACTACGCCTACACCTCAATCTGTCAGTACCGGTAGCTTGAATAATGTTACTGATGCTGTTTTGGTATTTCCGAAAGATGGGGATAAATTTGAGTTACGTGTCATGAGGGATTTTAAGTCGGTCAATATGTTGCATGACGGAAAAGATTTTCCCAATCAAGGAGAAAATATATATTATACACAAAGTACCTTTCCTACGGCTACGGCAATTCAAAATAGATCTAATAACGGGAATATTTATTTATATGATAACTCTGTTTTGGGAGTGAAAGGAAAATATTCTTTCGTTGAAAATGCCATTATTCATACGGAGTCAACTCCTGCAAACCCGTCAGACAGGGGTATGATTGAAGTTGGGACTGGTACTGTTTCCAGTTCGACTGTTGCTGATGGTAGTTTTTATATATATTCCGGAAGTTATTTAAAAAATCTTACAGATAGATGTGTTACGGAATATGAGCAGATAAATTTTTCCGCTACAAATGCTCCTTTGTTATTAATAACAAATGCATCTGATACAATTAAAATTATAAATGATAATTCAACTGGTTGTGATTTGCTTAGTTCAATTAATTTTAATGATGCCGCATCAGAAGCAATGTTGAATAATGCTTTTGGTCTTACATCTGTAAATACGGCAAAAACTGCATTCGGCATCTCGGATCTTACAAAAACACCTGGGCCAATAGAGGTGCATGCTAATTCAGGATCTGTGAATTTTAATGTACCTATGAATCTTGATGCCTCTTCCATGAAGAATAATTTAGCTGTTATTTCTGATAGAAGCAATATCCGTACAAAGAATTTTACATTTGTATCTGATAGTGCTAATTTATTATTTCATACCGGGCAGGATGCTGTTGATCTTTGTGACCATTCATTTGTTGAGATGAAGGGGGATGTTGTGATAGAACATACAGGTATTGATGCTAATGTTGATTATATTACGGAATACCGTGATATTATAGGGCAAATTTCTACTTATCCGTATTACAGTTGGACTGCACGTACGATACCCGGATATGGTGTAGGCACTGTTGCAACCGTAGTGACTGTACAGGGGGATGTTTGTGATAATGACTTTGATGTAAATGGTATCACAAATGCCATTAATGTTGCCCATAAGGGTGATACGTTGAATAACTTTCAGTCCGTTTATCGTGCTGCTGCTGATTCAATTTGGATGAATAGCCTTCAATTTACGACTGTGGACGGTGGTTTGCTGGTGCAGGCACTCGGCGCTCTGGGTAATGGTACTGTCGAAATCGGTGATAATGCAAATGCAGTTCTGAATCTGACAGTAAACGGAAATGCTGATATTGCAATCCAATCCGTACAAGATAGCGTTGTTATCGGGAAAACAGGAAATATAGGAGTTCATAAGTATGAAGCTACAGCCGGAAAAGAAGGTGATTTATTGCTTAGTGGTCATAAAGGTGTATATATTCATGGTACAAGAATAACAACAGCCCCTCAGGGAAATCAGGATATTGTCATCGCTTCTGAATATGGGCCGGTTTTGGTTGATGCGGAGAATATACATACACTGGGAACTACCGGAGCTACCGGTCATTATTTGGTGTATGGTTATGATTGGGTTGATTTTGTTCAGAACAGTACGCTTACTATGTTTGTGAATACCACGACTGCTGATTATGCTAAGATATGGTCGCCTAATGGATGGATAAGGAACCGTAAGGCCTTTACTTATGAGGGAGGAAATCATGTTCCGTTGACAATCTTGGCAGAAGGAGATACCATCATGGGAGGTGGTACAACAGTGAGTGGAATAGGCGGCTCTGTTTCTTTTGATGGTGTAGTTAATATAGTTAATCCGCTTGTAGGTGATGGTGATGGTACGACCCAAATTCTCTCGGTGAATGATAATGTAAATATCAAGGATAATTTTACATTTACAAATACGAAGAATGCCATACAAAGCGGCCAGCTATTGATCCAGGCAGGTACTGATATTTATGCCGATAGTGCAACAGATAACAATTCTAATGCTAAAACTCTTACTTTTAATCATTTGGGTGATGGGCAGATTATCATGGAAGCGCACCGGAATATTGAAATATGGGATTCATTGAAAGTAAATCACGCTACTCCGAATCACGGAGAGTTTACGATGAAAGCAGGTTATTTGGGTGACGGCGAATGTGATCGGAATTTTACTGACACTTTTTTTGTACGTATTCCGGATAATCTGACGGACTATCGTGGCGGATATGCCCAGCTTTGTGGCAACCCTCATGGTAATATTTTCTTTAACGGGAATGTTCTTATTGATTATTCGAATAGTTCAGCCGCATCAGATACGGTTGCTTCGGTTATCAATGCATACAGAACTATTTACATTAATAATAAATTTGATTATACCACGAATTCCCAAATACAGGCTGAAAATCACCTGATCAATCATCGCTATTATCCGGAGATGGCAGCCGGAAACATCTTGATGTATGCCGAAACGGGAAATGTGGAAGCTGTGGAAGATAGGTATCCCAGTGTGAAAGATACGGTTAATATTACAGTAAATGCCGCTACGAATAATAACGGTGATATCCGTATTCAGGCAGGTCCGTTTTTGTGTAGGCCAAATTGTGATGATGATTTGTTTGATAAGGATCATGGAAATATTCTGTTCAATAAACCGTTGAATATTACAAACAATGGTTCGGGTTATACAATCTTGCAGGCGCACCGTGACATCGAAACCCAAGTTGGTGCTCCGGCTACATTTACGCATGCCGGTATTCTGGGAAATACGCTTACCGATTCAGCTACTTTACTTGTGGCAGGCCGTCACATCGAAACACATGCAACGATGAAATTCGATTATGACAGTAGTGCGAAAGATGGTAGCATTACATTGTGGGCCGGTAGGATGGATCATCCGGGTGGAATTGGTGATGATAACTGGGATTGTACGGACGCGTTATGTAAGACAATTGAAGAAGGTAGTAGTCTGGTTACGGCTCCCACAACAAATAGTGCTTTCTCTCACGGTGGCAGTGGTAACGGTAGTATCCTGTTGTTTGATTCATTGATATTCAATTATTATGGTGACAGTACGATTTCGTTGTTGGCTTATAACGGAAATATTGAATCCGATCCTTACCTGCATCGTAATGATGGACCAGGTTATGATTCCCGGGACAATATTCATGATGCCCAGATCATATTCAATCATGGCGGAACAGGTGTTACACGTCTTGAAGCGATTGATATCAAATTGCATGATAAGCTTGCATACTATGCGATCCAACATGCAAGTGATTCAAACGGACAGTTCTATATGGCTGCGTTCGACTCGATCCTGACACGTAATATTGAATATCGTAACCCCTTGGATTCCGGTAGTGTGTTTATTACGACTGCAAAATATAAAGGTACTAACTGTGATGAGGAAGAGTATGACTGTAATCTGGGCGGCCCCGGTATTCACCAGGGACATATCGTGTTGGGTTACGGAGCCGACAATGATAATGAAAATGTGCATGATAGTATCATTTTTGACTATAACAGCGGTGCGACCAATAATGCGACTTCAGGTGGTAATGTTCATATCCTCGCAGGTTTTGAAGGATTTGAAAAAAACCATATAAATGGGAAGGCGAGTCCGAACCTGTTCGCTGATGATATTTATAATATGGACAAAGGAAGAGGAAAAGGCTTCGGCGGAAATATCACGTTCGACTATATGGAATTTTATATGCCGACGGGTTCCGGAACGCAAGGCGGTTATACGGAAATCCGTACGCCGAATGGTAATATCTGGGGTAAAGACTCGATTCTGTACCGTGGTATTAACGGTAACTTCCTGGTTGATGCCGGTCTGGGTTCCGTAGACGATGAGATGGCTATCCGTTGGAATGTATCATGCATTGGTGGAAGCGAATACCTGTTGAATACGAAAATACCCGATAATTGTGGCGATACGTCATTATGGCGTACGGGAAATATCATGATGAAAGGTGCGAACCTGAACTTCGGTGATCCGACGGCACTTGTGCCCGGAACCGGAAATGCCGTTTTCCGCACACGCGAAGGATTCATTGATACGTATGACGCGTTTACCGTAGATAGTATGCGTGGTAACCTGCTGAAATATGCAGCCATGGATAACCGTACGCAAGGTGCGCAGAATAATTGGGGAGATGTAAGCGAACGTGATTTCAGCTATACGCCGGTGAAAGAAAGCGGAAGCGTGTTCTTCGGCGCCGACGACAATATCATGCTGAACTACGGGAACAGCAATTTCAGTTACAACAATTATGGGACGACAGCAGAAGGCATGGGATATCCGGGCGGTTACGATGTGGAGGCATCCATACCGGCCATGTTCGGAAGCGATCCGCGTGGTAGCCTTAATACGTATGAGGATTTCAATCCGTATTATTCTACCTCTTACGAAGGATATATTGATAATTTGAGGGCTGCAACCTTTGATGTGAATGTGGATGGTTATATGTTCTACAGGCATCGGAATTACAGACGGAACCGTGATTCCCACTTCTTGTATCGCGGTTGTGTAGGCGCGGATTGTTCGGGCATCACGGGCGACTGCCACACTACATCCAACGGTGCGCGCGATATCGAATTGAATTTCTATGAAGATATAGCCGGAGCTAAAGTTCAATCCGGCGGTTTCGCTTCCGTAGCTTCCAATTATATAGATGTGTTTACCAAATTTACGTATTACGGCGGCGAAGGAAGCGCCATGGGAGCCGTTCCCGGTATGGGATCGCTTCACGGCGAATCGGTTTCGGGCTACGGTCTGTATATGAAATCGCAGTTCAACGGAACAGGTCGCAACTATCCCGAAGAACGTCGCGCGACGTGTGAAGATTGCGGTGTATTAAGCTCCTTCCCGATGGGTGGCGGATCAAGCAGGTCCATCCCCGAGATGACCTATATCGGCTTCCACGATGACGCCCGTATCCATACGCACCGTCAGAAATCATTGCTCGAAGCTCCCGTGGTTGAATTCTTCGGTCATGCCGAACTGGATACCGAAACAAACAAGGGCGGCCGGACCAACATCACATTGAAGGCTGACAGTTTGATCTTCCACGACAGCGTGATCTTTGCCGGCAGAGCAATTGAACTGCAACCGTTTACCACGGACGCGACACAACGTGCGAACGACATGCGTTACGGTGTGATCAACGACAAGGGTGCGAACCGCGCGAACTATAGCTTCTATGGCCCCGCGATCGCGATGGAAGACCGCGGCCTTCCCGTTCTGGAACTCGGTTACCAGCGTTGCAATGAACCTCCCAGCTCTCCCAACGCTTCGCCCAACGTGCGTTCGGAAGCCGGAAAAGAAAGAACTCCGATGGTAGGAGGCGATATCATCGTCGCCTTCAAGCACGGCTACTCCATGCCCATGTTCAATACCGTCGTTGCCAACCATGCCCGTATCTCGTTCATCTCGGACTCATTGGATGGCATGCCAGGCGGAGAATATGTAGACGCCTTTATCCGCACCGACCTGCTCCGTATCCGCAACAAAGTGGAATTCTATACGGACCCCTCCGCTCCGAAAGACCGTCAGGGCAAATTTGTGCTGTCAACTCCTATCCAGATGGACGACCAGATGGTTGATCCGGGTATGTATATGCGTCACCTCCACACGGAACCGGGCAGCGAACTGAGCCTCGATGGCGAAGAAACCCTGATGATCATCCCCACCACCGTAGTAGGCGGTTATGGGAACATCCATGAAAATGTGATGGTCAAACCGGACGGTATTCTGGCTCCCGGTTACGCCTCATTAATGGAAGGCGACTGCCAGACCCCGTATAAACAAGGCAAGCTGACCATCCACAACCTTCAGATGGAACAAGACGCCATACTCCGCATATCAATCGGCAACCGCAACTGCACTGACGGTCGTGGTTCTTGCATCCAGACAGATACGATAGAAATACAGGATACGGTCTTCACCGAAGGCATCATTCCGGTCGTCGTATTGCCTGAAATGGAAACGATTGAGCCCGGCTGTTACCTGTTCATGGTCTACGGCGATTCAATGGGCATAAGCAGTGAATATGTGCGTAACTTTCAGTTGGCCAAAAAGCGTCACGGCGAAAATTACCTCACTCTGAGCTTCACTGAACGGGGTAAAGTCTACCTGTGCGTAACCACTCACCAGGTTGATGACATCCGACGTTGGATCGACCTGCCTGCGGTATCGGGTGTAACGACCACTCCCGGCGCGGGTCGCAGTTACGCTTTCGGCTTCCAAAACTTCACATTTACGGCAAGGTATTCGGGCACTCCGTTGAAAGTAAGAGCCTTGGGGAACTATTCCGAAAGACTCGTCGACCTTGATTTAACGGGCAAACTTCTGGACGACGGCAGTTACCAGTATACGATCTACCAGGTAAGCGAACCGTGGACTGTTCAGATCGGTCCGGATCTGTCTACGATCTCCGTATCGAACGAGGACGTCTCCGGCCAACGCGTCTGGACCTACAAGAACACGTTGTATATCAATGCCGACGTCGACGATGTGGTAAGTATCTACAACATGACGGGTGTCTTGTATCGTAAGGTTGATATCTCCGCGGGTACGAACAAATTCACGCTGGAACGCGGCGTGTATGTCGTGACGCTGAAAGACGGCACGGTACACAAGGTCGTTATAAAGTAATGTCTGATGATTGATTGAGACAGCAAAAAGGGAAAGTCCCGGAGCTTCGGACAGCTTCGGGACTTTCTGTGTTTTTACGCTTCGGAGAGCTGTCTTCAGCGGACGGAATTTGTTATAAGATCTCCTTTATTTCCGGTAGGGAAGCTACGTTGTAGGTCGGTTCGAAGTCGCAGGGGGGTAAGTGGCCGGGATTAAACCATACCTGGTCTATTTGGGCCTTTTGGGCGCCACAGATGTCGGCTTCCCAACTGTCGCCGATCATCAGCGATTCGGAACGGCGGGAGTTTGTGTTGATCAGGGCGAAGTTGAAAATCTCCTTATGTGGTTTCCGGACGGATGCGTCTTCCGACAGGATAATACGCTCGAAATAGGGGGTAAGCCCGCAGTTTCGCAGTTTTAACGACTGTATTTCGCGGAATCCGTTGGATAAGATGAAAAGACGGTATCCGCCGGCGTGTAGGTATTCAATCAACTCTTTCGCACCCGCGATCATGCGTGTTTTCCGGCTGGTTCGTTGCAGGAAATCCTGATTGAGATTCAGGGCATACGCTTTGTCGTCTATGCCCATGGGGCGCAACACATACAACAGGCGCTCAAGAATAAGCGTCTGCCGGTCTATCTCGTGATTCCGGTATTGTTCCCATAATGACAGGTTATGGGGCATATACGTATTGAAGAATGCTTCGAAAGAAGGGTAATATCGTCCGAAATGATATTTATCGTAGATTTCTTCGAGGCATTCTTTATTGTTGTGGAAGGTGTCCCACAGGGTGTCGTCGAGATCGAAAAACAGGGATTTGTATCTTTTCCCGTTAGGCGTCATCCGACTTCGATCACTAAATAGTTGCTCAGACTCCAGAACCTGTCCGGATTGTCTATTTCCAGTGTCAGGTTTCCGTCGGGATCTTTGAGAAAATGACAGGCATCTTCGGGATGGTTGGTTCTTATTTTGGCTTTTGACGCAAAGAGATGGATTGTTGTAACCTGGCGTTTGTCTGCCATAATGAAATATTCTTTATTGAAATCGCCTTGCAACGCTTTCGATTTGGAGAATAATCCGCCTCCGGTAAGAATTTGTTGTTCTTTCAGTTCTTTTTTGGTCCCGAAGCAATAATATACCGTATTGAGGGATTGATCCTGGCTGCTGATGCGTTCGCTCTGGCTTTCGCTGAGTTCTCTGAGCATCTCTATATCCGTACTTAAATCTTCTACCTGTCCAGACAGCGCTGTTATCTGCCGGTCTTTTCGGTTCAGGTCGTTTTGTAACTGGGCGATGAATTCCACCTTTTCATTGACGTCTTTTGTCAGGCGGTCGATCGTCTTCTGCAAGGCGGAAGAACGTACGTTGCTTGCATTCAGTTTATCGCTGAGTTCGGCTAACTGTTGTTTGTTTTTCTTTAACGTTTCGACCACAACAGCCATGTCGTTTTTTATTTGCTCGCGCTTTGTGCCCGATAACTCCGTATCTTTTTGTATATCCAGGTATTTTTCGGTCTCGCGGATGGATTTTATATCATTCTCAATCATATTCAGAATCCCCAATATATCGTTTATTTCCACTTCACTTTTCTTTATATGAAGTTTCAGGGAGTCGTTTTCCGCTTTCATTTTTTTATATTCTGCGGAATTTTCTGCGCATGCCGTAAACAATAGGATACATGCGAACACGGCTAAAATTTTTTTCATAGCTGTTGTTTTTAATAGTTCATTGTTTAATCGTTTTCCCTGCGTGTTTCACGCCTTCGAGAATAATCACAAATTCACCTTTAGGCTCTTTGGCCGAAAAATAACGGATCGTTTCTTCCAGATTTCCGCGTACCGTTTCTTCAAAATGTTTGGATATCTCGCGGGAAACGGAAACGGAACGGTCTTTGCCGCATACGTCGGATAGCTGGGTGAGTGTTTTTACCAACCGGAACGGAGACTCATAGAGAATCGTGGTCCGTTCTTCTTCCGCTATCTCCTGCATGCGTGTCCGGCGACCTTTTTTTACCGGCAGAAACCCTTCGAAACAAAACCGGTCGTTGGGTAAACCGGATACCACCAATGCCGGAATAAAAGCGGTAGCTCCCGGGAGGCATTCCACTTCAACCCCCTGTTGCACACATGCGCGCACGAGTAAAAAACCGGGATCCGAGATCGCCGGCGTTCCGGCGTCTGACACCAGTGCGATGGTTTCTCCGGCTTTTATGCGTTCCGCCAATTGTTCGACGGTTTTGTGTTCGTTGAATTTATGGTGCGACTGCAGCCGGTTTTGTATATCGTAGTGTTTGAGTAAAACGCTCGTTGTACGCGTATCTTCCGCTAAGATGAGATCCGCTTCCCTGAGTGCACGGATGGCTCTGAATGTCATATCTTCCAGATTTCCTACCGGGGTCGGGACGACAATAAGTTTTGCCATTGTTACAAAAATCTGATCTCTAATACTTTCATAAAATCTTTCACGGTCGGATTCGTGAAATCCCAATGCAGTTTTTCTTCCAGAAACAGGACGGACTCTTTGTATGAAATTTTGTTGTTCAGCGCCGTAATTACTTTATTCATCACTTCTTCGCTGCCTCCGAACAATTCACGGCGATAACGAAAACGATCGTTCAGGCTGAATGCTTTCCGTAAATCCGCTAATTTCCGTTTTTCCATGGCATCGTTTACAGACGGAGGTGCGCTGCCTTCTGCCGGAATGCCGTTTGATATGTGTATTGTTTTCGCTTCCGGCGCTTTGTTTGTTTTCGCCGTTTCCGGCGCGGCCGGCCGGTGCGTACGCGTTATTTTTTCCACAGGTGTCTCAGGGAGGGTGATCGTGGACTGTTCTTTCGGAACAGGCCTCGGCGGTCTTTTTTCTGCCGGCGGCTTCGCGAACGGTGGCTCAATCGGGGCTTCTATCACTTTGGGCGCCGGCTTTTGAGGGGGAGCGTCCGGTTGCTTTTTGACGGGAGGGGGCGTATCCGGAACGGTCTTCGATGGCGTTTCGCCGGGCGAACGCTCTGTTGCCGGGGTAGAAGTAGCGTTGGCGGGAGGTTCCGCATTTGCCGGCGGGGCGTCTATATGGCGTATTTGCTGATGGATAGCTAAAATCAATGCCTGGTGTTTTTTCATTTGTGAAGCAAACAGTTCCACCTGGTCCGCTTCCAGCGTATGGAAATCACGTTGTATCTTATGTATCAGGTCGAACGTTTGGCTGAAGAACGACACCGGGTATATATCCGAGTCGATCATGCTGTTTGTCAAATCTTTTAATATCTGAATAGTAGATATAACCTGTCGTAATTTATCATTATTCGCCATAATCCTGAAGTATTTTGCCGTAATACAAAGAAAATGCCGTGCGTCAACGCACACGTATCCGCAAAGATATAATTTATTTTTATTAAAAACGAAAAATCCGTAACAATTAATCGTTTGTGATTCGGCGTTATGCAAACGATTCCGGCTTTCGTCCGCCTGTCCGGCGAAAGCGTTTTGATCACTCTCCTAATCTCCAGTTTACCAGGCAGAGATGCCGGGTGGCGCGCGTGAAAGCGGTATACAGCCACCGGTAGAAGTCTTCCCCCATCATTTCTTCCGTGACATATCCGATGTCCAGAAAGACGTTACTCCACTGCCCGCCCTGCGCCTTGTGGCATGTGACGGCATAAGCGTATTTTACCTGCACGGCATTGAAATAAGGGTCTTCCTTGATTTTTTTCATGCGTTCGGCTTTTGTACGTATATCGGCATAATCTTCGGCGACGGATAGAAACAGCCGGTCGCTTTGTTCTTTCGACAAAGCCGGAGATTCGCTATGAAGCGTATCCAACAGCACTTTCAATTCCATCTCCGTCTCGTCGTCTTCGAAACGCGCCAAAACGGTGCAAAACCGGAATCCGTGCATTTCTTCCATGCGCCTTACACGCAAAACCCGTATCATTTCTCCGTTCGCGATAAAATCATGATCTTTATGCGTTTTACTCCAGAAATAATTGTTTTTGACTACCATCAGGCGGTCTCCGGAGGCTATTTCTTCTTCACGGTACAGGATCCGGTTCCGGATGCCGTTATTATAGATGTTGGCGTTTTTGTTGGAACGGCAAATGACGATGGTATCATCCGCTCCGTCCCGGCTGTATGCCGATGATAGTTCTTCGATAAGCTCGTTTCCGTTGATTTTTCTGACATCGGTAAAATGTTCCGTCAGGATTTTCGGATAGCTGTTGATTTCTTCTTTGCGAAGGGCTTCCCGGATGTGGGTTGCGTTCAGCAGGATACCCGAATCCTGCTGCTGGCGAACCACCTGTGTAAGCTGTATCTCCGTGACTTTTAAATTGTATCGTTTCAGGTACCCGGCGTGCAGGGCCGGACTGTAGGTGAGGGAGACGGGGGGGAGCTGTGCCGGGTCTCCGGTCAGGATCAGCCTGCAGTTCTCTCCGGAATATACATACTGTATCAGGTCGTCCAGCAGGTAGCCGCTTCCGAAAACGGCTGTTCCCGTGTGTTCATTCGAGATCATGGATGCCTCGTCAACGATAAAAACGGTATCTTTATGCAGGTTGTCCGTGAGGGAAAAGCCGGAAAATTCATTGGAGAGACTTTTTTGCCGGTAGATCTTTTTATGGATGGTAAAAGCGCCGTGGTGCGCATATTCCGAAAAAACCTTTGCCGCCCGGCCGGTCGGAGCCATCAGGATGGTTTTCTGACGTAACGCGTCCATTGCTTTTACCGTTGCGCCCAACAGCGTCGTCTTGCCGGTTCCCGCATATCCTTTCAGCAGCAGGATGCGGTCGCTGTCGGCAGATACTAAGAAATCCGATAGTATCTGCCATGCGGAGCGCTGTTCGGGAGTCGGTTCGAATGGGAAAATGTCGGCTATTTTGTGCTGCACAAAACGATTTATCATGGAAAAGTAAAATTATTTGGCGATAAAGGTAGTTATTTAAAATATTCTTTTTTATATTTGCAGAATGATTTAAATAAAAAAAGCAATATATAATTACTATGAAAATCGTACTTAGAATTTTACTGTTAGTCGCTATTGTCGTTCTTGCTTACATGTGCGTACAAAGCATTTTGACTCCTATTAACTTTGAAAAACAACAAAAGCTTCGCCAGGCGGCCATTGTAGAACGTTTGGTTAACATCCGTGACGCCCAGATCGGGTATAAGAGTGTACATGGCGTTTATGCCGGAAATTTTGAGGAACTGCAGAAATTCCTGAATGAAGAAAAACTTCCGTTCCTTGTGAAAGAAGGTGAGTTGACCGATGAGCAATTGAAAGAAGGTATGACTGAACAGGAAGCCGTGCGGAAAGGTATTATTGTACGTGACACGAACTGGGTGCTGGCTAAAGATACGCTTCTCGGGGTGAATTTTGATGTGGCTTCGATCGGTAAAGTTCCGGGATTTGAAAATCACTCGTTTTTACTTGATACGGCGACCATCTCTTCGTCATCCGGCTATACGGTTCCGGTGTTTGAGGCTGCCGTTCCTTATGATGTATATCTTGGCAATCTTGACCCGCAATTGCTTTATAACCTGAAGGATAAAATGAAAAAGATGAACCGTTACCTCGGGCTTCGCGTAGGTTCCGTAACGGAGATCAATAACAACGCGGGAAACTGGGAGCAATTTTAAGCAATTATCATGATAATCCGTGTTCCCGACACGCTGAATGTAACGAATTCGGAAAAATATAATGTATCCATCCGGCTGTGGCCGGATGGACTTTCTTTTT
>QMCE01000271.1_pt1 | contig 25344 bp, 19 predicted proteins | sample 1821851 | NCBI WGS metagenome assembly QMCE01 (sample SAMN09453174, study PRJNA476694) | Termite gut metagenome, whole genome shotgun sequencing project. | isolation source: worker | host: Odontotermes sp. | place: South Africa:Pretoria | collected 2016-01-28 | reverse complement strand
GAATATACAGAGGAAAACACGAGATTTCAAGGGGGCTATTGCTTGAACCAACGCCGCGCACCCATAGTGGAGGCACTCGAAACGCTGCGCAAGGCGCGCGTCGTCCCCTTTGACGTGCCCGGCCATAAGCGCGGCAAGGGCAACCCTGAGCTGACCGAATTTCTCGGCGAGCGCTGCCTGTCCGTGGACGTCAACTCCATGCGGCCGCTGGACAATCTGGGCCACCCTGTATCGGTAATACGTGAGGCGGAGGAGCTTGCGGCGGACGCCTTCGGCGCGGGGCGCGCGTTCTTCATCGTCAACGGCGCGACCGCCGCCGTGCAGGCTATGCTGCTGCATACCCTGCGGGCCGGGGATACCGTCATACTCCCCCGCAACGTGCACAAGAGCGTGATAAACGCGCTCATACTCTCGGGCGCGACGCCCGCTTATGTGGATACGCCCGTGCATCCAACGCTGCATATCGCTTTGGGTATGCGCCCCGCGGACGTGGAAGCCGCTATAAAGCGCCATCCCGGGGCGAAGGCCGTATTCGTCAACAACCCGACGTATTACGGCATATGCTCCGATATCGCGACGATAACGCGCCTTGCGCACGAGCGCAACATGCTCGTACTGGCGGACGAGGCCCACGGCGCGCATTTTTATTTCGGCCAAAATCTGCCCGTCTCCGCTATGGCTGCGGGGGCGGATATGGCGGCCGTGAGTATGCACAAGTCGGGCGGCTCGCTCACCCAAAGCTCGTTCTTGCTATGCGGGGATGCCGTCGATTCCGAAGCGCTCCGGCAGACCATTAACCTCACCCAAACGACGAGCGCGTCCTATCTTCTCCTGGCGAGCCTCGATCTCTCGCGCAAAAATCTTGCGCTAGGCGGCGAAAGGATATTCGCGCACGTGGCAAATATGGCCAACTACGCGCGGGAAGAGATCAACAAATCGGGCGCATACTATGCCTATTCGAGGGAATTGATCGACGGCGGCGCGGTCTATGACTTCGACGTGACGAAGCTCGCCGTGGCCACGGGCGGCGTCGGGCTTACGGGCGTGGAGGTATACGACCTCCTTAGGGACGAGTACGATATCCAAGCCGAGTTTGGCGATACCTCCAACCTGCTCGCGTACGTATCCGTTGGGGACAGGCCGCAGGAGATCGAGCGGCTGGTGGGCGCGTTGGCCGAAATAGCGCGGCGTTTCCGCCGCCCGCCATCAACGCTACCAGCATACCCTATGCCAAAGGCGCGCGTGCGTATGAGCCCGAGGGAGGCGTATTACGCCGAGCGGGAAATCCTGCCCATACCGCAAAGCCTCGGGCGCGTTTCCGGCGAAATCGTAATGGCCTACCCGCCGGGTATCCCGATACTCGCGCCGGGCGAGGAGATTACGGACGAGGCGATCGCGTACATCCGCTTCGCGAAGGAGCGGGGATGTATGCTGAGCGGCACGCAGGATTCGGCGGTCGAATGTATCAGCGTGGTTAAATAAATGCAGCTCTGTTCAATAATGATGTTGCGGGGCAACGCCCCGCAACATCATTAAAATTAAATATTCCGCACGGGGCTTCGCTCCATGCGGAATTAACCGAGATCAATAGGAGGATGGGCGCTGCCGCCCAAGCGATATAATGGACCTCTGGTTTTCCGAATACCACACCGAAAACGTCCGCCTGTCCATCCGCGTGGATAAGCAGCTATACTCCGGCAAGAGCGAGTTCCAGCGCATAGACGTGTTTTCCTCGCCCGAGTTCGGACGGTTTCTGGTATTGGACGGCTATATGATGCTCACCGAGCGGGATGAGTTCATCTATCACGAGATGATGGCGCACGTGCCGATGGCGGTGCATCCGAACGTGCGGCATGTGCTGCTGATCGGCGCGGGGGACGGCGGCGTCGCCCGCGAGCTGCTGCGCTATAGGAGTGTGGAGCGCATCGACCTGGTGGAGATCGACGAGCAGGTCGTGGAGGTCTGCAAGGAATATCTGCCCTTCACGGCGGACAGCCTGAGCGACGAGCGCGTGCGCCTGCACTTTGAGGACGGTATGCGCTTCGTGCGCCGCGTCGTGGATGAATACGACCTGATCATCGTAGACAGCACCGACCCCTTCGGGCCGGGGGAGGGCCTGTTTACAAAGGAGTTCTACGGCAACTGCTTTAAAGCTCTGCGCGAAGACGGCGTAATGGTCAACCAGCATGAAAGCCCCTTCTATCCGGGCGACGCCGTCGCAGTACAGCGCGCGCATAAGCGGATCGTGCTGAGCTTCTCGCTGAGCATGGTGTATCAGGCGCATATACCCACCTACCCCTCCGGGCATTGGCTGTTCGGCTTTTCAACCAAGAAGTATCATCCGCTGAAGGATTTTAACGGCCCGGAATGGAAGGCGCGGGGGATCAAAACCCGCTACTACAACACCCAGCTGCATCTGGGCGCGTTCGCGCTGCCCAACTACGTGGAGGACTTGCTTAAAGATGTTGAAGCGCATTGAAGAGACGTATTTCGGCTGCGAAAGCGGCTACGAGGAGGCGCGAATCGCGCTCTTTGGCGCGCCCTTCGACTCCACTACCTCCTTCCGCCCGGGAACACGCTTCGCGAGTAAGGTCATGCGGGGGGATTCCTTCGGGCTGGAAACCTACAGCCCGTATCAAGACAAGGATTTGGCCGACTGCCGCGTATTCGACGCGGGCGACCTCGTCCTGAGCATTGGCAATACGGAAAAAGCGCTTTCCGCCATAGAAGAAACGGCGCGCACAATACTCACTGACGGCAAGCTGCCGTTTATGATCGGCGGGGAGCATCTCGTTACATTGGGCGCGGTTCGCGCGGCGCGGGAGTTTTACCCCGATTTGCGCATAATACACTTTGACGCCCATGCCGACCTCCGGGACAGCTATTTGGGCGAACGCCTGTCCCACGCCTGCGTCATGCGGCGCGCGTGGGAGCTGCTTGGCGACGGGCGCATCCATCAATTCGGCATACGCTCGGGTGAACGCGAGGAGTTCCAGTGGGCCAAAGCGCATACCCGCCTTCGCCCCTTTAGTTTTGAGGGCTTGGAGGAAGCGGTCGCGGCTGTCGGCGGCGCGCCGGTATACTTCACGCTCGATTTGGACGTGCTGGACCCGTCCGTACTGCCGGGCACGGGTACGCCCGAGCCGGGAGGAGCGAGTTTTTCGGAGCTTATGCGCGCTGTAGAAACGGCCAGCCGCGCGAACATCGTCGGCTGCGATATAACCGAGCTGTGCCCCGTATACGACCAGAGCGGGGCGTCTACGGCCGTGGCGCTGAAGGTGCTGAGAGAGATGCTGTTGTATTTGGGTTGATGAATTTCTAATCCTGTAGGGGCGATTCACGAATCGCCCGTGAATTACCGCATACCACGTTTAGACGGCGGGCGATTCATGAATCGCCCCTACAATATTTGCTCAGGAGGACTATCCATTTTGGGAAAAATCATGATAATCGGCGCGGGCGGCGTCGCGGGCGTCGCGGCGCATAAATGCTGCCAGAACAGCTGGGTGTTCGGCGAGCTGGTCATTGCCAGCCGCACGAAGAGCAAGTGCGACGCGCTGAAGGCGGATATAGAGGCGCGGGGAACGGCAACCAGAATCACCACCGCGCAAATCGACGCGAACGACGTTAATGCGCTGTCCGCGCTTATAGAAAATGAGAGGCCAAGCATCGTCCTGAATCTTGCGCTGCCCTATCAGGACTTGGCGATAATGGACGCGTGCCTCAATACCGGCGTGGATTATGTGGATACCGCCAACTACGAGCCGGAGGACACGGCCAAGTTCGAGTACAAATGGCAATGGGCGTACAGGGAGCGCTTTAAGGCGGCGGGCATAACAGGACTTTTGGGCAGCGGCTTCGACCCGGGCGTGACGGGCGTATTCGCCGCCTACGCGCTAAAGCATCACTTCGACGAGATACACTATATCGACATTCTCGACGCGAACGGCGGCGACCACGGCTATCCCTTCGCCACCAACTTCAACCCCGAGATCAATATCCGCGAGGTCAGCGCGAAGGGCAGCTACTGGGAGGACGGGCGCTGGGTGGAGACCGAGCCTATGGAGATCAAGCGTGAATACGATTTCGAGGGTATCGGCAAACGGGACATGTACCTGCTCCACCACGAGGAGTTGGAGAGCCTCGCGCTGAACATCCCCGGCATCAAGCGCATACGCTTCTTTATGACGTTCGGGCAGAGCTATCTGACGCACTTGAAATGCCTGGAGAACGTGGGCATGACCTCCATTGAGCCAATAGTCTACGAGGGCAATGAGATCGTGCCTCTGCAATTTCTGAAGGCCGTGCTGCCCGACCCTGCTTCGCTCGGCCCGCGCACGAAGGGGAAGACCAATATCGGCTGTATCTTCAAGGGCGTCAAGGACGGCGAGGAGAAGACGTATTATCTCTACAATATCTGCGACCACGAGGCCTGCTACCGCGAGGTCGGCTCTCAGGCTATCTCCTACACCACCGGCGTCCCGGCCATGATCGGCGCGATGCTGGTGATGAGCGGCGTATGGCAAAGGCCGGGCGTATTCAACGTGGAGGAGTTCGATCCCGATCCGTTCATGGAAGCGCTCAATGATTGGGGCTTGCCGTGGCGCGAGGATTTTAACCCTGTTTTGGTGGACTGATGGAGCTGAGCTTTGATATCGGCGCGCTGCCCACGCCCGCGTATGTGGTGGACAAGCAGCTTTTAATAAAAAACCTCTCCATTTTAAGAGAGGTCAAGGAGCGCGCGGGCTGCAAAATACTGCTGGCGCAGAAGGCGTTCTCCATGTTCTACTTCTATCCCCTGATCGGGCAGTATCTCGACGGCACGGCGGCCAGCGGCCTTTATGAGGCGCGGCTCGGCGCGCGTATTGGCAAGGAGACGCATGTATTCTCCCCCGCTTACCGGCGCGAGGATTTCGGCCGGATAACGGAGCTGTGCGGCCATATCGTGTTCAATTCATTCAACCAATGGCGGGAGCTTGGCCCGACAGCGATAAAGGCGGGCCGTTCCTGCGGCCTGAGGATCAATCCCGAGCGCTCCACGCAGGAAAACGCCATATACGACCCCTGCGCCCCCGGCTCGCGGCTGGGCGTAACGCGCGCGCAATTCGACGAAAGCATGATAAGCGGCCTGGACGGGCTGCATTTTCATACCCTCTGCGAACAGAACGCCGACGCGCTCGAGACCACGCTCAGCGCCGTGGAGGAGAAGTTCGGCGCATTTCTGCCGCGCATGAAATGGCTGAATTTCGGCGGCGGACACCATATTACGCGCGCGGATTATGACCGCGAAAGGCTGATTGCGCTCGTACGCCGCGTGCGGGAACAATATGGCGCGGAGGTCTATCTTGAGCCGGGGGAGGCCGTCGCGCTAAACGCCGGGTTCTTGGTGTGCAGCGTAATGGATATCGTCGAAAACGCGGGCGTGCATAACGCGATACTCGACGCCTCCGCCGCCTGCCACATGCCGGACGTACTGGAGATGCCCTACCGCCCCCCGCTTCTGGGCAGCGGCAAGCCGTCGGAAAAGGCCTATACCTACCGCCTGGGCGGGCCGACCTGCCTCGCCGGGGATATCATAGGCGATTATTCCTTCGACGCTCCGCTGAAAGCGGGAGACCTGATGGTATTCTTGGACATGGCCATATACACAATGGTGAAGAACAACACGTTCAACGGAATGCCGTTACCCGCCATTTACGCGGCGGATAACGGCACGCTGAAGCTCGTTAAGGCTTTCGGTTATGAGGATTTCGAATCAAGGCTGTAACGCGCAATTCCTCAGAATTCCGCGTCGCGCGCGCGCAGCGGGTCAATCTCCCCGAGCAGCCGCAGCTCCTCCTCGGTGGGAGGGGCGATAGCCTGCGTGGAATGAACGCCGACCTCGAACCCTGTATTTTCCCGAATCTCCTCCAGCGAGGAGCCGGGCATGACGCCGGCCAGCATCATCCGCCCGTCGATCCGCTTGAAGACGCACAGCGGGGTGAAGATATAATCCACATTGCCCTTGCTGGTAACGAAATCCACTTCTTTCACCAACCCGCGCGGTTCATGCTTGCTCTTCCAGATAAAACTGCGCTTGGCGTTAGGGATCAGCACAGCGCTGCCCGCGCCGCCCGGCAGCTTCACCTTTGGGGAGGCAAAGGGACCGATGGCCGAATTGTTCACCCTCCCCTGCTCATCCACCTGCCCGCCCGACAGAAAGGCTACGTCCAGCGCGCCTCTGGCGGCAAAATCAAAGATATCGGTGAGGTTGAAGGCGCTTTGGGAGGCGTGGTACAGGTTGGGGCCGTCAGAAGAAATACGCAGCGGAACATCCTTGACGTTGACACCGCCCGTGATATTGAGGTATAGCAATCCCGGATAGTAGAGCTTACGGGCCAGCATAATGGCGACCATCGGCACGGTGGAGGCAAGGCCGTGGAAGCAGCTTTCCACGCCCCCGAGATGCCGCGCGATGACGGTGGTAAGCAGGTCGGACGGATGGTATTCCCTCATTGCGCCACCTCCTTTTCCAGATACCGCAGCAGCTCCTCGCGCGTTCGCAGTTCCTTGAAGGCGCGCATCGCCTCCGCGTCAACGTCGTAATACCCGTCGCAGCAGCCCGGCGTTGAGCAGCCCGGGGCCAACGCCACATGGCTCACCAGCGCCCCGGAAAGGTCGGCCTTGCGATGCGCGCCGAAGTAGTCGTCATCCACAAGCTCCTCGCACGTGACAACCAGCTTTTTGGCGGCGCGGGCGATGATCTGATCCTCGTACTGAGGGCCGGTGATTTCGGCGTTGCCGAAGCGATCCGCCCTTTGCACGTGGAGAAACGCCACGTCGGGCCGCACCGCCTGCACCGCGCACAGCTCCGCGCCGGTATATGGGTCGGTTATCATCTTGAAGCCGACCGCCTCGATTAGGTCGCTGCCCAGCATACCGCGTATGGGGAGGAAGGGAACCCCCTGCGCCGCCGCGCGCAATGCCGTGATCACCGAATAGCAGGCGTGCTCTTGGGCAACGACGGCGCCGCTCTCCACCGCCTTACGGTAGAAATTGCAAAGGCCGAACTCGGTCTCGTAGCCTACAAACCCGGCCATCACCACCGAGGCGCAGCCCGCGCCGCAGAGGATATCGGTCTCGAGGGCAATGGCGGTTTTTACCACCGTAAGCTCCTTTATTCCGGCGAGAGCGATCCGCGCGGCCACCCCGACCGGGCTGCGGTAGAGCACGTTGCCCCCAAAGGCGACGGTATCCCCGCAGCGCACAAGCCCCGCCGTATAATCAAGCGTCATGCGTTTATCCATTGAGTTCCCTCTCTTTTGCCTCTTTTTTTCGTTTGGATTCCGCCATATTCGCCGCCACATGGAGCACATCCCACGGCATGGCGTAGGGAGGGGCGTAGCCGAAATCCAGTTCGCCGACCTGCCCGGCTGTCATGCCCGCCGTGATACAGGCCGCCAGCACGTCGGCGCGCAGGGCCACGCCGCAGCGCCCCGCCAATTGCGCGCCGATCACAGCGCCGGTATCCCGGCGGCAGGTGAGCTTTATGGTAATCAAATCTCCGCCCGGATAGTAGGGCGCGCGTTCGCGGCTCTCCACCAGCGCGGAAACGCATTCGATTCCGTGCGCGGCGGCCTGCGCCTCGCTTAGGCCTGTGCGGGCTAGCTCCAGGGAGCATACCTTGATCATCGCACTGCCCAGCGCGCTATCGTACGCGCGGCTGCCGCCGAGGATGTTTTCCGCCAAATAGCGGCCCTGCTTGTTCGCGTTGGTCGCCAGCGGAATATAGGCCGCGCTGTCCAGCAGCCGGTGCCAGACGCCGGCGCAATCGCCCGCCGCCCAGATACCGGGAACCGAGCTGCGCATCCACCGATCGGTACGGACAGCGCCGCCCGGCAGCAGCTCTACGCCGGTACCCCGCAGAAAGGCGGTATTGGGGCGCAGCCCCACCGCGGCGAGCACAATATCGGCCGGGTAGCGGCCCTTATCGGTGACGGCGGCCCGCACGCGGTCATCCCCTTCGAGCGAGGTAACCGTCTCCCCCAGATGCAGCCCTACCCCGCGCGCCGCAAGCTCCTGCTCCACCAGCCGCGAAAATTCCGCGTCGAATGAGGGCAGCGCGCGATCAGCCACCTCTATCAAGTCCACATCGAGGCCCATGTGCAGAAAGCTCTCCGCCATCTCCAGCCCGATGTAGCCGCTGCCGACGACGACGGCGCGCCTTGCATCCTTGGCCGCGGCTTGGATGCGCCGCGCGTCCGGGATGGTCTTTAGCGTAAACACGCCCTCCATTTCGCCCGCCCAGCCAGGGACGACGGCGTCCGCGCCCGTTGCCACAACGAGGTGATCGTAGGCTTCGGCCCGCTCCCAGCCGGTCTGCATATCCCGGTAACGCACGGTTTTGGAAACGGAGTCTACGCCGGTGACCTCGCACCACAGCCGCAGATCGATGCCGTCGGCGATGAACGCCTCCGGCTTGCGGATGCGCAGGAGGTCCTCCTCGGGATTAAGCCCCGAGATATAGTAGGGTAAGCCGCACGCGCCATATGAGGTTTCGCCGCCGCGCTCCAGCACCACGATCTCGTGACCCGGATCCAGCCGCCGCAGCTTGCTGGCGGCGCTCATACCGGCGGCAACCCCGCCGATGATAACAGTTTTCAAAATATCGCCTCGCAAGCGGCCGTCGCCCGCCGTATGAAGCGGCGAGCGACAGCCCGTAATAAATGCTATTTCGCGCTACGCGGAATCTATTAGAAGATGATGCTAAGCGGCACGATGAGCAGGAAGCTGACGATCGCCAGAATCATGCAGGGCAGCGAGTAGACCTTAAAGCCGCCCTGAGTGCTGAAGCCGCTCAGCTTGGAGACCACCCAGAAGGCGGAGTCGTTGACATGCGCGCCCAGCAAGCTGCCGGAGCAGGCGGCCATCGCCACCCAGACGGCGGAAACGCCGGAGCCGGGAATCATGGGCGTGACCAGCGTGATGGCCGTGATCATCGCCACGGTGCCCGAGCCCTGCGCCACCTTCAGCAGGCCGGCGACGATCCACGCGAAGACGACGATGGGGATGTTGAGCTGGCCGATGGTGCCCACAAGCGCGTCGCCCACGCCCGAGCTCTGGATTACCGCGCCCAGCGCGCCGCCGGTGCCGGTGATGAACAGCACGGTGCCGATATCGCCGAGGCTCTTGCCCAGCTCCTGCTGGATCTGCGTGAGGTTGAGGCGGCCGATGCACAGGAACAGCGCGGCGATGAAGCCGATGAACATGGCCACGTGCTTGTCGCCGAGGAATTTGATGATCTCCGGCGTGGCGTCCGCGCCCACCGCCATCTTAGTGAAGGTACCCATCAGGATGAGGGCGATGGGAAGCAGGATGGGAAGCATGGAGAGCCAGAAGCTCGGGGCGTTGGCCGGAAGCTCGGCCGCGCCCTGATCGGCTTCGGCGCTCTCCAGGTTGTCGATATCGGTGGATTTAAGGAAGCCGGGGCGTTTGAGGAAGAACTTGCTGTACAGATAGATGCCGAGCAGGAAGGTGGGAAGCCCGACAATCGCGCCCCAGAAGATCATCATGCCCAGATCCACGCCCGCCAGCTCCGCCGCCGTCATCGGGCCGGGGGTCGGGGGTACGAAGGTATGGGCGTAGCCCGCGCCGAAAACCACCGCCGAGGCGAAGAAGGCGACCGAGCGCTTGGACGATTTGGCCAGAGCGCGCGCGATGGGCGACATCAGCACGAACGCCACGTCGAAGAAGACGGGAACCGAGACCACGAAGCCGGTGGAGCCCATTGCGTAATCGGCCTTCTTTTCGCCGAAGAACTTCAAGATGCTGTGGGCGATGCGCTGTACCGCGCCTGTGGCCGCGATGAGCTGGCCCATCATGATGCCGAAGCCTACCGAAAAGCCCAGCGCGCCCATCGTATTGCCAAAGCCGCCTGTCAGCGAGGTAACGGTGGTCATCAGGCCGGAGCCGGTGGAAATGCCCATGATGAGGGCGCCGAGGAACATGGAGGCCGCCGGGTTCATTTTGAACCTGACAACGAGAATGATGATGATAGCGATACTGATAACAAGACTAACCAGTGGATGCATCCTATTTTCCTCCTACAAATTAAATACCAGTCGTTATGGCTTGGCGTACAGAAACCCCGTATTTATTCCACTATCGCCCCCTTCGAAGCGGACTGCACCGTCTTGGCGTAGCGCGCGAGGTAACCGCTCTTCACCTTTGGCTCGGGAATCACATGCGATGCGCGCCGCCGGGCCAGCTCCTCGTCGGAGACCTCGACGTTCAGCCTGCGGTTGACAACGTCCAGCTCAATGATATCGCCGTCGCGCACCAGCGCGATGGGGCCGCCCTCCTGCGCCTCGGGGGAAACATGGCCAATGCAGGGGCCGCGCGTCGCGCCCGAGAAGCGCCCGTCGGTAACCAGCGCTACGCTCAGGCCGAGACCGGCCCCCACCAGCGCCGAGGTAGCTTGCAGCATCTCGCGCATACCGGGGCCGCCGCGCGGGCCCTCGTAGCGGATGACGATGAACTCTCCCGCCTTGATATCCCCCGCGAGGATCGCCTTGATGCAGTCCTCCTCCCAATCGAAGACGCGGGCTGCGCCCTTGTACTGGTACATCGAGGGATCGCAGGCGCTCTGCTTGATGATCGCGCCCTGCGGAGCGAGGTTGCCGTAGAGCACGGCGATGCCGCCTTCCTTGTAATAAGGATTGGACAGCGGGCGGCATACGTCGGGGTTCTTGTTGACGGTGCCCATAATGTTCTCGGCCATCGTCTGGCCGGTGGCGGTCATTACGTTGAGATCGACGACCTCGCTGTCCCCCACCTCTTTGATGACAATTTGCAGGCCGCCCGCGTAGTAGAGATCGTCCAGGCGGAACTTGCCGCCCGGCGAAAAGCTGCAAAGCTTGGGCACCTTGCGGGAAATCTCCTCAAAATCGTCCATGCCGAGGGCTACGCCGCATTCATGCGCGATAGCCAGCAGGTGCAGCACGGTATTGGACGAGCCGCCGATCGCCATGTCCACGGCGATGGCGTTGCGGAAGGCCTTGCGGGTCATGATGTCGCGCGGCTTGAGATCGCTGTGGAATAGCCGCATGATCTGCTCGCCGGTCTTGCGGGCCAGCGCCTTGCGCTTGGCAAGATAGGCGGGGATGGTGCTGTTGAACGGCAGGGCCATTCCCAGCGCCTCGGCCATGCAATTCATGCTGTTGGCGGTGCCCAGCAGGGAGCACGCGCCGCAGCCCGGAGAGGCCTCCTCCTCGTACGCGCTCACCTCGGCCTCCGTCATCTTGCCCGAGGCCACCATGCCGGAGGTTTCGAAGAGCTGCGAGCCGTCCACCTTTTCGCCGCGGAAGATGCCGGGGTACATCGGCCCGCCCGCGATCAGGATCGAAGGGATATTCAGGCGCGCGGCGGCAATGAGCATACCCGGCGTGATCTTGTCGCAGTTGGTGATCATCACCAGCGCGTCGAGCTGATGACCCTCGACCATCGCCTCGATGGAATCCGCGATCAATTCGCGGGAGGAGAGCGGATAGCGCATACCGCTATGCCCCATCGTGATGCCGTCGCACAGGGCGATGACGGGAAACTCCATCGGCGTGCCGCCCGCCGCGCTCACCCCCAGCTTAACCTCCCTGGCGATGTCGTTGAGGTGGATGTGCCCGGGGTTCACTTCGTTGAATGAATTGACGACGCCGATAAGCGGCTTTTGCAGATCCTCCTCCGAAAGCCCCGTCGCCTTGAAGAGGGAACGCTGGGTGGATCGTTCCAGCCCTTTTTTTACTTGATCGCTTCTCATACTGCCTTACTGCTCCTTTCTTCCAACAGATTTTGAACTATATCCAAAATTTGGTCTTCCTGGCCGCCGACCACCTTGCGCTTGCCCAGCGCGTCGAAGATCAAGCCCGGTTCGATGCCGTATTTCTCGCTGGCCTCCATAACATGGAGGTAGAAGCTCGAGTAGACGCCGACGTAGCCGAGGATGATGCTCTCGCCCGTAATCTCCAGCGAGTGCTGTATCATCGGGCGCACGGCCTTGCCGCCAACGTCGATCAGCTTGTAGAGGTCGCAGCCGGTATCCACGCCCATCTTGCCCAAACAGGCGACGATGGCCTGCGTGTTGCCGTTTCCGCTGCCCGCGCCCAGCCCTTCGAGGGAGCCGTCGAGGAAGGCGCAGCCGCTCTCCACCCCCGCGATGGCGTTGCCCACGCCCAAGCCGATGTTGTTATGCGTGTGCAGCCCGATTGGGATCCGGATAGCCTTTTTGGCGGCCTCCACCCGCGCGCGGATATCGCCGGGGGACATCGCGCCCGCCGAGTCCGCGAAGTAGACGGCGTCCGCGCCGTAACCCTCCGCCATCTTTGCCTGCTCCGCCAGCGCCTCGGGCGAGGTCATATGTGTCATCATGAAGAACATGATCGTCTCCAGTCCGAGCTGCTTGCCCAGGCGCACATGCTGCGCGCCCACGTCGCTTTCGGTGCAGTGCACCGCGACCCTGACCATGTCGAGCCCGGCGTCCTTCCCGGCGCGCAGGTCGTCCATCGTACCCAGGCCGGGCACGAGCAGCGAGGCGATCTTGGTCTTGGTCACCGCCGATTTAGCCGCGCTGATGAGCTCGGTGGTATCGTGTCTGCCGAGGCCGTACATGAGGATCGAGCCGCCGAGACCCGCCCCGTGGCCCACCTCGGCGCAGTAGACGCCGCTTGCGTCCAGTCCCTTGCACACCGCCTTGACCTGCTCGGGTGTAAACTGGTGCTTGACCGCGTGGCTGCCGTCGCGCAGGGTGGTATCTATAATTTTTACCCGGTTTTCCGCCATTGCTTTCACTCCTCCCTAATACGCCATCCGCTGGGCGTACAGCTCGCCGATCTTGATCGCGGACGAGGTTTCTATATCCAGGTTGCCCGCGTAGGGCGGCAGGAAATCCCCCTGGCCCTGAACCGTCACCTGGGTGGTGATCACGCCGTGCTCCACGACCGGCTTCATGCTCAATTCGTATCCGGGCACATAGCTCTGGATATCCGCGGCCATCGCAATCACCGATTGGCGCACCGCTTCGATATCGTAGCTCCCCTTCGGGATGGCGTAGATGGTGTTGCGCATCGGCGGCTCGGGTACCGCGGGGTTGAATATGGTCATCACCTTGGCTCTGTCTGTATCGGTGAGGGCGCAGATCGCCTTTGCCGTCGTGGAGGTGTATTCGTCTATATTGTTGCGCGTACCCGGCCCGGCCGAAGCGCTGGCCACCGACGTGATCACCTCGGCGTATTCCAGCGGCGCAACCCGCGCGATAGCGTGGACGATAGGCGTTGTGGCCTGCCCGCCGCAGGTGATGAGGTTGACGTTCTTACACCCGAGCGCCTCGTCCATGTTGACCATAGGGGAGACGATACGCCCTACGGCGGCGGGGGTGAGGTCGATGATTATCTTATCCATCTGTGCGGCGATCGGGGCGTTCACTGTGATATGCGCGGAGGCGGTGGTCGCGTCAAAGATAATATCCGCCTTTTCGGGGTTACTCAGGAGGTAGCTGATCCCCTCGACCGAGGTTTCCACCCCTTTGGCCCTGGCGCGGTTAAGGCCTTCCGATTCCATGACGCCGATCATCACCGACATCTCCAGCCACTCGCTTCGGAACACCTTATACATCAGGTCTGTACCGATATTGCCGGGGCCGATGATGGCTACCTTTGCTTTATTCATTTGCAGTCCCTCCTTATTTCACTGGATGGGTATTATTGGAATTGGCGACGCGCGTCCATGACGCCCGATCCCCTGATGAGCCGACCGAATATATCATACCCTCAGAAAGGCAACAATAACTTTGCGCGAACTTTTCTCCATGTGGAATTATTGAAATATAAATACGCGAATTTTCCGTAATGTGAAATTCTCGGCGATACTTAGGACAGCGCATGGGTTTTATGCTATGCTTCTTGCGATTTTGGAAGTATCTTAATAATCCGCGCGATAATTGTTTGCGCGCCGGCGCTTTGGAGGAGCGGAACTATGGATTGGAAAACGGACTACGAGCGGCGGCTAACCAGCGCCGAGGAAGCGGTACGGCGCATTCCCGACCACAGCCGTATATACATACATCACGCCTGCAGCTACCCGAAGGCGCTGGAGGACGCGCTGGCCGCCAACTACCGGCAGTATACCGGCGTCGAAATCAGCCAGATGTTCACCATGAGCCCCGCGCCCTGCTGCGCGCCCGAGTGCGAGGGGCATTTCAGCTACAATTCGCTCTATGCCGGGGCGAGCACCCGCGCGGTGCTCGCCGAGAAGCGCGGCGACTTTACGCCCTGCTACTTTTATCGGATTCCCGAGCTGTATAAAAAGGATATCCTGCACGTGGACGCCGCCCTTTTGCACATGTCCGCTCCCGACGAGCACGGCTTTTGCAGCTTCGGCCTCAACAACGATTGCTCCAAGGCCGCGGCCGAGAGCGCCGATATGGTCATCGCGCAGCTCAACCCGCAGATGCCCTATGTCTACGGCGACAATATGCTGCATATCTCAAAGATGGATCATATTGTGGAGGTGAATTATCCCCCGGCGCAGCTGCCCGCCCCGCCCGTCACCGAGGTGGAGAGGCGGATCGGCGAATACTGCGCCGAGCTGGTGGAGGACGGCTCCACCCTACAGCTGGGCATAGGCGGGATTCCCAACGCGGCGGCGACGGCCCTCAAAAATAAGAAGCATCTGGGCATTCATACGGAGATGTTCAGCGACGCGGTTGTAGAGCTGGCCGAAGCCGGAGTGATAGACGGCAGCCGCAAGACCCTGCACCCCGGCAAGATCATCACCAGCTTCTTGATGGGCACCGAGCGGCTCTACCGCTTCGTGCACCGCAATCCGATGGTGGAAATGCACCCGGTGGATTATGTAAACCATCCGATTGTTATCAGCAAGAACCATCGTATGGTGAGCATCAATTCCTGCGTGGAGATCGATTTTTGCGGCCAGGTCGCCAGCGAGTCGGCAGGGCGGCGGCAGGTAAGCGGCGTAGGCGGGCAGGTGGATTTTGTGCGCGGTGCGGCGCTGGCGGGCGGCACATCCATCATCGCCATGACCTCGACGGCGATGGGCGGCAAGGTTTCCCGCATCGTACCGACGCTGCCGCCGGGGGCGTACGTCACTACCAACCGCCACGACGTGGATTACGTCGTCACCGAGTACGGCGTCGCGCGGCTGTTCGGCAAGTCTGTACGGCAGCGCGCCGAGGCCCTCATCGCAATCGCCCATCCCGATTTTCGCGGCGAGCTGCGAACGGCCTTTCGCGAGCACTTCGCCGCATAATACGCACCGAGGCGCTTTCCCTTTATTTGGCGCGCCGCCGCTTATTGCGCGGCGCAGCTGATTTCGGATAGAATGTAAGGAAGGACAACGGCCTTCCGGCACCACGAGAAGCAGAAAGGAGAAGGCTTTATGGAACATGCAACGCTCATGGAACTGGCGCGCGAGCTGGAGGAGGCGCGGCGCGGCCGCAGCCCGATTACCGCTCTCTCCGACCGATTCCCCGAAATAACGGTGGACGAGGCGTACCGTGTACAGCTTGAGATCATCCGCATCAAGGAAGAGGCGGGGCTGCGCGTCATCGGAAAGAAGATTGGCCTGACCAACCAGGCAATCCGCGAGCAAATTGGCGTATTTGAGCCGGACTACGGACTGATCACCTCGGAGGGCCTGCTCGCCGACGGCGGCGAGCTCATATTGGATAATTTCATCGCCCCGCGCATCGAACCCGAGATCGCGTTTATCATGGGCAAAGACCTATCCGCGGATATGGCCCCTATAACGCCGTGGGACGTAATCCACGCCACACGGGGCGTCGCACCCGCGCTGGAAATCGTGGACAGCCGTGTAAAGGACTGGCGGTTTATGATTCAGGATACCGTCGCGGATCTCGCCTCCTACGGCGCCGTTGTGCTGGGCAATCGGATTACTCCGCTCGACGGGCTCGACCTACGCGTGCTGGGCATGAGCGCCTACAAAAACGGCAAGCTTGTACAGGCCGGCTCCAGCGGCAACGTGATGGGCAATCCGATAAACGCCGTGACTTGGCTGGCGAATAAGCTGCTCAAGTTCGGCGTGGAGCTCCGGGAAGGCGATATCGTGCTCAGCGGCTCCTTTACGCCGGTCTTCGAAATCGCGCGCGGCGACGCTGTCCAAGCGATATTCGATCATCTCGGCGAAGTTGCCCTGCATGTGGTATAAGCCGTTATGGAGCATTGCGGAGGGAAGACAATTCAGTCGCTGCTCAAGGCGCTGCATATTCTCACATTGTTCACCCGGGAATATCCCGAGCTGCGCTTAAAGGATATCTGCGTCGCCCTCAACATGCCCGCCAGCACCGTCCATCGGATCTTGCATACGCTCGAGGAAGAGGACTTCATCACACAAAACCCCGAAAACGGCAAATACCGCTTGGGCGCTGCGGCATTTATCATGGGCACCAGGGTGCCTCGCATAAACCGGCTTGTGGAGGCGGCGCTGCCGTTTATCGCGCGCCTTTCCACAAAATACAACGCCACCACCCACGTAGCCATCGAGCAGAACGGGCACGTGCTCTGCGTGGAAAAGATCGAACCCGCCACCAACATCGTGCAGACCCCTCCGGCGGGCAGCCGGCACGAGATGCACCTTACCAGCGTGGGCAAATGCATCCTGGCCTTCTCCCCGCCGCAAAAGCAGCAGGAGCTGGTGCGGAGCATCCATTTCCACCCCGCTATGCCGGCCTCGATTATGAGCAAGGAGGCGCTGCTGCGCGAGCTGTACAGCGTCAAGCAGCGCGGCTACGCGGTGGACGCGCTGGAAAGCGCCGATAATCTATACTGCTTCGGCACGGCGATTCTCGACGAGCACGGCTGCGCGCTGGGCGCGATATCGGTATCGCTCAATTCCTCGCGCTATCCCGATTCGGCATCCAGCATCATCCGCGACGTGATCCGCAGCGGCGAGGAGATCGCCCTCGGCTTGATACGGTCGGCGTCGGTACGATAGATAAATGACAGTTTTGTTGACGTAATATATAAACATGAGTATGATTTGGATATGCCAAACGCCACCGTCACCATACATAGGCTGCGCAGCCCGCATCAAGCGTCGAGCTTTACCGATTTCCAGCCTCTGAATAAAGCCTTGCGCGATGAGGTTTTTTCCGCGACCACCGCGATTTTTGACGCGGCGGGAGGGCAAAGGCTGCTGAAAAAGAGCGGCGACGTCTACATTAAGCCCAACGGCATCGACTCCAAGCCCTACGCCCACACACGCCCGGAGCTTGTTGAAGCGGTTTTCCGCTATTGGCGAGAGCATGGCGCGCGGCGGATATTTCTGTTTGAAAATTCGACCCAAAGCAATTTCACCCGCATGGTCTTCGCCATCACAGGCTACAGCAGGCTTTGCAGGCAATACGGCGTACAGGAAGTCTACCTCGACGAGGAAAAGTCCGTGCGCTTTGAATTCAATGGCCGTCCCTCTGCATCGGAGGCTTCGGACGGCTACCACAGCAGCTCATTCGAAATGCCGCGGTTCGTCGTTGAAAATCTCATCGAGCGCGCGGATGAAAACCTATATATAAACCTTCCCAAGCTCAAAACACACTCTATGGCGGGCGTGACCCTCGGCGTAAAAAACCAATGGGCCTTCCCCCAGCAGAATGACCGCCGGAGCGACCACAACTATAATCTGCCCCATAAGCTCGCGGATGTGCTGGGCTATATACAGCCCGACTTCACGCTGATCGAAGGCGTCGAGGCCACCGTTCACGGGCATTATCCGGCGACGCGCTTCGCTGATGAATGCGTGCAGCCCTTTCGTGTGCTGATCGGCAGCGATAACGTCGTCGCGGCGGATCTGGCCGGAGCGCGGCTGTTCGGTCTGAATGCGGAGGACGTGCCGCACCTCAAAATCGCGATGGAGCGCGGGTACGGCAAGGGCGTCAACAGCTTTGACGACATTGAGATAATCGGAGATATTTCGGATTTCGATAGAAGATATGAGACCGATCTATTGCAAAAATTCCCGAGCGACGTGACGATTATAAAGGGCCAAGAGCGCCTTTGCCGCGAAGGTTGCCTGAACAATCCCCTGACGCTCTTACAGGTGCTGACTTACGATTTGGGCGGCAAGGGGGGCTGGACGATGGTCATGGGCAAGGGTCACGAAGCATCCGAAATCGACGCGCTCGAGGGCCGCGTCCTTGTCGTGGGGCGCTGCGCGCGCGCGGAGGTCGGAGACAGGCTCGTAGCGCGGCTCGGCAAGCGGAGCGTATATTTCAGCGGCTGCTGCAACGACCTTTGCGCCACGCTCAACGCCATGTGCCATCTGATGGGCGTAAGCCCTTTAAAGCTCGCGCCGCTGCCGCTGCTTCAGGCGATCAGGCTCTTCGCCGCCGCAAAGCTGCGTGGGACCCAGGCGAACATCCCGCATCTGCTGGCGGATAGAATTAAGGTGGTTTAGCGTTGATTTTCTGCATATAATATGCTAATCTTTATGCAGAAAAGCGGGGTGCGTCATGCGTATATTTGACTATTCATTCTTGGAAGGCGGGATGCTTCCCGCCGGACTCGTAAATATCGTCAGCAGCATCGCGCAGCTTCGGGAGCGTGAAAACGAGCGCAAGAGCAGCTACCCGGATGTTTTCACCCGTTTGGAGAGCATAGCGCGAGTGCAGTCGGTCAAAGGCTCCAACGCCATCGAGGGCATTGTTACCAGCGAGCAGCGCATCAACGAAATCGTCAATCAGAACAGCGCGCCTCTAAATCACAATGAAGCTGAAATCGCAGGCTATCGCGATGCTCTCGCCATCGTCCATACCGGCTTCGAAACCTTGGATATCCGCGAGCGCGATATTCTTAGGCTGCATGAAATCATGCTATCCTACGCGCCGGTAAGCGGAGGCCAATATAAGCAATCGGATAACGTTATCATGGAGATCGATACTTCCGGCGCAAGGCGCGTAAGATTCGCGCCGACGCCGGACACGGAAACCCCCGCGGCAATGGAGCAGCTCATACTCGCGTACACGGACGCGCGGGATAACTACAACATCAACCAGCTTCTGCTGATCCCTTGCTTTATCCTCGACTTTCTCTGTATTCACCCTTTTTCTGACGGCAACGGGCGCATGTCGCGCCTGCTGTCATTGCTTCTGTTATATAAAAATGGCTTCGACGCGGGAAAGTATATCTCGTTTGAAGAGCAGATCAACATTGGAAAAAACGGCTACTATGAATCGTTGCGGTTGAGTTCGGATAGATGGCATGAGCGCAGGAACAGTTACTTCCCGTTTATAGAAAATTTCATAACCACGCTGCTATTATGCTATAAAGAGCTGGACAAACGATTCGCCGTGGTAAACGCGAAAAAAGCCACGAAGCAAGCGCGCGTGGAAGCAACCGTACTGAACAGCCTGCTGCCCATCTCAAAGCAGGAGGTCTGCTATGTCCTGCCAGACGTCAGCCCGACAACCGTCGAGGCCGCGCTTTCCGTTATGCTCAGGAACGGGCTTATCAGGAAGATCGGCGTCGGCAGGAGTACGAAATATATTAGAGTTGATTAAGAAATGATCCCGCGCTTACCATGTTTGTTACATCCTTTCCCGGCGTTAGCTTTCACTGTTTCGCTTTTCTTATATCTCATTATTATGAACTTGTACTAAATATATCAATCCGATTGTGATATACTGTATATACAGTTCAGTTGCTTCACGGATTCGGGGTGGTCTGTTTGAGAGTAAAAGCCGGAAAAAGACTACGCCTTGCCATTGCCCTTGCATTGATGGCTTTGGTTTTTTTGTCCGTGTACGGATGCGTCCCAGATGTCTTTAATGAACCGTCCGGCGAAAACGTCGTCATATGCATAAAGGACGAATTCACATCTTACCCGGAAGTCATCTCCCGCATATTGCCGGACTACACTATAGAAAAAGCCACTAAAAATCCCTTTCGGTATCTGCGCAACGGGCAGGTTATAGAAGCCTTCGGCGCCCAGGCGGTTTCGGCGCGCGAAACGGGAATCGCCGCATACTGGTACCCGCAATACCTGGCCACGATGGTCATAGCCGTTGACCGCGATATGACGGACGCGCGGATCGGCAGCTGGAGCGATCTGCCCGGCGCGGGCGAGGCCGTGGGGTTTTCAGGGGCTACGCTGTTCAGCTACGAGAATATCCTGGCCTCGATAGCCTATGGCTTGGATGGGGAGGGCTACTCGCTGAAGAGCGCGGCCAAATTGCTGGCCGCGTTGAACGCGCGCGGCCGTTTGGTTCAAAACTCATACGAGACGCCCATATTGCTCTGCTATGATTATAACGCCGCCGAGCTCATGAAGCGCGGGCGGAATTTGGAGATCATCGTGCCGACCGAGGGTACGCTGAGCTTTCAAAAAGGCCTGCTCTCCGCCAGCGAGCTTGTATTTTCCGGCAACGCGGAAGCCTCCATGTTATCAAGCGGCTTCCGCCTTTTAGACGGGCGCTGCGACGCGGGCCTTTATCCCGGGCCAGCGGCGTATGAAAACGCGCATCGCATAGCGGACTATACGCATTACAATGCCGTCAGCTACGACGCGACGCGCATCATGCGGCGGGACGCGCTCCATGTCCGCGTGTATTCCTCCGCGGACGGCCGCGAGCATCTATACTGGGTGCTCATCTATATCATGCTCGTGGCCGTTTGGATCATCTCCATCATAAACCGGGCCGTTCAAAAGAGCGTGCGCCGCGCGGCGCTGTATACGGGCGTCATCCTGACCGGCTGGATCACCGCGCGCCTTATCAGCTATCAGCTCGAAAACGCCGGCCTGTTTAGCATGACCTTCTGGTACAGCTACTATATCTTCCAGCTGACGCTGCCGGTTGTGGTCCTTTGGCTCGCGTGGGTTATCGACAAGCCGGAGGGCGGAACGCCTATGCCGATATGGATGCGCGCGGTACACTTGATAAACGCGCTCCTGCTCGCGCTTGTGCTGACAAACAACCTGCACAATCTGGTTTTTATCCCGAACATGGCGGATCCCGAATGGGGCGTACACTACACCTATACCTACGGCTTCGTATTCTATCTCGCGCAGGGCGGCTGCTGGCTTCCGCTGATCGCGGGGGTCATAATGCTGCTGCATAAGGGGCGGCATGGGCTGAGGAAGCGGGGCGTGCTGCTCCTAATCGCGTTATTCAGTTTGCTGGCGGCGTACGTCATAGGCTATGAGACGCGCGTACCCATCGCGTGGGAGAGCGACTATACGATGACGGTCGGCCTCTTCATCCTTCTGCTCTTTGAAACGTGCATCCGCAGCGGCATCATCCCCGTGAGTTCAAAGTACGCCCGTCTCTTTGCCCATTCCCCGCTCTCCATGCGGATTACCGATAAAAAGGGCATAGAGAGTCTGTCCTCGGAATACGCGCAAACGCACGACGGCGCGATGTACGCCAACGCCTTCACGCCCTCGCGGCTGCCCCGGCAATATGACGAAACAACATTGCTGTTTTCGGATGAGATAGCGGGCGGCTACGTATATTGGAAGGAGGATATCGCCCAGGTCGTCCGGCTGCATAAGGAAATAGAAGAATCCGTAAGAAGGCTCGAAGCGGCGAACGCGGTCCTCGCTAAGGAAGAAGCAATCCAGCGCGCGGTCAGCGAGGAAATCGCCCGGACGCAGCTGATGAAGCGGCTGGAAGCCGAGATCGCGGGGCATATAGAGAGGCTCAACGCGATGATGGAGGAGCTTGAACGAGCGCAGGACCAGAAAAAAGCGATGGCGCGCATTGCGTTGCTGCTTTGCTATGTTAAAAGGCGGAGCAATCTCTTCTTTCGCGAGCAAGAAGCGCATACATTCCAAGCGGACGAGCTGACGCTGTATATGGACGAGCTTTCGGAAATGGCCGGTTATTCCGGCGTCGGGATCGTTTTTACATGCGAGCTGGGCGGCGGCGTTTCTACTCGCCGCGCAGCCGTCTTCTACGATTTCTTTTACAGCGTGTTAGACTGGGCAACGCAGCTGCCGGGGCAGAGCATTCTCGCGCACCTGGGTTCGGAGAACGGCAGCGTCGTACTTCGGATGCTGCCGTCTGAGGACGCGCGCGCGTTCCGGCCGGCGGAGAGCGTTCGCGCGGCCGTTCTGTCGGAAAACGGCTCCTGCGCAATAAAGGAGCTGGATGACGCCTCCGCCGGAATAAGCCTTTCTTTCCCGGAAGGGTCGGGGTAATGCGACGTCTTGTAGGGGCGGCCTTTGGCCGTCCGCTATAAACAAGCGTTTGGGGATTCTGCGGACGGCCAAAGGCCGCCCCTACAGTTAATAATCGTTTCGCAGGGGGTGAATACGATAGCCGAATTCTATCTTTGGCCGCGAGACGCCTGTTATGCAATTACTTTCATAATCGCCCTGTGCTTCCTGGCGCAGACATTGACGGCCGTGGCGAGCTTCTACCGCCATCCCCGCAGCCGCAGCCGGATATTCGAAGCGGTTTTGGAGCTGTGCGTGCTTCTTCATGTATTTGCCGCGTCACTGCTGCACGGCCAGGCGATGCAAGGGTATGATATGGGCCTGTTTGCGCCGCCGGGCTACGGCGGCTTGCGCGTCGCCGCTTTTATCGCGGTTGCGGTATCGGCGGCGCTCGTCACAATCGAAATCCGCGACTTGCGGGCCTTGCCCGTCATTGCCGCCGCGTGCTTTACGCTCCCAATTATGGAGCGTACGGGCGGCCTGTTTGCCTATCTCTATGTAATCGCTACGCTGTTCTTTTTGGTACGAAGCGTGCTTACAGGCTGGGCGCGCTACGGGGAGATCAGGGCCAACCTGTCCGCGCTGTCCATAAAAAACGCGATGGATTCCTTGAATACGGGCGTCATGTTCTGCGAAAGCGGCGGCTTTATCGTGCTGTGCAACGAGCGGATGCAGCGGCTGATGAGCGTGCTGACCGGCGAAATTAAGCGCAACGGAGAGCAGTTTATCCGGCTGCTTTTATCGGGGGAGATAATGCCGGGGTGTGAAATCATATGGTTTGAAGGGCAAAACGCGTGCCTGCTGCCGGACGGCTCGGTTTGGCTGTTCTCTATAGCCGAGCTGACGATAAAGCGGCGCAGCTACTCCCAGCTCACGGCGACCGATATAACCGAGCGATGGAAGCTGACCGAGGAGTTGCAGTCGCGGAACGCAGAGCTCGCCTTGCGGCGGGAAGAGCTGACCGAAACGCTGGACAATTTACAGGCGCTGAGCCATGAAAGGGAAACGCAAAGAGCCAGAATGCGCGCCCATGACATACTGGGAGAGCGGCTGACCCTCCTGCTGCGCACGATCCGCGGCGAAGCGCCGCCTTACGCCCTGCTGCGCTCGCTGACCGCGGGGCTGATGGACGAGCTGAAATCCTCGCCCGCGCAGTCTCCCCAGGACGATATGGATATATTGAAGCAGACCTTTGAAGCCATCGGCGTAGAAATTCTGTTTGACGGCGAGCTGCCCGGGGATGATGAAAAGGGAAAGCTGTTCATCGACATCTCCAAGGAGGCGGTAACAAACGCCGTCCGGCACGGCCTTGCCACAAGGGTGTACATCACTATTGGTACAGCGCAGGGCCGCCGCCGTATGCGCATAACCGACAATGGGCAGCCGCCCGCCGGTACAATAAAAGAGGGCGGCGGGATTAGCGGCATGAGAAGCAGGCTGGCGGCGTTCGGCGGCGCGCTGAGCGTCACTGCCCCGCCAAATTATACTCTGACTATAGATGTGCCGGAGGATGAAATGGGCGGATTAATCCGAGGTATTAGGAGCACAAATTGAGTCGCGGCGCGATGTCTTCTTCGCTCCCTACCGCCTTACAACCTCCCCCGTGCCGTAAATTTGGTACACAGTCGTTACGCTGGCCGCTCCCGGCATATTCGGGCGCGCGCTCACATTGGCGGTATTGCCCGAAAAGCCCGACGCTGCAAGTATTCCGCGGCCGATTCCGTCTTCACCTATCGTCACGGCCGTTTCGAATTTCTCGTTCAAACGGACCGTCACCGTCACCCCCGCAGTATCCGTGTTCGCGTTCGCGATGATCGTTTTGAACGTAAAGGCGTCGCCGGATTTTTCGACGTCGTAGAGAATCGCGACGGCGGGCGGCGGCGGCGCGGGTTTCGAACCGAATTCGACAAAGCCGACGCGCGCGCCCGGCTGATTCAAGGCGTCGCCGGTTAGCGTGACGGGGCGGTAGTCCGCCATCATGAAGGTAAAATTCGCGCCTAAAAGGCTGTCGCTTACGTATACCAGCAGCTCCTCGCCCGCTTCGCCCAGCCCAAAGAGCAAGGGTACCGTCGCGTTAAAAGGGCTGGGCAGCGTTACTAATACGGCGCTGCTCGTCGCCGTATTGGCAGCAAAGGCTACCTCGTTTCCCGCGGGGAGGCCGTATCCCGTATTCAGCGCTCCAACGGCGATGAAGATATTGCCTCTGTCGCCGTTCGCGCCCGCGCCGATATCGTCCACGCCGTTGCCGCCGCCTATCGCGGTAACGTCGGTATGCTCGCCGTAGATCAGTATGTCGCCGCTGTCGCCCCCGGCGGCCATTGGGGGACCAGTGCCGCCGCCGATGCCCGCGGAGTCAGGACCTCCGCCTCTGGCCGTGACCTTGCCGCCGCTGATGATGACGACGCCGCCCCGCCCGGCGTAGCTGCCGCCGATGCCCGCGCCGCTGCTGTTGCTATTGTTGTCAAAGCCGCCGGTGGCTTCGACCTCGCCGCCGTTGATGATAACGGTGCCGCCGTGTTTGGCATCGCCGGGATTGGATAAGCCGCCGCCGATGCCCGCCGCGCCGGGGCCGCCATTTGCCTCGATTTTGCCGCCGTTGATCGTAATCGTACCGCCGTTTTGCAGGTGGCCGCCGCCGATCCCCGCGTTGCTGGCGCCGCCGTTTGCCGTCAGCGCGCCCATAGAGCCGCCCGACGACTGCGCGTAGATGGTCAGGCTGTGCCCTTCGTTGACTTCTATGCCGCCGCTTACGGTAAAGTCGCAGCCGTCCGCGAGTATCAGGCGTACGTCGCCGTCGATCATGACAATATTGCTGTACGTGAAATCCGAATCCACGACGTACCAGCCGCTGGTCAGCGTTCTGTCGCTTTGGTCGGTAAACTCCGTTACGCCGTCCGCGTAGCGCTGCGCGCCGCCCGCGCCGATATAAGGAACGCCGTCTATCGCCAGCGCTCTGGCGGAAAGCGCCGCCAGCGCGATGAGCGCGGCCGCCGCGAGGAGGAAAAAACGCCGCCGGATGAACATATCAAACACCCCACCATGCGCGCTAAAAACTTAAATCATATCCCAGCAAATATTATATTATATCGCGAATTTAATTGTAAATAGTGATTTATAAATTCTTATAAC
>QMCE01000270.1_pt1 | contig 25350 bp, 22 predicted proteins | sample 1821851 | NCBI WGS metagenome assembly QMCE01 (sample SAMN09453174, study PRJNA476694) | Termite gut metagenome, whole genome shotgun sequencing project. | isolation source: worker | host: Odontotermes sp. | place: South Africa:Pretoria | collected 2016-01-28 | reverse complement strand
ATCTGCGTCGGCACGTATTCGACAGCAGCGTTGGTATCCGCCGTCAGCGGTTGGCGCAGTTCATTCACAAAGGCACGCAGGAACAGGATAGCTCGCCGTTGTCGGGTGGCTTCTGGATCGAAAAACGACGGCACATCAGGCAACTTAGTGAAGTCCACAACCAGGCCAGACGATCCTTCAGCTTTCACTGTGAACCGCGCGAGCGTCAAATGCCCCGTGTGGTCACGATGAGCGGTAACTTCCCTGATTGCTGTGTCCTCGTTTTCTGCACCATAGAACAAGGGAATCCCTGCGGGGCTCATCCTGTTGGCCGTGACCGCCTTATCAATTGGGCAAGTGCCTAAGCGTTTCGGAGTGTGCTTAATGTGACTCTCGTCATGAACTTGCGCTCGCCACAAACAATAACCGTCAGGCAGAGCATGGATCAGATTAAGACCGTCAACCAAACGACTGAGTCTCCACAAGAACTCGGCTGGCGGTATCTCATCGGAGTCTCTGGTGCCTTCTCTCTCATCGGGAGCGAGCCAAATCACATATCTCATCTTGTTCTTGACCAAATACGAAAACTCGTGCCACGAACCCAGCAGCGCCTCATTTTCACTGTTTCTCGCCCAATTAACGCGTACCCATGGATGGTCTTCGCTCGCAGCGACAACGGCTTCGATCAGGCCATCGCCAGTCAAGGCGTCTTCTCCTATCGCGTAGATTAGCTCTTCAGTGTCCTCATACTCGGTGTATATATATTCGCCGTCCCATGGAACACTTTCAACCGGGTCTTCATACTCTCGGCGCACTGCGCGGAAAAACACGTCAAGGAGGGTGTCAAGCGGCGCAGCGGGAGACGAACCGCAAAAGTCGCAGACTCTCCCAACCTCTAGATCCTTCTCAAGAGCCGCACCTAGCACGGAATCATTCACACAATGAGGGCACACTGACTGGTCAGTTGGTGACCAACCTTGTTCCTCAATCTCCTCCAGTAGTCGCTGCATTCCTCCCATAATTCACGCACCCTTGTCTTTCCTGGCGGCGCGTGCTGCCTGGCTTTTCTTGATGAGAGCGTCCTCCTGGTAGACCTCGTTGAGGATCATCGTCATCATGTCGATTGCTTGCTCGGCCTCGTCCCGCGTCACGGGATCGGTAAAGTCCCCATGAGCCATATCGTTACCCAGATAACGGACTTCTGTGGCCGCATCCGCAACTTTCTGCCGAATCAACCCCGCTTTCTGCATCGCTTCGATTTTTGGGGCAATCCCCTGCGTAGTGAATCCTTTGTCCTTCGCGGTGGCTTCCACAACCGCGCGAGTCAGCGCACAGACGGCGCGGTAGGCCCCAACCGACAGACAGAGGGTGGCTTCAGTCGCTGCTGCTGCAACGTGGTCCGGCACATCCGGGAACTCCACCTCGGTGGTCGGCAATGGATACCACCGTGAGGTAGTTGAGTCTTCTAGATCACCGTCAAAGATGTTGTGATTGAAGCGACCAACGGTCGAGCATACCGACAGACGACCACAGTTGTCGCACCTGAAAACGGAGTCAAGCACGTAGATGTCGTCTTGTAACTCCGTTTGGAAGAATAGCGCGTCGCCCCCCGCTCCCATGCCAAGAGGCATTTCCGGTCCCGTGTCCTGCACACCGCGTAGCATGACCTGAGTCATGTGGCTGATCGTCTTGCACCACCCGCATGTGATTTTTGCCATACCGCCATTCTTCCATCCGATCCGTGGCAAAACTGTTTTGCCGCGCGCCGCCTGCAACGACGAGTGCTACACCAACATGGCCTTGGTTCCTGCAATCTCCGTCCCGGTCGCTGGCCGTCCCGTGAAGATCGCCATCTTCTCCTGTTGTTCCTCATCTGATGGTATGGAGCTCTCATCGCTACCACGAGCCATGACGATGACGCTGGCGATGAGGGCACACGGGTCGGTTCCACCGGCCAACCCGGCGGGTTGCCGCTCGCTCGTTCGACTTCTATCTCAATGTCGCCCTTGCCGAAAACGAAGTCACCCCGCTCGACCAGGTGCGCCAGTCGGTAAGTCACCTCTTCGCCGCCCCATCCGTCCAAGTGATCACCGTTGATGATGTCTCCCTTCCGTCAGTACTTATCCCGTGAACCCTTCGGCGTCCAGTGCCAGACGGCGTGTCTGTGCCACTTCTCCGGCAAGGCGTTCCTGTCGAGCGACGACGCGAGTACCCGGTACACGTCCGCCGGGCAGGTCCTCGGGCAGGCCAGCGCGATCTAGAGGGACGCCCTCAAGCTTGATGGAGGCGCAACCGAAGGTCCTGTGGTCGAAGATGATTCCTGCATCCCAGGCGATGCCATCGACTGTATACGGGCGGCAACCCGGCGCTGGACGAGGGAGGTTGGGGCGCCCCACGGTGTCGGCGTCTCGACCTGATATCGGTCGCGGTAAGCGGCGATAGCGAGAGCCACTCGGGTCCAGCGGCGAGCGGTCTGCTCGCTTGTCGCTTGGGTACCGAGTCCTACCAGCCACTGCTCGTGGTTAGCCTCAGCCCGACGCAACGTCTCCTCGGCGCGGGCGTCCATCGCGGCCACCCGTTCGTTCAGAGCCTGGCGCATCGCCGGACTGGTGATGCCGGTGACTTCGGGGAACATGCCCAAGATGTAGTTGGGCTGGCGTCGGTGCGGCTGGGCTTCCACATCGTCGAGCACTCTGGCGAGTCGCCCGTGAAGGACGGCAGCGGGGTCGGCTGCGTTATCCAGTGACCGCGCTGCGACCATGCGTGGGAACTCGGTTTCGGGGTTCCATCCGGCGGCGACAGCCCGGTGGAGTTCGGCGGCGAGTGGCCCGAACGCCTCGGAGTTGAGCACCTGCTCGGCCTGGACTTCGGGCAGACTGGCGTGGATGAGTCTGGCCCAGCGGTCTTCGAGCGCGGCGGCGGCCAAGGTCTCGTATTCGGCTCCGAGTTGGGCGATGGAGCCCCATGTTTCCGCCTCGGCCTCAATGGCTTGATGGGCCGACAGTTCCGCACCGACGTTCTGCAGGACGCCGGTGAGCACGTCGCGTGCGGTGCGTTCCTCCGCGTCGGATGGGTGGGGCACGGCGTGGGCGTCGTCAGGTCGGTCGGTGGCCACGTAGGCAGTGTTGGTGTCGCGGCCTCTGGTCATCGCGACATACAGGTTTTCGCGGGTGGTGGTCGGAGTGACGACGGTGTGCGCGGTGTCCACGGTGACGCCCTGAGCCCGATAGGCGGTGACGGCGTATCCCAGGTCGAGGTGTTCGGCGGCGTAGTCGGCGGGGAGAGTGACGGTGCCGCCGGTGTCCATTCCGACGCGGCGGATCGTGACCGAGCCGTCCTTATAGATATGGGTGATGGTCCAGCGGTCGCCATTACGAACCCAGCCAGTACGCCCCGCGATCAGCCGTCGGTCGTTGCGGCGAGTGATAACCCAATCGCCTCGGGACGCTCGGCTGCCGTCGTTGAGCTGGACGGCCTGGTCGTGATCCACGGCTCCGGCGATGATGCGTTCGTTGCGGGCGCGCTGGTTTTGTTCGCGTACCGTGTCGGTGCTGTCGGTGATGAGTAGCGATGCTCGCCCGGCGGCGATGTCGGTCCGCCAGGCTTGGTAGGCGTCTTCGGTCATCTGGTCTTGCTCGCCGCCGATGATCCTTCCGTGGCTCTCGTAGGCGGTGATGGCGTCGGCGCGTCCGTGACGCAGTGCGAGGGAGGCGGTCTTCTCCCAGTCGTGGCGGAAGCGGTGGATGTCGGTCAGTTCGGGGGCGTCGTGGCGGTCGGTGACGAGCAGGTTGAACGCGCCTCCGGCATCGATGGCCTGCAACTGTGCCCAGTCGCCGACGAGCAGTACCTTCGCCCCGGCGTCGGCGGCCAGCCTGGTGATCTGTTCCAGTGTGAACGTGCCCGCCAGGGAGGCTTCGTCGACGATGACGAGTTGCCCAGTGCTGAACGTGTCGCCGTGGAGCCGGTGGTTGGTGAGCCACTTGGCGGTGTTTTCCGTGGCGATGCAGAGGTCCTCGCCCAGCACGGCGGCGGCGGTTGCCGACGGTGCGAGACCGACGACCGACCCTGACCCGTGAGAGTACTCCCATGCCCGGCGGAGCACGGCTAGGGTGGTGGTTTTGCCTGCACCGGCTGGGCCGACCAGTACGTCCACGACCCGACCTGATGTGGCGATGGTGGCCAACGCCATCGCCTGATCCTCTGACAGCAGCCGCCCGTCCTCGTCCGGTGCTGCAGAGACGGCCTCAATCTCGCTGTACGTCAGCGTCGGTCCGGTCATATTGTGCGACAAGGTGAGCAGCGCGGCTTCGGCGTCCAACAGTTCCTGCGACGAGTAGAGGGTGAGGTGCCGGGGCCGGAAGCGGCTGCTGCCGTCGGGACGCTGGAACTCGGCCGGTACGGACAGTGCATCGGGTGTGAGCCGCATGGACGCGGCTTGGGCGGCATCGACGATCAGGCTGGTGACGGCCTCACGATCATGGACGCTGGCGAACCGCCAGCCCATCGTCTGCCGCGACGCTTCGGCGTGCAGGTTCCACCGCATCCAGGTTGAACGCTTCTCCGCAGTCGCCTGCACGACCGCCCGGCCAAGGTTGTCGATCACATCAAGTGGCACGTCGTCGGCCCGGATCACCACCTCGCCACCCGACGCGACTACCCGTCGTGCCCAGCCAGTCGCGTCCTCGCCGAGCAACGCAGTCGCCTGGTCCCGCCATCTGGCGGTTAGTTCGGCCAGCGAGTGCAGTTCTTTGGCGGGCCGGGTGGCGAGGGTGGCTTGCTGGCGCAGCCGCGTGATCGTCGTCTTCGACGGGCGGCGACCATGCTCGGCGACGTACACGGCGATCAGCCGGTCGGTCTCGGTCTCAATGTCGGCCGACCGGGCGGAGAACTCCCGGATCAATGTCTCATCGACGCCTTCGACTTCCCAGGCTGGGTTGCGGTCTCGGCCCCGGTGGCGAGTGTTCCACGACAGGCCGAACATGCGGGCCAACTGGTCAGCCAACGCGGCGTTGAACAACTCCGACAAGGCGACGGTGGCAGAGTGCATCGGACGGCCGTCGATGGCCCGCCACCTGCCGTCCTGCACGGTGCAAACCTTGTTGGCGACAACGACATGGGCGTGCAACTGCGGATCACCAGCGCGAGAGTCCCAGTGGTCGTAGGCGGTAGCGAGCACACCGGTCACATCAGCCTGCACAGCGGGACCGCCACGGGTGGACGCGCCGATCCTGGTGGCCACCACCTCGCGTTCCATGAAGTCGAGCACCTCGGCGATGGCATTGCGGTGGGCCTGCACGATCAACTCCTGCGTGCCCGCGTCCGCCAGGCCCCACAACACTGACACCGACTTCGGCACCGAGAACGTGTAGTCGTACCCGGCAACCGTGCGCCGGGTGCCGCGCGCAGTCTCCTCGACAGTGAGTTGCTGCACGGCGGCGGCACGCTCGTCTTCGTGCAGGGTGAGATCAAGGACGGCTGCACGTTCGGCGATGCGCTGCTGCACGCTGCGATGGTTCAAGTAGGGGCGACCCAGGGATTCGCCCGTCACCGGGTTGCAACCCTGCCCGATCAGGAGTTGCAACTGCACCTCGGTCACCACATCGCCTGCCTGCACCGTGTCGAGCTGCAACGACGGGATACCCGAGCCCATCCATCGGCCCGGCGGGCAACCAACTTCCGTGTAATACCGGGTCAGTGGCGTCGACAAGTCGCGGTCGCCGTCGCCCGCCGCCACCGATTCCAGCAGGTACTTGTAGCCGTTCCCAGCGGTCATCAACCGCATTGACACCGTCATCGCAGCGCCCCTTTCGGCAGGAAGGTGCGGGTCGGTTCCCTCGTCAGCAAGAGGTGTGCTCAATCCAGTGGGGGCATCCAGGGACAGCATTTGGCTCAGTGAGGCCGAGGGGTCATAGCTTCGAAGATGGAACTGAACAGCGAGTCGTCTCAATCGACTACTAGGCAAGCGCAGTCGATGAGGAGGTCTCGTGGCTGTCCTAGGCATCCCCTCGCACGATGGTCACACCACACCACCGCCGGACTGGGGTGCCCTGTTTCAGCAACATCGCGCAGCCATGCAACGAGTCGCCGCCCACATCCTTCACCACGTGGGACGGCGGGACCTAGCCGAAGACGCGGTCATGCAAGCCATGGTCTCCCTCATCGCACACCCGCCAGCCGAAATCGACAACCCTGAAGCTCTACTGATCGCCGCCTCGAAGCGCAAAGCCTCCGACATCAAGAAACTGCACGACATCGCCCGTCGCGCCAAACGCGTGCTACGCGACACAGACGTGCAAAGCAGCGACATCGCACCCGGGGTCGTCGACCAAATCGACCAGCAGCGGACAGTACAGAAGGCGCTGGATGAGGTGGCTCGGCTGCCCGTCCTGCAACAACAGATCATCCGTGAAGTTATCATGAAGGGTCACCCAGCCAGACAAGTCGCCGCCGAGTTGGGGCTGTCACCGGCACGGGTCAGTCAGGTGAGGACGGCTGCACTGGCCACCCTGCGGGAGCAACTTGGGGAGGGACGGTCATCGCGCTGAAGCCGTGCTGGACCGCCAGTAGGCTCGAGAGTATCCGGCTAGAGCCGTAGCCACCGCTCTGTTGGCGACGCTGACGCGCGTCTGACCACTTCTTTGCCAGTGCTGGCCGGTAGAGTTTTAGCTTGTGACCGTGATAGAGGATGCAACGAGCACCGAAGCCGGCACAAGTATCGAGTTATTCTCCGGCGCAGGTGGTCTGGCTCTCGCCCTGCACGACGCTGGGTTCCGGCATCTACTCCTCAACGAGAACAACTCGCGAGCATGTCAAACGCTCCGATCAAATAGCGCCATCGACTACTTCCCTGACGAACCGGGACCGACCTCGCTGGCTGATGCGTGGCCATTGATCGAAGGCGATGTGCGCAATGTGGATTTTACTGACTTCACGGGGGCGGTAGATCTTGTCGCTGGCGGAGTGCCATGTCAGCCATTCAGCCTTGGTGGAGCACACAAGGGACCAAACGATGGCCGTGACATGTGGCCAGAGTTCAGCCGATGTGTTCGAGAGACTCGACCGCTCGCGTTTCTCGCTGAGAACGTCCGAGGCCTCCTCCGCCCTTCTTTCGCGCCCTACTGGGAGTACATCCAGCGAGAACTCCGTGCCCCGCTCGTTGAGCGGCGTGAAGGAGAGTCCTGGGTTGAGCACAACGCGCGGTTGCTTAAGGAGTTGGCCACAGATGGTGACCCAACGGAGCGCTACGAAGTTCAGGTCCAGGTGCTCAATGCGGCGGACTATGGCGTCCCACAGATACGGCGACGGGTTTTTTTGGTTGGTTTCAGGAAGGACCGGGACATTGTGTGGTCGTTCCCTAAACCGACTCACAGTGAATTGGCGCTCTGCCGCTCCATCGCCACCGGCGACTACCAATCAAGACATCCCACGGCCAAGGCATGTATCAGCGCTCAGGTAGGGTGCCCGCCTCCAGATGGGCTACAGCCGTGGCGCACCATTCGCGATGTCACAGAGGATTTCCCCGAGCCAGTCATGGGGGTGGAGTCGCCGGGGCTGATCCATCACCGTGGATGGCCAGGCGCACGTGAGTATCCAGGTCACACGCCCAACACACTCGACCGCCCCGCCAAGACCGTCAAAGCAGGCGTGCATGGCGTCGGCGGCGGAGAGCTAATCGTTCGTCGCGATGATGGGACGATCCGCTACCTCACGGTGCGCGAGGTAGCACGCATCATGACGTTCCCCGATAGCTGGCGGATCGAAGGGCCGAGAAGCGAGCAGATGCGACAGCTGGGGAACGCTGTACCAGTGGGTCTGGGATGTGTGCTGGCGACAAGCGTGGCCGAAGCACTAGGCAGCCCGCTCCTCGCCGACACTGTCGCGAAAGACGGCGGCAAGGGGGAAGAACGGTAGATTGGTAGGAAGACAGACGCCCTGAGTGCAAGCCTCATTCCTGTTTGGCTATGCCAAATCGTAGGAAGAGCACTTCTCTTGGGCAAAGTGTGAAGGAGCACACATGGACATAACGCCCTCTCCTCGCATCCTGAGCATGCTGGGAGAAATCGAGTTTGACGAGTGGCAGTGCATCGCCGAACTCGTTGATAACTCCTTCGATGACTTCTCCTCGATCTTGTCTGAAACGCAAGCGTGGCCTGGAGGCTTCAAAGTTAGCGTCACGCTGCCGAGCCCAACCGCAGACTTGGCAGGAGCGGAAGTAGTCGTCAGAGACACCGGCCGGGGCATGACAAGCGAAATTCTTGAGCAGGCGGTCAAGGCTGGCTGGTCGAACAACGACCGATTCGACAAGCTCGGCCTTTTTGGGATGGGATTCAATGTCAGCACCGCTCGTCTCGGCCGACAGACCCGCGTGCTCACGACGCGCGCTGGCGATCCGGAGTGGATCGGTGTGGAGATCGACCTCGACCACGTTGGGTCAGACTTCCGCGCTCCAGATATTACTGAGCCGAAGGATGACCCCAGCGAACACGGGACTCGTATCATCGTCAGTGGCCTCCATCGGGAACGTGCCGAATGGCTTCAACGAAACGCCGTGGGACTGCGCACCAAACTCGGGAGTGTCTACGGATGGATGCTGGAGCATCGGCCTTTCGAACTATGGATACAGGGGACGAAAGTTCTGCCTCGGCGACTATGCCGCTGGGGCGATGACCGTTACGTCATATATGGCAGCGGAGCCAACGCGGAACGAATCCCCGCCTACATCCCGATCGATCAGCGTTTCGAACTCGCCGATGCCTGTGACATCTGCGGAAACTGGCAAGAGCGTGGGAAAAATGTCTGCGACCAATGCGGAAGCGACCGGCTGCGGCAACGAGAACGACGACTGCACGGATGGTTGGGCATTCAGCGGCATCTTGATCGGCGAGAGTTCGGGATCGACTTCCTGCGGAACGGACGAAAGATTCTTATCGCGGACAAGAGACTATTCGACTGGAAGAACCCGAACGATCCTGCTGGCGGCGTTGATACTGAATATCCGATAGAGATGGCCCATCAAGGCGGCCGTATTATCGGTGAGATTCATCTCGATTACGTTCCTGTCCACTACGACAAGACAGCCTTCGAATACAGTGACCGCGGTTGGCGCGCCGCAGTTGATTACCTGCGAGGCACCGGACCCCTTCAACCGAAGAAAGCTGAGGCACAAGGGTTCCCAGCCAACACTTCGCCACTAGCGTTACTCTTCAAGGGGTTTCGGAGGAACGATGCGGGCATCAGGTGCCTGATCCCTGGCGACGGTAAGAGGCCACTGCACGAGGAGACTCGACAGTGGGCGATGCGTTTTTGGGCCGGTGATCCTGACTACCAAACTGACGAACGCTGGTGGAGTCAGGTTCAAGAGCACGAGCGCAAGGCTCAGGCTGACAAGCTTCAGAATGCGACACAAGGCACTAGCCTCACAGTTGACGATGTCACTGTCATGACTGCGTTGGGCGTCTCACCCACTCCAGTTTGCGACGATAGTGATAGAGGCGACGGCAGCACTCAGGCTCCACCACCTTCACAGCCGGAAACGGTGCAGGAGCGTATTGATCGGTACACGCGAGAAGGAACGCCTTTACCTGCCTTGTCGAGGGAGTATGGCCTTTCGAGTCTGGGCGTCTACCTCAAAGTGACGACTATCGAGATCGCCCATGAGATCGTCGATGGGAATGGTATGACGACGCCAGTATGGCTCGCGCAGGCGTCCGGAGGACAGGCCACTGCTTTCATCGATGCGTGTCATGATGCAATCACAAAGCAAGGACTGGAGGCCGCAGACCTGCTCCTGATGGAACTGGCCGCCCATTTCAAGGTCCTGTCCAATAGTGCCGTGCCTCTCTCTCAGATAATGTCTCAACTCAGGGCAACCTGTCTTCCGGATATGTCTCTTGACGCCACAGTCGTCCGCGCACAGGCCTCTGAACTTGTCGGGGAAATCAGGCAGCGCATGGCTACCGCCGTGGCGAACGACCCACCAAGGGCACTGAGTTTCTTGGACCCAGACGAACAGACACGAACCGAAAACGAGATGGTGGCCGCCGGCGCTGATTCGCTCACCGCCACTCTGGATGACGGAGGCGAGTTCGTGACTTATGCGCCACCGTTATACCTGGTCAAACTCCTGGAGGGATGGCCAGAAGCGTTCATGGAGGGCATCGTCTTCGTTGGGCCTTACTTGTCATTGACAAGCCAATCCTCACGAAGGCTGAGTCTGGCGAGGATCGTGGGCTACCTGAATGATGTTGCCACACTGCTGGAATTTCAGAAGCCGGCTCCCGACCAGCTACGTCGGACACGGCTCAGCATCCAGCTTTTACAGCACGAGCTGGCACCGGAGGCAGGATGACTGGGTTCCTGTCGCCTGAGTCTCTTTTGGCCGGAGGGCCAGGAGGTCTCAGCCACGCTACAGAACGAGCCTTATGGCACTTGGGGTTCGTTGACGTGCGACTTGTGGACGGTCGAGGCGACAACGGCGCGGATGTTCTGGCGGTTCGCGGTAGAGAGCAGTGGGTATTTCAGTGCAAGTTCACCAGTCGAGGTCTCATCGACCGTACTGGTGTAGACGACGCGGAACGCGCGAGAGGCCGTTACGGAGCGGACAAAGCTGTTGTCGTGACCAACACCGGACTGAACTCCACAGCAGAGGCTCGCCGCCAGAGCCTTGCTCAAATTGGTATCCACATCGATGTATGGGACCGAGCAACCCTGGAAGCAATTTTCGACAAGATGCCTGACACCGTGCCAACCCGGCATCGTCTCCGCGACTACCAAGAACAAGCAGTATTAGGTATTGAGGCTGACCTGGACCGGGACGGCAGGGCGCTATTGGTGCTTGCGACTGGACTCGGTAAGACGATCGTGGCAACTGATGTGATTTCGCGATGTCTCGCCAAGAACCCAAGCGCACGGGTTCTCGTGGTCGCGCATATGAAGGAACTAGTGGAGCAACTAGAGAGAGCGATCTGGTCTGGCCTTGCCAAGTCAACACCGTCCCAGGTTCTTTCGGGTGACTACAAGCCGAACACGCTTGAGGGGCTGACGGTTGCCACGATTGACTCGATTCAGGGGCCGGTGCGGACCGGATGGCGTCCAGACCTGATCGTCGTGGACGAAACGCACCATGTGGGTGAGACGGGCATGTATGCCGAACTCTTGGACGCATGCGAAGATGTACCGAGATTAGGCATGACCGCTACACCGTGGCGTGGTGATCAGTTCGATATCACTGTGCGTTTTGGACCTCCATCATTCAAGATGGGCATCGCGGAGGGAATGGCTGCCGGATATCTCTCCAAAGTGGACTACCGCATGTTTGTGGACAACCTGGACTGGGATTTCGTTCGCGCTCAGAGCGAAAACGGCTACTCAATCAAGGAGTTGAATAAGGCACTATTCCTGCCTCAGCGCGACGAGGAAATCGTGGATCGCCTACGGGAGGCATGGAGAGAGACGAGAGAGCCCCGGGCGATATTGTTCTGCCAAACGATAGAACATGCGGAACGAATGGCGACTTTACTAGCGGGTTCCGACGAAACCTGGCGACATGCCGCATTCCTTCACAGCAACATGAGTCGCCAGCAGCGACAGATACTGCTCAATGCATTCAGATTGGGACGTGTGCCGATCATTACATGCGTCGACGTTTTCAACGAAGGGGTTGATGTTCCAGATGTCAACCTTATCGCCTTCTTGCGAGTAACCCACAGCCGTAGAATCTTCGTACAACAACTTGGTCGCGGGCTACGGCTACGAGAAGGGAAAGAGTACCTCCGTGTTCTCGACTTCGTCACTGACGTTCGGCGCATCGCAGCGACACTAGACCTCAAGAGATCACTCGCCACCATGCGTGGTGGGAGCATTGAGGAACTGTCTCTGCCATTGCCCCGTGGGTCGCGGATTACCTTCAGTGACGAGACTGCGGGCACACTGTTCGACTACTGGATCAAGGATGCCGCCGATCTGGAGACATCCGCCGATGAGGTGCGACTTCAGTTCCCACCAGCAGTGGGGTTCGACTGACGTGCGCATCCCAAGATCTGTCGAGGAGAGTGTGGTTCGACTCCTGTTTGACGACGCCCGGCGTTTGGACTGGAACAGTCTCAACGTGCGTCAGCGGACTGAGCACTACCGCCGCTGGACGTCTGACCCACAGATCGGCGGACGACTTAGGGAACACATGAGCGAAAGCGATGCCCGTGTGTGGATCAAAGATGGTCCGATGAAGGAGTGGACGCGAGCGTCTAACGGGATCGGTCGTTATGCGGGGCTAATTGAAGGATCGCAGACTGTGGCCAGCCGGGTGACCACGAAAGCACTGGGGCATGAATGGTTAGCGGTGCCCGGCTCGCTCAAGGAGAAGCCGTTGCGTGTCATGGTCCGCGAGAATGAAGAGGAGAGGATTCTCACTTGGGGATCGAGCAGCGATCTCAAACATATGGTCTGGGCAGCTCTTCGCGCCGCAGCCGACGGCGATAGTAGAGACTGGGTAGTGTGCGTCACGGAAACTTTTACATGCCCAGTTCCGGCGAATGAGAAGCGGGCTCAACTCCGTCTTGCTAAACGATGCAACCTCGACCTGGTTCATATAGTGCTATGACGATGGACAGCGCGGCTGCAGATAACTATGCGGCATGTGTCGCTCCTGAAGCTGTGCTCAACGATGACGACTGGCTCGCTTCGGCATGGTTCCAACTGGATGCTCGTATTCGCTGGATCGTTGAAAGACGGATTGAAGGGGCAACGCTTGACGCGATTGGCAAGAGTGTAGGGCTGACTCGTGAACGAGTCCGGCAGCTAACCGTACACGCTGCCCAATTCCTCTCCGAAGCTCAGCACGATAATCTGCCGGACCTTGACGATTACGTGCTGGAGGTGTTTGAGGAAGATCGAGCTGCTGTCTCGGAGGTTGACCTAGACCACGTGATCCAAACTAGCGCTACCGCAGCAAGACGGTGCCTCCTTGAATCGAAGGGGGTGGTCTGGATCGTCAACTCGGGTGTCACTCTCGTGACCCTGTGGCCGGACATCTTGAAAAAACGGATTCGTCTTCTTGCCGACGCAATCCCTATGACCGAGGATGAAGTTTCGGAAGCAGCCGAGGAGCTTGGCCTTCCAACAGATCCCGCCGCGCTGGACGGCATACTGGAAACGGCAAGACTGATGCGAACTGATCTTGGGTGGGTGCATGCCAAAGCCAGAGGCGCCCGAGACCGGGCGTACCTGTGGTTGCGACGGGAAGGCCAGCCGCAGTCAGCAGCTGATATTGCAATAGTCGCTGGAGTTCGCGAGCATGCCATCCGAGAGACTATGCGTCGAGATATGGCGTTTGTCCAGGTACGACCCGAAGGAACATGGGCGTTGACAGATTGGCGTCTTCCCGCAACCCGAGTTGTATACAAGAGCGCTGTTGAGGTTGTCCTAGAGGTACTTAGGGACCTCGGCCCGATGACTGCCGATGACCTCACCGCAGAGACACTCCAGCGCTATCCTGTGACGACTTGGAGGGTGCAACAATGCTTATCGAGTGCGGCTATTGGGCTGACGAAAGATGGCCTCTACGATCTAGTTGAGCGTGGTGCCACGCCGTTGGAAGAATCGGAACCCTCTAGGCCCGATACCATTGAAGTACATGGCGAGGTCGTTGGACTCTGCCTTCCGGTAGACCATGAGATGGTTCGCGGAAGTGGCATTCTAGTGAATCGTTGGCTGACTTGGTACCTGGGTTTACGCACCGCACCATCCACCCGATACTTCAAGGTAGTTGGGAAAAACATCGATATCACAGTTCGGAGAAACACAAGCGCCTCTCAGCTATCATCTCTCAGGTGGCTCGTTGATGAAATGAACCTCATCGAGGGATGCGAAATCACACTTCTTTTCCATCTTGATGTCAACACCGTAGTACCCATCCACACCTGTGCTGCGGCGACTTGTCCCGCGCTGAATCGTTTTCGGTAAAACCTTTACACGACTGGCGCGGGGCTGTGGAGCACCTGCTCAACCGTGCTTACGATGTCTTCGACTGCTTCGTGCTCCCAGAACCGCATGACCGTCCAGCCCGCTTCTCGCAAAACTGCATTCACCTTCGTGTCTCGAGCCACGTTATCAGCGACTTTATTTGCCCAGAAGGCTCTGGTCTCCCCAGTCGCGGGACGATAGTGATCGGGGCAACCATGCCAGAAGCAACCGTCCAAAAGCACCGCTACGCGCGCCTTCGTGAAGGCGACATCGATGGTATATCGACGCTGGGGCAGTGCCTTGTATGCCACCCGAAAACGCAAGCCGCGGGCGAAAAGAGCACGACGTACGGCCATCTCAAACCCAGTGTCTCGGGATCGAGTGTGAGACATACGTCGCGCAACCGCCGGATTTACAACGTGGTGTGGGTCGATTTCATTCATCTTCGCTGGCTCTCCCTGGGTCGGAAGTCGAGCTGACGAGAGCGCAAGAAGATGCCACTTTGGCACTCGACTTCATGTGGTCGCGACGGCATCAGTCATCGGGTTCATCCTCAGCGCGAACTTCCGCGAGGGAGGCCATCTGGCGTTGAAGCTCAGCGAGGAGTTCGGTCTCTGTCGGAAGATATAGCTGGTAGCGCGACGCCAGGATAGCGGTGTTGCCCTCCGGCAGCGAATATCGGACCAGGGCATCGTTCTTGTCAGCGCACAGCAGGATACCGACCGTCGGGTTCTCCTCCGGAGTCTTTTCCTCACGGTCATAATAATTGACATACATCTGAAGTTGGCCGAGGTCCTGGTGGGTCAGCTTGTGAGTCTTGATCTCGATGATGACAAAGCAGCGCAAAAGACGGTTGTAGAAGACAAGATCGGCGAAGAACTCGTCGTCTTCCAACAGGATGCGTCTCTGCCGAGCCGCGAACGTGAACCCATTGCCCAGTTCGAGCAGGAACTCTTGAAGGTTTGTGATGAGCGCTTGCTCCAGATCACGCTCATAGTAGTCGGCCTGAGGCTTCAGACCGACGAACTCCAACACCATGGGGTCTTTGATGATTTCAGTGGGTTTCTCGGGCTGTCGTTCACGGCGGGCCACCTCCATGACGGCGGCCTTGTCGTTGGACATCAGGAGACGCTCGAATAAGCCCGAGTTGATCTGGCGCTCCAACTCGCGGCCTGTCCAGCCGTCGTGGACGGCTTCGAGTTCGTAGTACTCCCGTTTGTCGGCGTCATCGATAGCCATCAACGTCCGGTACTGGAACCAGTTCAATTCGGAACGCACTGCGTTCCAGATCGGGTAGACACGGTAGAACTGCCTGGCGTAACGCAACTGACGAGACGAGAAACCACTACCGAATTCCGGTTCGATACTCTCCGCCAGAGCATCGATCAGACCAGTTCCATATTCGGCGCGGGCGGCTCCGCCTTGCTCTTCTTCAACTATGCGTTGGCCTATCTTCCAGTACATGGCGACGCGGTGGAAGTCGACGCTCCTAATGGCATCACCTCGAGCGTTGAGGATGATGGAACGCACATCCTCAACCAAACCATGCAGGGCCAGCGCTCTATCACCACTGTGTGGTGCTATTGAGCCAGTCATCGCACCTCCTTCCGCCTAAGTACAACGCTACAGCCAAGCGGCGACATTGCTCCGACTCGCCAGGCCTAGCGGATCGTCAACCCTGGTCGGCGTCCTCGCGGCATAGCCCCAAACCAGATTTGGAACGCGACGCGTTCCAAATCTGCTCCCCGTAGCGCCAGACCACGTACTCAGGGATTCCGCTCGTACCTTCAGAGTATCCAGCCATTCCCCTAGGAGACTGATGGCATCGAACCCGGATTGGCGCGGCGAGCGCGAGGCGAAGCTGGAGGCGCTGCACGAGCGGTTGACAACTGCTGTGGAGTCGCTGGTGACGGGCGAGGACTGGACACGGGCGATGGTGTTCGCCGCGCAGTTCCGCAGCCGGTCGTTCGCGAACACGCTGCTGATCTATGCACAGCACGCCGAGCGGTACGCCGCCGGGTCCATCACCGAGCCAACACCGACGTATGTGGCGGGATTCCGGCAGTGGGAGTCGCTGGGCCGCACGGTGTTGAAGGGCCAGCGGGGCTACGTGATCCAGGCCCCGGTGACGGAACGTTGGGCGGCAGAGACCACGCCGGAAGGCACCTCGCTGCGGAAGCTTGGCTTCCGGGAGCCGCCGCAACCGGGCGAGCAGGTGCGGACGCGGATCATCAACGTGAAGCCGGCCTACGTGTGGGATGTGTGCCAAACCGACGGCGATCCGGTGCCTGAGCGTCCCGGCCCGAAGCTGTTGGAGGGCCAGGCCCCGGATGGCTGGTGGGATGGGCTGGCACGGCTGATTGAGGCCGAGGGGTTCGAGGTGAGCCGGGTCGAGTCGGCGCGGGACATCGGCGGTGCGAACGGCGTCACCAACTACGCCGACCACACGGTCAAGGTGCGTCTCGACATGGACGACGCCGCTCAGGTCAAGACGCTGGCCCACGAGTTAGCACACGTCCGCATGCACCAACCTGACGATGCCGAGTCGTGGCACCATCGCGGGATCGGCGAGGTGGAGGCCGAGTCGGTGGCGATGATAATCGGCGCGGCCCACGGCATGCCGACCGACACCTACACCATCCCCTATGTGTCCGCGTGGGCGACGACCGTCCAAGGCAAGACACCCGCCGAAGTCATTCAGGCCACCGGAGAACGCGTCCGCGCCACGGCTTTGTCGGTGCTGAACGCGTTGGACACTCAGCAGGTCGGCGGCGGTGATCCGCCAGGGCTTGACCGGGCGAAACTCGTCGCCGCACGCCAGTCGAAGACTCCGGCGTTCACGACGGTGCAGGCTCCGCCGTTGGCGGGCCAGGTGATGGCGGTGACCGCATGAACATCACTGTGGAGGCCAGGGTCCGGGCGATCGTCCGTGCTCAAGACCTGCCGTTGCGCAAGGCCGGGCCGTTCCTGGCCGCGAACGGTGTGCCGGTGTTCCCGTATGTCGAGGCTGGCAAGGTGCCGCTCATCCGGCACGGCCTGCTCGACGCGACGGTGGACGGGCAAAAGGCCGAACGGTGGTGGAACCGCTGGCCGAACGCCAACATCGGTCTGCCCACAGGCTCCGTGTCGGGTTTCGATGTGGTGGATGTGGACGTGCGGGAGTCCGGCTCCGGGTATGAGACGTTCCACCGCGCCGTCGCGAAGTTCGGACTGGACGGATGGGCGTTGCGGGTGCTCACCCCGTCGGGCGGCATGCACGTCTACTACCCGGCCGATCCGAACCGGCCGCAACGCAACTGGGTGTCTGCGAAGACTCACATCGACTTCCGGGGCTCCGGTGGCGCGGCGATTCTGCCGCCGTCGGTCGGCTTGTGTTCCTCACTTCGTTCGTCAACACCTTCCTTGCCCTCGGGAGAAGCCACGAGCGCCTTCTCCTCTCAGACTGCGTCGGTGTGCGACCACGACCTACGCCACCCCTACACTCTGGTTGAAGTCCGGGCGAACGCCCATCCCATTGACGCTGCCACTCTGCGCGACTATCTGGAGCCTGAATGGGCGCGCCGACGGTTCGCTACTCGGCTCGGGCGGTTGTCCCAGGCCGAGACCCGAGTCACCGCGTTGAAGGAATGGGTTGCCACTCGTCCCGAAGGTGAACGCAACGCCGGGCTGTTTTGGGCGGCGTGCCGGATGGCTGAGGCCGGGCATTCGCTCGACACTACGGTGGACGCGTTGGCCGGCTCCGCACGTCATTGCGGTCTGCTCGACCGGGAGATACTCGCCACTGTCCGCTCGGCCTACCGTCACGCCAACTCCGACCCGTCCGTGACGACGCAGCAGGCGCCGTCACGCCCTTTCGTGACTGAGCACCAGGCGGCGATGGCGCTGTGAACGAGTCGAAGGTGTCGCGCTGGGTGTTGGCGACCGGCATCGCGGGCACGGTGTTCATCGCCGGGTTCGCGTTCTGGCTGTCGTTCACCGCGTTGACACATCTGGCGATACGGGCCGGGATCGCCGAGGAGCAGGCGTGGGCGTGGCCGCTGATCGTGGACGGCATCATCGTGGTCGCGACCGTCGCCGTCGTGGCACTGCGCGAACGCAAAGGCCACGGCTACGCGTGGCTGTTGCTCATCTGCGGGGCGTCGGTGTCGGTGACCGCGAACGCCGTCCAGGCCGCCATGCCCGCCGGAATGGCCCTGCCACCACCGCTGGCCGCCGCCGTGTCGGCAGTGCCACCCATCGTCTTGCTCGCCATCACCCACCTGACCGTCGTCCTCGCTCGACATGAGAACCAATCCATCGCCCGGCAGACTGATCCACCCACATCTCCCGTCACCGTGGCCTTCGCACCAACTCTTTCGCGACCATCTCAATTGGACGAAGCGCAAGCTCTCACCCCAACCACCGTCCCGGCCTCCATCACGCCTCTACCGACAAGTCAGCCCGTCGCGGCCATCGCCGAGCCCGAGTCGGTCAGCCCGTCGCCAGAGCCATCCTTGGCGCACGAACAGGCACCGGCTAACGAGACGCGTTCCGAGCCGGACCTGGACCACCTGTCGGAGGACGACTTGCGTCATCTGCTCCTTGGCATCGACTCCGTTCCGTCTCGTACCGCCGCTGACGGTGTTGGGGAAGGGACGCGCACCTACCTGGTGGAAGAAGCCAGACGGCTGAAGGGACAGGGGCTGACCAACCGGGCCATCGGTGAACGGCTCGGGGTGGACCCCACGACCATCGGGCGCTGGCTGAAGAAGAACGAGCCAGGAGACACCAGTGAGTAGCGATCCCAACGACCGGCGACAGGCACTCGCCGCCATGAACGACCGACCCGACCCCGCGCAAAGCACTCAAGCCGAAGCATCCATGCTCGCCAAGCTGGGCGACCCGTCGATAGCAGGCACCAAGAGCGATGCCAAAGCACCCAGTTCCCAGAGTCGTCGCCGGGGCAGCATTGAGTGGGTACGGGCATCGGACCTGCTGGCCAGGGGCGGCACGCGCGTCGCCGATCGGGGTGCCACTGGCCAGGAGAACGTGGTCCGGCGGATGCGCGGCGGCATGGCATCAATCAACCCGGTGTCACGTCGCGGCATAGCCCGCGCCTCAGCCCGTTCCTTGCCACCGGTGTCCGCGTTCGGCGCACCGCCACCCACTCAGTCAACGACACGAGGGGCGGTGGGCCAGTGAACGCCAAGCCCCGTCAAGCGACTACTGAGTATGTCCCTCATCTTCCTCCGCCAACACCTTCCTTGGCCTCCAGCGAAGAAGCAAGCTTCCGCCCGTTCGACCCGCGTCGGTGTGAGGAGGTGACTATGCCGAACCGTGAGAGATTCCGTGATTCGGAGTACCTGCGCCGCGTCCTCATGCGGCTCTACGTCAAAGGCAACGACGCCTGGCGCAACGATCCCGAGGCCGACGAACTGATCCGGTTCGCCATCGACCGCTTCGCCGATCTGGCCCGCAAACACGGTCTCGAACCCGACGACGGCGGATCGGCGGCGTTCGAGGCGATGCGCAACCCGTCGGTCATCTTCGGCGACGACCCATGGGCCATCATCATCCACGCCGTCAAAACCACCCTGACCGCCTGGGAGTTCGCCGACGAAGCCCTGTGCTCGGTCGAAACAGCCCGGCGCGGCGGCCTGTCCGGCTGTTGCCCCGAACGGTTCAGCGACCGCGACAACCAACTGTGGGAGTACCACCCCGCCTTCACCACCACCGACGACGTGGACGACGAACCGACCCAACACGACGGGCCGTCGATCTCCGAACAGGCCGAGGCGCTCGCGTTGTTGTTCGCCGAGTACGGCTGGCCGCTGGAGTCCACGCTCACCGCCGTGGAGGTGATCCTCCACCGGCTGGCCGAAGCTGGGTCGCGTCCCGCCGCATACGAACAACTCCGACGCGAGAAGCGATGGCGTGCGATCACCGAACTGCCCGCGAACTCGTGGACAGGCCTGCTGCGGCTGCTGCTCGGCAACCCGTCCGACTGGGCCGGTGTCACCGACAAGGGACGCGGCCTCCTGCTGCGTCTGGCGCTCGGCGAGACCATCGACTACCTGGCCAAAGACGTCAACCTGGCGACCGGCATCAAGCTCGTGACGCCGGGTAAGCAATGGAGACGCACATGAGCAGCGACTCCAACCGTGTCGAACTCGACTGGGCAGTTGACGCGATCATCGTCGGTGCGCGACACCGCAAAGACCTCGGCGACATCGACGCCCTGGCCGTCTCCATCAAGGAACGCGGGCTGCTGCAACTCGTCACGATCACCCAAGACGGCGTGCTCATCTGCGGAGCCAGGCGGCTGGCCGCGATCAAGACGCTGGGCTGGCGCACCGTCAACGTGTGGGTCCGCACCGGCCTGTCCGGCAAGCTGGCCGCGCTCATGGCAGAACGCGACGACGTCGTCTCCCACGAGGAGTACTCCAAGGTCGAACTGGCCGACATGTACGCCGAACTCAAGGCCGAGATCGCCGCCGACGCCGCCCGCCGCGTCCAAGCCACCCAGTTCCAAGCGGGATCGCAAAGCCCCTTGTCGGACGGCCTCGGCAATTTGCCGACCCCGTTAGGCGACCCCACCGGTGACTCCAGAGCACAGGCCGCCGCCATGCTTGGTGCGCCCTACAAAACGATGGAAAAGGTCCTGGCGATCAAACAGGTCGCCGCCGACGACACCTACAGCGACGAACTACGCCACCGCGCCTCCGAAGCGATCCAACTGATCGATGAAGGCGAACCGGTCGATCCACTGTTCCTGCGGCTGCGTGCCGGAGTCCAGACCGAGGAACTCGAACGCATCGCCGCCGACGAAGACCAAACCTCCGAGGTACGAGATGCCGCGCGCAGCGGAGCCATCCTCCTGCGCAAGCTCGACGCCGAAGGCAAACTCTCCCCACAAGAGATGGAACGCGCCGCCAAGGCCGCCCTCGACCGGGTCATCACCGCCGGACGAGGCAAGAAGAAACCCACACCCAAACCGAAGCCAGCTCAACCCGCCGGGTCGAAGAAGAAAACACCACGCCACTTCATCTGGTTGTGGGGCGAACTGGCTACCTGGCCCGACGACTACGACACCGACGCCATCGCCTCCGAAGTCCCCGACGACAAGTGGCTCGCCTTCAAGCACACCATGGCCGCCGGCCAGGACTTCATGACCGCCGTCGACGAACTACGCGCCGCCCGCATTTTCGCCTGACCGCTGGAAGCCACCGCGCACCTCACTGGAGAGCCTTGACCGAAGGAGCCCGCCGTGAGAAACACCCAGAAGACCGACGATGAGGGCCGTCGTCCGCCCCGCGCTCCGATCATCATCGCCATCGTCGTCGTGCTGATCGTCGCCATCGGAGTCGGCGTGTACGGACTGCTCCGTGCACCGCATGAACCGATCAAGGCACCGACACCGATCCCGCCAGCAACACAGTGGACGACCAACACTCCAACCCCCATGCCCACATCCGCGACCTCAACCCGGATGACCGACTCCGAAACGTTCGCCCGCTGGGCAGCGTCGGCGCTGTTCGACTGGGACACCGCCACCACGAACCCGTCCGACGTCACCGACAAGCTGATGACGGTCACCGACCCGAGCGGCGACGAAGGTGCGGGACTGGTGTCCGACATCTCCAACTACCTGCCCGATCCGACCACCTGGGCGAAGCTCAGGACGTATGCCACCCGGCAATGGCTCAATGTCGAGACTGTGACCGTGCCCGACGCCTGGGCTGACGCCCTCACTCAAGCCGCACCCGGCCAGATACTCCCCGGCACCACCGCCTACACGATCACCGGCACCCGTCATCGCGAGGGCGTCTGGGAAGACCAACCCGTCACCTACACCGCCCCGGTCACGTTCACCATGTTCGTCGTCTGCGCCCCGTCATACCCCGAATGTCACCTGATGCGGCTGTCGATGCCCGATGAGCCGTTGAAGTGAGGATGCAGTGAAGAAGGCTGCTGTCGGACTGCTTGCCGTGCTCCTGCTGCTCGGCCCATCGCTGCCGCTGCTCGCCGTCGCGGTTCTCATGAACCCCGCAGCCAAAGGCACCTGCGTCATGGAATCCGAACTATCCGTCAGCGCTGTGCCAGACTCCCTGACCGCGACCACCGACGACGACACAACCGTCACCCTCGACCATCAGCAACTCGCCCACGCCGCCACGATCATCACCGTCGGCGCGCGCGTCAACGGCACCGACCGCAACGCCATCGTCATCGCCCTCATGGCCGCGCTCACCGAATCCCGGTTGCGGATGCTCGCCAACACGACGGCCTACCCCGAATCTGCCGACTATCCCAACGACGGCGACGGCTCCGACCACGACTCGCTCGGCCTGTTCCAAATGCGCCACCAATCCGGCTGGGGCAGCGTCGAAGACCTCATGGACCCCGCCTACCAAGTCCGAGCGTTCATGGGCGGACCCACCGGACCCAACTATCCCTCGCCACGCGGCCTGCTCGACATCCCTGACTGGCAATCCCTGTCGAAGGGCGCAGCAGCCCAGGCCGTCGAAGTGTCCGCCTACCCCGACCGGTACGCCAACTGGGAGCCCGTCGCCGACGCCATCCTCAACGCCCTCACCCGGCCCGCATCCAACGGCGATGGTTCTTCGTCGGTGCCCGAGAGCATGACGGTGGTGTTCCCACTTCCGGCGGGCACCTGGGTGCTGTCCAGCCCATACGGCTACCGCATCCACCCGATCACCAAGGTCCGCAAGCTCCACGCCGGAACCGACTATGGGGCCGTCGACGGCACCCCGATCCTGGCCGTGGCCGACGGGGTAGTCACCTTCGCCGGGCACAGGGGCGGGTACGGCAACGCCATCCTCGTCAACCACATCGTCGGCGGCCAGTCCGTCACGTCGCTGTACGGGCACATGTGGGACGACCACCTCTACGTCAAAGCCGGAGACCGCGTCGTCGCTGGACAACACATCGCCGACGTTGGCAGTAACGGCATGTCCACCGGCCCGCACCTTCACTTCGAGATTAGGCCCGGCGGCGGTGCGGCCATCGACCCCAACAAGTGGCTCGCCGATCACGGCGCAGCCGCCCTCGACGGAGCCGCCACCGGTCCCACTGGATGCTACCTGGAAGGAAACGCGTGATGTTGCCCCTCGACGTGACCCCCGACTTCTCCGCCGTCACCGGCAACACCCTCGAAACCGTCGTCGGCGCACTCCTCACCATCGTCCTGATCGCCTCCGTCGCCAGCCTCATCGCCACCGCCATCATCTGGGCCTACGGCGAAGCCAACGGCTATTACCAAGCCGCTCAGAAGGGCAAACTCGGCGTCCTCATCGCCCTCGGCGCAGCCGCCCTATCCGGAGCAGGCGTCGTCTGGATCAATTTCCTCATCCATGTTGGAGAGCAGATGTAGATTTGGCGTCACTCAGCGTTTCTATGCCTTTCGACCCTTCCATAGTGACTCCACGCCATCCCAGCCTATATCCAGTCCACCGATAATTGAGCTAAGAGTCGTCCAACCGTACTCTGGCTGCACGAAGACTTGAACTGGGAATCCAAAAGCCAGTCCGACATCGCCAACGATGAGTGTAGAGCCGAAGATCACCTTCCGGATTCCGGTAAAGAACTGAGGTTTGGGTCGCTCGTCCTGCTCTTCTTCGTCGGAAGTCATTTCGTTGTCAAGTATCTGCTGAGCCCGACGGAAAACATCACCCGCATATACATCAGCGATGTTGTGCTGCTCATCTTGGGGAGTCCTCGCACGTGATCGGACTCTGCGGAACAGTTGCTCGACTTCTTCGTCGGTTGTGTCGACACCAAGCGCGCGAAGTACAGCCAGTTCACCCTTCGGCAAATCTGGCACCCGCAGTTGCTGTCCGAGCCGTTTATTGTCATGCAGCAGATCGGCTAGGTCGGAGTGTCCGACGAGTTCATTCGCTTCTTCGGACAGCATGGAAGCAGTCTGCATGGTTTCACGCACAGCCTGGCTGGTCAAATGACTAGGCGGGAGACCCTCGTCGACCGCTTTCGCTGTTTTGTACGCTCTCGCCGTCTCGCGGCTGAAGGAGTCAAACCGCTTGTGCATGAACCAGTCAACATACCGTCTTTTCGATGATGCGCGCCACCTATTCTCAAGGTCTGGCGCAACATCCTCCCAGGCAGTCTGAAGGTCCTCCAGGTGCTCACGATGTTTGCGTTTCATAGCCTGAGTCTAGTGCTGGATCGCGTTGCGGCCCCGATTTCCGATACGCACTTTGAGGAGTAATACGACGCTCATCGGACCGATCCACAGAAACTTGAAACCATCCCAGACAAACAGCAACACCAGGGTGTACAACCACTCAGGTCCGCCGTCGCGAATGACAGCGGCGAGTGCCGAGGCGGCAAGGAAGTAGAACACCCCGATGCCCATGGCGGGTACACCCCACTTCAACCCGCGTGGGGTGCGGATGGCGGCGAGGAGCCGGTTGGTCGGCATCCAGCGGTTCAGGAAGTCACGAATGACGGGGCTGATGGCCCACAGCAGGCGGATCATGGCACGCACCTCTCAGATCAGAGTTGACTGGTGAGGCAGTGCGTGATGATGGTCGAAAGACCGGCTCCCGAAGGAGTCCCTTGAGTACAGAAATCCGCCTCACCCCATAGTTTATGGCGCTGAGGGCGAAGTGGCGCACCTTGTGGATGTCCGCACCACGGCGGACCTGCTCAAGGAGCCAACGTGTTGACCACCGTCGTAGAGACCATCCCCCTACTGCCCGCCCTGATTCCGATGGACATCACCATCGACCCCAACGACACCGGGCTGCCGGGCATCTCCCAACTGAAGACCATTGTCGGCGCGATCATGACCATCGGCCTGATCTTGTCCGTCCTGGCCTTGATCATCTCGGCGATCATTTGGGGTTTCGGGTCGAACTCGTCGAACCCGCACATGGCCAGCCAGGGCAAGCTTGGCGTGATCATCTCGTGCGTGGCCGCGATCATCTGTGGCGCGTCCGTCACACTCATCAACTTCTTCTGGAACGTCGGCCAGTCCGTCTGACCGTCATCCGGGACAAGGAGTAGGCGATGGGCATCTGCGATGTACCGGTCATCTCATCGGTATGTGACGCGGTCGGCGAGGGCGCGGCCATCCTGATCTCGGCCCCATTCGACTGGCTCGCCCAAGCGATGGGATCGGCCGCCAGTTGGGTGTTCAAGCAAGTCTGGACGATCTTCGACACCACCACCCTGGTCGATGTCACCGCCACCGGCTACACCCACGTCTACTCCCTGATTTTCGGCATCGCCTGTTTCGTGATGCTGGCGTTCTTCTGCTTCCAGTTGATCACTGGCCTGGCCCGTCATGAACCCGGTGCGTTGGGACGGGCCGCGACCGGTCTGGCCAAGTCGGTGCTCGGCTCCTTCATCGCGCTGACGATCACCGGTCTGCTGCTAGAAGCCACCGACCAG
>QMCE01000278.1_pt1 | contig 25355 bp, 24 predicted proteins | sample 1821851 | NCBI WGS metagenome assembly QMCE01 (sample SAMN09453174, study PRJNA476694) | Termite gut metagenome, whole genome shotgun sequencing project. | isolation source: worker | host: Odontotermes sp. | place: South Africa:Pretoria | collected 2016-01-28 | reverse complement strand
GCCGGGTGGTGTTGGCGCGAGCATCTGGGACGGCGGTCTATCCGGCTAGCTTTCAGCTCGTGCTGGCCGCGAACCCGTGCCCGTGTGGCATGGCGGACACGCCGGGCGAACGCTGCCGCTGCACGCCGATGACCGTCCGCCGGTACGCCGAGCGGGTCTCCGGGCCCATCCTCGACCGCATCGACATCCACCAGCATGTCCGTCCAGCCCGGACGGCCTACCTTCAGGCGGCGTTGCGGGCGGGTGAAAGCACTGCTGTCGTCGCGGCGCGGGTGGCGGCCGCCCGGGAACGTCAGCGAGAACGTCTCCAGCAGACCGCCTGGCGGACGAACGCCGAGGTGCCAGGCACGCCGTTGCCGCACGACGTCGACATGCTCGACGAGGCGGTCAGACAGGGACGGCTGTCGGCCCGCGGCGTCGACAAGGTGTTGCGCCTCGCCTGGACGATCGCCGACCTGGCCGGGGCGTCGCCGCCGAGCGCCGACCACCTGAACCAGGCGTTGGCCTTGCGTCGGGGCACTGAAGCGATGGCGGGACAGTGGTGACAGGGTGGCAGTGGTGACTGAACCGGATGGCTTGAAGGCGGTCAGCCAGGTGATGCCACGCGACGGGGCCATTGGGTGAAGCGGGAACCGGATCAGATGACGCGAAAGGGACGACATGGATGAGCGCACAGCGCGCATGGCGTTGACGTGCGTGGCGGAACCGGCTCAGCCGGCGATCGCCGAGGCGGTGACGGCCTACGGCGGGTTGGCGGTGTGGGAGGCGGTGGCCGGTGGCGGCGGCGTCATGTCGAAGCGCGCCGCCCGTTGTGACCTCGACAGCGTCAGGCGCAGCGCCGAACAGGCAGGCCTTCGGTTCCTCATTCCAGGGGACGCGGAGTGGCCTGTGCCGCTGGACGACTTGGGGCGTTGTGACCAGGTCAATGGGATGACGGGCGCGCCGATCGGCCTGTGGGCGAAAGGCGGCGGTGACATGGCGGCGTTGTGTGCATCGTCGGTGTCGATCGTCGGTTCCCGGGCCGCCACGTCCTACGGGGAGACGATAGCGGCCGAGTTCGCCGCCGACTTGGGGGAAGCGGGCATCTGTGTCGTGTCGGGCGGAGCCTACGGCATCGATGCGGCGGCGCATCGGGGAGCGCTGACGAGCCGAACGCCAACGGTGGCTGTGCTCGCCGGTGGACTGGACCAGCCGTATCCGGCGGCGCACGCGTCGCTCTTCGACCGCATCGCGGTCGACGGCGTGTTGGTCAGTGAGCTGGCGCCGGGCGAGCATCCCACACGGGTGCGGTTCTTGGGGCGTAACCGCCTGATAGCGGCGCTGGCGCCTGGGGCCGTGGTGGTGGAGGCCGCTGCTCGGTCGGGAGCGCGCAACACGGTGTCGTGGGCGGCGGCGCTCAACCGGGTCGTCATGGCTGTCCCCGGGCCGGTGACTAGCGCCACGTCCGTCACCCCGCACCGCTTGATCCGGGAAGCGGAGGCCGTGTTGGTCGCGTCCGCGTCCGACGTGCGGGAAATGCTCGGCCCGCTTGGCCGTCCGGCGTCGGCCCCGCTTCCCGAGCACCGGGCGACCGACGACCTGTCGCCCACGGAGCTGCAGGTTTATGAGGCGGTGCCCGGTCGCGGTGGGCTGGCTGCCGACGAGATCGCGCTCAGGGCGGGCGTGCCCTTGCCTCAAACATTGGGCACCCTGAACGCGCTCGCCGACCGCGGCATGGTCCTCCAGACACCCCGGTTCGATTGGGCCTTGGCTCCGAAGCAGCCGTCTGCCGCTGGCAAGGCGCTCGTGCCGACTGTCCCAGCGCGGGCGTCGTGGTGAAGTCGACGAGCAGAGTTGCTATAGTGAACGAGCTGTTCGGCGCACGCCGGGCAGACACCAGTCCGGGTGGCGGAATAGGTAGACGCGCTAGCTTGAGGTGCTAGTGCCCGTTATAGGGCATGGAGGTTCAAGTCCTCTCTCGGACACTTGTGCTGAAGGTTCTTTGGCAAGGTGAAACACCTAGCCAAAGAACCTTTTCTTTTTCAGTGTGGGGTTTTACTGCTCGTGCCTTCACCATTGTTTGGCCGGACAATTGACGATTCTGTGCGCCCGGACTTTTACCGTTGGCGAGTGACGGCTGGGCGTCATGGTGGAGAAAGAAGAAGCCTTTTTCGCGGTGATGAGTTTCCTCTCAACGGCTCGGGTTAGCCTGGCAGATGCTGGAGTGAGAACGTCCTGATAGCCGCGTTGAGCTTGTGCATGATATAGGAAATGAGCAGGGTGACGCCCATGACAGCCGCGCAGTAGAGGTACGTGTTGTGGATGAAAGAGAAGCGCCCGACGAAGACGATATGAATGAGGAAGACTTCGAAGGAGAACGTTCCCAAGGCGACGGCCAGACGGCTTCTGAATTCGACGCGGTGCATGACGAGCAGGCAGAGGAAGGAGAAGCTGGCCGACGCGAGGTTGCTGGCCAGCGAGGCCCACAGTTGATAGTCAGTCGGAATCAGGAAAAGCGACCCTGCGGTGACAAGCGTGACGACGAACGCCAGCAGGAGACAGACGACGTATGCCCGACCCGCGAGCGCGTGGATCTTCTCGCGGGTGAGGCCGACGAACAGCCCCAGAGGGAAACACAGCGTGCTGCCGAACCACATCGGGTTCGCGCCCAGCAGGGCCGCTCCGACGACGGCCGCCAGGAGAACCACGAAGAGCGCCATGATGAGCGCCCGGAGACCGAGAATATTCAACACGAGAAGTGTGACCGCGATCAGCACGGTGATTTCGATGACGTACCAGTTGATTCCCTGAACACCCATCCCGACCAAGAGACCGAGGAGGATCGTCGTCACGGAAATGATCCAGATGGTGATGACCTGGCGGGTGAAAGCGAGTGGTTTGCTTGCTATTCGCTCTTTCATCGTGCTCATCAGCTCATAACCGGAGATCATGAAAAAGATCCCGATGGGCAAGGCCGAGAGCTGGCCGAGGAACGACAGGCCTTCGTCGCCCGTCACTTGCCCGATTTGTCCGACCATCAACCAGAACGCGCAGAGGCCGCGGATCGTGGACATGTTGCTGCTGTTGAGCGTGTGATAGGCGGGTTCGGGGTCGCTCGGTTCGACGTGCAGTCGTGGCAAGAGGAGAGCGGCGATGACGATCAACGTGATCGCGAGCAGCGCATAGGACTGCAACGGCCTTCTCCTTTCGATGACGGCTGGGCGGTCGCGATGGGGGAGCCATCGACTCATGGTGGCGTGTCGTTCGGTATCACGGTGGGTGGCTCGTCCACCTCGCTGGCAGACACAAGCAAATTTAGCGGGAGCCGGTGGTCCGGTCATGCCATCGTCGGCGACGTCTGCCGTCTGCGCAGCCCGTCGTGAGACGCGAGCTTCATGGCGCCGCATCGGTTGCCGTGCCCGTGCTCGTAGTGTGCTCGGAGCGGTGGAATGCTCGCCTTCGTGCGATGAACAGATCGATGTCGGCAGCGCGGGTCATGCCGGCTCGCGTGAGATGCGAACGATAAGCTTCTTGACCGTGAAACCACGCGTTGCGGAACTGAGCGCCCGGCAGACGGGGACCTTTCGTGACCTGTGCAGGCGTCGCGTCATGCCGCTTCTTTGTGACCTTGGGACGGCCTGGCGCAACCATGCGGTGCGGCGCGGTTTCGCCGGCGCCTGCCTCCTGTTTCTGGGGTCCTTGTCGCCCGCCTACCTGCCGCAGAGCAGCCCCTGGTGGGCGCCGATGCGGGCGTTGGGCCTTGACAACGCCGTGGCGCGCGCGGTGGCGACGGCGGCGGTCGTCGCGGGGATAGCGCTCCTCGTCGAGGCCTGGTTGCGTCTGCGGCCGGCGGTGTGCACCACGCTCAAGCATTGGGCGATCGGCCTGTGGTGGGCGTTGCCCATGCTCGCGTCGCCGCCGATCTTCAGCCACGACGCCTACGGCTACGCCGCCCAAGGCTGGTTGTTGTACAACGGCCTCAACCCCTACGAGGACGCGGTGAGCGTGCTGCCGGGGCCGTTCGCCGATCAGGTCTCCTGGGTATGGCGCTACGACACGTCGATGTATCCGCCCCTCAGTCTCCGGCTGTTCGAGGGGCTCGTCGTCGTGGGCGGGCAAAATCCGTACTCCGCGACGCTCGCGATGCGCATCCCAGCCGTGATCGGCGTCGCCATGATCTTCTTCTTCTTGCCGCGCATCGCCCGTCGTCTGGGCATGAGCGTGTCTTTCGCCGCCTGGTTCGGCCCGCTCAACCCGGTGCTGCTCATCGACTTCGTCGGGGGCATGCACAACGATGCCTTCATGCTCGGCCTCGTTGTGGCCGCTCTGTGGCTGGCGCTGAACAGACGGTTCTGGTTGGCGGCGGTCGTGGTCGGCATCGCCGCGAGCATCAAACAACCTGCGCTGCTCGCGGCTTTCGCCGTCGCGCTCATCCGGCATCCGTGGCGGTCGTGGCGATGGCGGGACACGTCCAAAGCGCTCGCGCGGCTCGTGGTGAGTTTCGCGGTGACGATCGGCGTGTTCGCCGGCATCACGTTCACGAGCGGGCTGGGCTACGGCTGGGTGAACGCCATGGGCGTGCCGGGCAAGATCGTCAACATGGCGCCGTTCACCCTGATCGCCGCGGGCGTCCGATGGGGCTTGCAGGCGTTGGGGGCGCCAGGGGCCGGTGACGTGGTGTATCAGGTGATCCGAGACACGGGGCTTGGCTTGGCGCTCGTCGCCATGGCCTGCCTCGCGCTCACGATCGGTCGTAAGCGACCCATCACGTTCCTGAGCTGGGGCTACCTGGTGTTCGCGATCGGCGGCGTCGCGCTCAACAGTTGGTACCTGACGTGGGGTGGCGCCCTTCTCCCGCTGACCCGCTTACGGGAGCGGACGGTTGGCATCGCGGTCATTTTGACGTCGGTCTTGTTGTTGGAAGAGGCCTGCACCTTGGCGTGGCGCAACGACGCGTTCTGGCTGAGTTTCGCGAGCCTCGTGATCGTCGGGACGCTCGTGTGGTACCACATGGTCCGCAGAGGGCGGCCGCGCCAGGAGTCGTCTCTCGAGAGGACGGAACGTGTCTGAGCCGGCGTTGGACGTGTGGGTGGCAGGTGGCGTCGGCCACATCAGATTGAACCGACCGCGCGCGATCAACGCGCTGTCGCTCGGGATGATGGCCGCGATGGCGCGGACACTGGACGACTTCGTCGACGATCCTGCGGTCGAACGGGTGGAACTGACGGGTGCGGGTGAGCGGGGGCTGTGCGCTGGCGCCGACATTCGCTGGCTGCGCGAGCAGGTGCTTGTCGGGCGTGACACCGACGAGTTCTTCGAGACCGAATACCGGTTGGACCTGCAGATCGCCCGTTACCCGAAGCCCTTTACGGCGCGCATGGCTGGCGTCACCATGGGCGGCGGTCTTGGCATCTCGATGTACGCGTCGGATCGGCTGGTGACGCCGACGAGCGAGCTGGCCATGCCGGAGACTCAGATCGGTCTATTTCCGGATGTGTTCGCGCGTTGGCGTCTCGCCCGTATGCCGCACGAGATTGGCACCTATCTGGCGATGACGGCCAGCAGTATCGGCGCCGGAGACGCGCTATGGCTCGGCTTGGCCGATCGGTGTGACGGCGACGCCACGGACGCGCGCCTGCGGGCGCACAGCGGCTGGATTGAAGAGTGTTTCAGCGGAGACGACGCGAGCGTCATCGTCGGGCGTCTCGAACAGCACAGTGACCCAGCAGCCCGTGCGGCCGGGGCGGTGCTGCGGACCCGTTGCCCCCTGTCGGTGGCGGTCGCGCTGGAAACCGTGCGTCGGGCGGCGCGCGCGCCGTCGTTGGAGCTGCTGTATGGCGAGGAACTGCGGCTCGCCCGCGCGCTCGTCCACGGCGCCGATTTCGTCGAGGGCGTGCGGGCGCAGCTCGTCGACAAGGATCACGCCCCGCGGTGGAGCCACGCGCGGATCGAAGACGTCAGCGTCCAAGAGGTCATGGCCTGTTTCGCCTCGTGAGGTCGGCTGGCCGGCCCGAGTGGCTCCGGCCAGGACAGCCAGATCGAGCCGCACGCCGGGCTGGCCGTTGTCAGCGGTAGTTGGCGAACTGGACGGCGAAGGCGTAGTCCTGCGACCGGATCAGCGCTTGGACGGCCTGCAGGTCGTCGCGCTTCTTGCTCGACACACGCAGCTCGTCGCCCTGGATCTGCGCCCGCACTCCCTTGGGCCCTTCGTCGCGGATCAGCTTGGCGATCGTGCGAGCGTTCTCGGCCGAGATGCCCGCGTCCACAAAGGCCCGGATCTTCCAGAGTTTGCCGGACAGGGCCGGTTCGGTGGTCCGCAGCGATTTCAGATCGACCTTGCGGCGCACTAGCATCGTCTTGAACACGTCGAGGATCGCTTTGACGCGTTCCTCGCCGCCGGCTTCCATCTCGATCGCGTCGCCCGACCAGCGGATCGTGGCGTCCGTCCCCTTGAAGTCGAAGCGTGTCCGAACCTCCTTGGCGGCCATGTTGAGCGCGTTGTCGACCTCCTGGTGGTCGACCTTGTTGACGATGTCGAACGAATTCTCTGCAGCCATGAGCCTATTCTGACAGTTCGTGGGGCCGTGGTGGTCGACCGCCGGCGTCACGCCACGGGGGCGTCATGGCCCGCGCTGCTCTTTGTCCGCCGACCTGCTAGAGTATGCGATCGCGGCAGGTTGCCCGAGCGGCCAAAGGGAGCGGTCTGTAAAACCGTCGGCACAGCCTACGAAGGTTCGAATCCTTCACCTGCCACCAGCGCCTCCAGCCTGAATCAACGGCTGGAGGTTTTGTCTTTCTGGCGCACGATGAGGGGCGTTTAGGCGGGAGCCACCAATCTGGCAGTGGCCCCGTCCCCCGGATACTGAACTGAGGCCACTGTCAGACCGCCGCTCTACAGTGAGCGGAGCCGGGTGGAGGCCCGGTCTCCGACTTCGACGTCGGGGTTCCGAATGGGAGGAGGCGCTGTGAACGTCTTCACACGTCGGGGGTTTTGCTCGTCATCGCTTTCCGGCGGGTTTCCGCACGGGCGACGAACTCTGATGCCTCGATGCCGAACACTTCAGCGATTGCGTCCAGTTGGCCTGGGGTGAAGCGCACATGTCCATGCAAACGTCGTGACAGAGAGACCCGGCTCATGCAAAGAAGACTGGATAAAGCCGTGACGTTGAGCGTCGACCTACGGGCCAACTCGGCGCGCACCTCGTCGGCCACCAAACGATCTAGGTCGACCCTATTTCGGTTCATGACCCCCAGCGTACCGATATGGGGTCGTATGTCAAGTGGTTTGCACGCTCAATACCCGAATCGGTACGGTTCAGATATGGCGAGAACACCAAAGCCGTTCGAGCCGCTCGACTACGCAGTGGTGAAGGTGATCAAAGCGATGGCTTTCAGGCTTGGCTTGAGTCAGCGTCAGATCAGTGATCGGGCCGGCATGTCGCTGAACCGTATCGGAATCATCCTCCGCGACGATGGTCCGCCCGCGACAGTCGGGGAGATCGACCGGATCGCGGGCGTCCTCGGTGTCGAAGCCAGCGCGATCTTCGCGGAAGCCGAGCAGGTTCGCAAGCGTGACGCAGTGCCAGGCCCGGCGCGCGACAACTTCACGTTGATCGCTAACCCTCGCGATCCGTTGAAGGAGCAAGAGGCATATGAGACAGACCAGTGAGCTGTTCGCTGAGGCTGAACGCGAAGGCATGCGCGTCGAATGGCGCGACCTTGGCACGATATCCGGCGGCTACAACGATCGCACCAGAACCATCGTCCTTCACACGAAGCTGACGCAGTACCAGCAGTTGTCGACGTTGGCGCACGAGTTGAGCCACGCCCGTTGGGGCGACACGGTGCCGATTGTCCAGGCCGACTATGACCGTATGGAGCGTCGCGCCGATGCGGAAGCGGCGCGGATGCTCATCAGTTGCGACGACTATGCGCGGGCCGAGGCTGAAGTGGGGCCTCACCCGGGCGCGTTGGCCGACTATCTCGGCGTCTCACTGTGGGTGGTCGAGGCGTGGAGACGCGAGGCCGCCCATGGTCGTGACTGGGTCCACGGCGTGGCTGGTCCGGCGCCCGCCGTCGATCAGGCGGCCTAGCGCGCCATGGGCGTCATGGAGGAGATCACCGATTCTGTGTTATTGGCGGTGTCCTCTATTCCTGAGGGCCACGTCGCCACGTACGGACAGATCGCCGCGCTCGTCGGACGCGGTGGTCCGCGGACGGTGGCCCGCATCATGGCGACGCGGGGCGGCACAGTGTGCTGGTGGCGAGTGGTGCATGCCGACGGCAGCATCGCGCCACACCTCGTCACGGAGGCGACAAGGCGTTTGACGGCCGAAGGAGTCCGAGTCCACAACGGGCGGGTGATGGGGTGATCGGCGCCGCGGGGCTCAATTCTTCCATCGCCTCGGGCATCCGAGCGAGCTCGGATGCCGCTCGACTCAGTCCGATTTATCGGCGCGGTGCGCCTCAATCGTTCCATCGCCTCGGGCATCCGAGCGAGCTCGGATGCCGCTCGACTCAGTCCGATTTGGGCAGGTGGGGGAGGTCGTGTAATCTCATAGCCCGTCCGGCCCCTATAGCTCAGTCGGTAGAGCGTCTCCATGGTAAGGAGAAGGTCTGCGGTTCGATTCCGCATGGGGGCTCTGGCTGGGACCGCAGGGTTCAGGCCATGGCGGGGTAGCTCAGTCGGTAGAGCAAGCGGCTCATAATCGCTGTGTCACGGGTTCAAGTCCCGTCCTCGCTACTATAGATGCGACGCTTGCCAACGAGCGTGACACAGGTAGTACAAGACGACATTTGGAGTGAAGAGCGATGGCCAAGAAGACGGCTGATGTCAGGCCGAAGATCACGCTGGCGTGCACGGTGTGCAAAGAGCGTAACTACATCACGAAGAAGAATCGTCGCAACGATCCTGATCGTATGGAGTTGAAGAAGTTCTGCCCGCGCTGCCGTCAGCACACGGCCCATCGCGAAACTCGCTGACCGCATCACACGTCGTCCAAGCCGTCCGCACGCACTGCGGGCGGCTTTGGCGTCTTTGTCGCACGGGCCGCTAACGTAGGGCCCATGCCCATTGCTGACTCTCACACCGGGCGGGTCTACCCGCCGACGGCGCCGTACGAGGTGAGCCGAGCGAAGATCGCGGAATTCGCGGCCGCCCTCGGCGACGACAATCCCGCCTACACCGGCGCCGATCCCGTCGCTCCGCCGACGTTCGCGGCGGTGCTGGCGGCGTCGGCTTGGGGGACGCTGTTCGACGATCCCGAGCTTGGGCTGTCGCTGTCGCGGACCGTTCACGTCGACCAGCGGTTCAGGTGGACGCGGCAGTTGCGGGCGGGGGACCTGGTGAGCGCCACGTTGACGATCGAGAAAGCCCGAGTCCGCGGCGCGACGGCATTCATCACCATCGCCGTGAGCCTGACGGACGCCGCCGGCGAGGAGATCTGCCAGGCGACGTCCACGTTGATGCACACCGCAGAGGAGGCCGCAGCATGACCGGCGCGTCTGAGCCCTTCGTCCCGGGCGCCGTCGAGGCGGGAGCCGTCCTTCCGCTGTTGTCCGGCACGTTCCACCGGGACACGCTCGTGCGGTACGCGGGAGCGTCCACCGACTTCAACCCGATCCATTGGTCTGACACCGCCGCGCACGCCCTGGGACTGCCGGGCGTCATCGCCCATGGCATGTTGACGATGGGGACGGCGTTGCGCCTGATCACCGACTGGGTCGGCGACCCGGCACGCCTGCTGGAGTACTACGTGCGGTTCACCAAGCCTGTGGTGGTCGATGAGGTCGAAGGCGCGACGGTCGACTACACGGGCAGTGTGACCGCGGTCGCCGACGGCGTGGCCACCATCGCGATCCAGGCGACGTGCGGTGACACCGCCGTGCTCGGACGCGCGTCCGCCCAGGTGCGCGTTGACTGAGCTGCTCGCCGGGCACACGACGCTGCGGGTGGGCGGCCCGGCCCGACGCTTCGTTCCCGCGACGACGGAGGCCGACCTCGTCTCGGCCGTCAAAGGCTGCGATGAGCGCGGGGAACCCGTTCTGATCTTGGGCGGCGGCTCGAACACCCTCATCGGTGACGACGGCTTCGACGGCACCGTCGTGAGCGTCGCCACCCGGGGTATCCAGGCCGACGAGGTGACCGCTTGCGGCGGCGCCTTTCTCACGGCCGCGGCAGGGGAGCCTTGGGACGCTCTCGTCGCCAGGGCGGTGGCAGAAGAGTGCACGGGCGTCGAAGCGTTGTCGGGCATTCCGGGCACGGTCGGCGCGACGCCCATCCAAAACGTCGGCGCGTACGGCCAGGAAGTGGCGTCGGCCATCGCGCGCGTCCGCACCTGGGACCGACGCGACAACAAGGTCACGACCTTCAGCGTGGCCGAATGCGGCTTTGGCTACCGGGCCTCGCGCTTCAAGAGCGAGCCGGGACGCTGGCTCGTGCTCGACGTGAGCTTCCAGTTCAAGCTCGGCAGTCTGTCCGCGCCCATCAGGTACGCGGAACTGGCCGGCCGGCTCGGCGTCCAACTGGGAGAACGGGCGCCGATGACGGCCGTCCGTGACGCGGTGCTCGCGCTGCGACGTGGCAAAGGCATGGTGGTCGACCCCGCCGACCACGACACGTGGAGCGCGGGCAGCTTCTTCACGAACCCGACGCTCGCCGCTGCGGCGGCCGCCAGGTTGCCAGCCGACGCGCCTCGCTACCCGATGGCCGACGGCCAAGTGAAGATGTCGGCGGCCTGGCTCATCGACCACGCCGGTTTCCACAAGGGCTACGGCACGCCGCCGGCCACGCTCTCAACCAAACATGTGCTCGCACTCACCAACCGAGGCGGCGCGACCGCCGGTGACATCCTCGCGCTCGCCCGGGAGGTGCGAGATGGGGTGCGCGACCGTTTCGGGGTCGTGCTGACGCCGGAGCCGACGCTGGTCGGCGTGACGTTGTAGCCGCTTGTCACGCGCGGAAACCGGTGGCGCGCGGTCGTGCGCTAGCACGTCGGCCGCGTGGGGCCGTGCTCGTCCCGGAACACAGAACAGGCTCGGCGCAAACCGGCGGCCGATAAGCTAAGGGCGTTCATAGAAAGGCCACCATGAATCCGTTCGTCCACGTCCCACTCGCTTCTGCCGATCCGATCTTCGGGCTCACCGAGCAATTCGACGCCGATCCCAGCCCCGCCAAAGTCAACCTCGGCGTCGGCATGTACTACGACGCCGCTGGTGTCGTGCCCGTTCTGGAGAGCGTGCGAGCCGCCGAGCAGCGGTACAACGCCGCGCTCACCTCGTGCACCTACGCGCCCATGGGCGGCTTGCCCGAGTACACCGCGGCGGTGAAGGCGTTGGTCCTCGGCGGCGACGACGAGCTCATGGCCCGTTCCGCCACCGTCCAGGCGCTCGGGGGCACGGGTGGTTTGCGCATCGGCGCCGAGTTTTTGAAGGGCATCGACGGCGTCGTGAAGAAGGTGTTGATCTCCGACCCGTCGTGGGAGAACCATCAGGCCATCTTCAACCACGCCGATTTTGCGGTGGGACGCTACCGCTACTACACACCAGCTGGCCCGGACGTCGACGGCATGGTGGAGGACCTGCGCGCGGCCGCTCCCGGCACCGTCGTCATCTTGCACGCCTGCTGCCACAACCCGACGGGTGAGGATCTCACCGCCGAGCAGTGGGGGCGCGTCGCCGACGTCGTGGCTGAGCGCGGGCTCGTGCCTTTCCTTGACATGGCATACCAGGGGTTCGCGCAGGGCCTCGCCGAAGATCGTGCCGTCATCGATCTGTTCGCGGCGCGGGGGTTGAGCGTGCTGGTCTCGAACTCGTTCTCGAAGACGTTCAGCCTGTACGGGGAACGCGTCGGCGGGCTGACGGTGATCACAGCCGACGCCGACGAGGCCGAGCGCGTTCTGTCGCAATTGAAGCTGTGCATCCGGTCGTTGTACTCCAACGCGCCGCGGCATGGCGCGAAGCTGGTCGCGACGGTCCTGAATGACCCCGACCTGCGCGGCGTCTGGGAGGCCGAGCTGACAGGGATGAGGCAGCGCATCAAGACGATGCGATCTGCTCTCGCCGCCCAGCTGGTCGCGCTCGGCGTGGCGAGCGACGTGAGTTTCATCGAGCGACAGGTCGGGATGTTCAGCTACACGGGCATGTCAGTCGAGCAGATGCGTGAGCTCCGTGACCGCTATCACATCTATGGCACGGACGCCGGCCGCATCTGTGTGGCGGCTCTCAACGAGGGCAACATCGCCACGGTGTGTGAGGCTATGGCGGCCGTGGCTTGAGCGGCTGGTTCGACTCGGTTGGCGAAAACCCCTACAATCTTGTGCTTAGTGGCTTGCGCCTAGGGTTGACTATGCCCTAAGCGCACGACATAGGGCAATAGCTCAATTGGCAGAGCAGCGGTCTCCAAAACCGCAGGTTGGGGGTTCAAGTCCCTCTTGCCCTGCTGGGTAGGTATCGGAGAAGACAACGGAGGACGGCGTGGCTGAGGATCAGGGCAAGGCGACCGATAGCGGCGCCGACGAGCCGGTTCCCGAGGTGGCCGATGCGACGTCGACCGGCCCGGCTGATGTCGCACAGGACACCGCCGATAGCCCGTTAGTCACCGAGGCCGAGCGCATCGCTGCGAAAGTGGCGAGCGAACGCCCAGTCCGCAAAGCAGGCGCCGAGGGGAAGGGGCGCGCCACGCCTAAGCAGGCGCGCGCCACCGCGACGGACGAGCATAAGCGAGTCGGACCCATCACGTTTGTGAAGCAGTCCATCGAAGAGCTCAAAAAAGTCAACTGGCCCACGCTGGACACCTGGCAGCAGTATTTCATCGTGGTGCTCGTGTTCGTGGTGATCATCATCGCTTTCGTCGGCTTGCTCGACCTGGGCTTCGGTGCGGCATTGTTGAAGATTTTCGGTAACGCGTGATGGGTGATGACACTGTGAGTGACAGCAACGAGTGGGACGAGATCGCGGCGCCGGACGACGTCGAGATCGATCTGGGTGAGCCCGTCGCGTCCAACGATGACGTCGAGCTCAACTTGAATTTCGCCGAAGGGCTCGATGAGACTGCCGACGACATCGTCATCGACCTGAGCGCGGACGAGGAGAAGCCGGAGGAACCGGTTGAGGTCAGCCTTGACGCCGATGAGGAAGCCGTCGTGGAGGCCTTGCGCGCCGAGCTGTCCGGCAAAGTGGGTGACTGGTACGTGGTTCACACCTATTCGGGCATGGAGAACCGCGTCAAGCAGAACATCGAGAACCGTGTCAAGACGCTTGGCATGGAGGACTACATCTACGAAGCCGTGGTGCCGACGGAAGAGGTCATCGAGACCCGCAACGGCGCCCGCAAAGCGGTGACGCGCACGGTGCTGCCGGGCTACGTGCTGGTGCGGATGGATCTCACCGACGCCTCGTGGTCGGTCGTCCGGCACACGCCGTCCGTGACGGGCTTCGTCGGCTACGCGAACGAGCCGGTGCCGTTGACGCTTGACGAGGTGGTTCAGCAATTGACGCCCGCCGCGCTCGCCCGGGCCAACGCGGCGAACAACGGCCAGCGAGGCAAGCCCAAGAAGGTCGAGATCACCGATTTCCATATCGGCGACTCGGTCATGGTCACAGAGGGCGTGTTCAGCGGCGTCCACGCGACGATCACGGAAATCAACCCGAACGGCGAGCGGCTGCGCGCGTTGGTCGAGATTCTTGGACGCGAGACGCCTGTCGATCTCACGTTCACCCAGGTTCAGAAGGTCTAGCCAAGACCTTCGTTTTTATCCGACAACCAAGGCATAGTAAAGGACCCAGATGCCTCCAAAGAAGAAAGTAGCGGCGATCGTCAAGATCGCTTTGAACGCAGGTGCTGCGACCCCGGCGCCCCCGGTGGGCACGGCGCTCGGCCCGCACGGTGTCAACATCATGGAGTTCTGCAAGCGGTACAACGCCGAGACGGAATCCCAGCGTGGCAACGTCATCCCGGTCGAGATCACCATCTACGAGGACCGGACGTTCACCTACATCACGAAGACGCCGCCGGCGGCCGAGCTCATCAAGAAGGCCGCAGGCCTCAAGGGCGGCTCGTCCAACCCGTTGAAGGAGAAGGTCGGCAGCCTGACCGCCGACCAGGTGCGTGAGATCGCCCAGATCAAGATGCCCGACCTCAACGCCAACGACGTCGACGCCGCCATGAAGATCGTCGCTGGCACCGCGCGTTCCATGGGCGTGACCGTCAACCTGTAAACCAAACAAACCCGTGGGAGGGCGACGGCCCGCACCACACCTGGCACAGGCGGTCCGGGCAGGATCGCGGAATCAAGGAGACCAGAGATGAAACGTAGTAAGGCATATCGCGCGGCAGCTGCGTTGCGCGACGCGAACCAGCTCTACACGCCGGAGGAGGCCCTCGCCCTCGTCAAGAAGGGCGCGTCGGCCAAGTTCGACGAGACCGTCGAGGTGGCGTTGCGCCTCAGCGTCGACCCGCGCAAGGCCGACCAGATGGTGCGAGGCACGGTCAATCTTCCGAACGGCACTGGCAAGACGGCACGGGTCCTCGTCTTTGCCACAGGCGAGAAGGCGGCTGAGGCTGAAGCGGCCGGCGCCGACGAGATTGGCGCCGACGAGCTGATTGAGAAGGTGTCCGGCGGTTACCTCGATTTCGACGCGGTCGTGGCCACGCCCGACATGATGGGCAAGGTCGGCCGCTTGGGCCGGGTGCTCGGTCCGCGTGGCCTCATGCCGAACCCGAAGACCGGCACCGTCACCATGGATGTGACCAAGGCCGTGACCGACATCAAGGGCGGCAAGATCGAGTTCCGCATCGACCGGCACGCCAACCTCAATTTCCTCATCGGCAAGGTGTCGTTCAGCGAGCAGCAACTCATCGAAAACTACTTCGCCGCGATGGATGAGGTCATGCGCCTCAAGCCAAGCGCGTCAAAGGGCCGTTACATCAAGAAGGCGACCGTGTCGTCGACTATGAGCCCTGGTGTCAGCATCGACCCGACGAAGGTCAAGCCGTCGGGAGCCGCGGAGTAACACGGCGCTTCGTCAAGGCGACAGACGCCCGCAGGCATCAAGCTGCCTGCGGGCGTCGTGCCGTTCCGGGCACGGGCGGTCTGAGCCATGGCGGCGGCAGACGTCGCTCGGCTTGGTTGGACTGAGAGGCTCGTCGGGTTTGCTCACTGGAGCGGGCTTGGCCTAAGCTTTCCTTTGCCGTAGACCGCTGGCACGTCCTTGTGACGGCAAGTCCCGCGCAGGTGAAACGTGAATCTCGTGTGAGTATCCCGTGTCGCCTGGTGCGCACGGGTTTTTTCGTGGGCGGATGCGGTGTGCAACCACAATCGTGGGGAAGGAGAACCATGGCGAGGCCGGACAAGGCAGCAGCCGTCGAGGCGTTGACTCAACAGTTCAACGACGCGTCGGCAGCCGTGCTGACCGAGTATCGCGGGCTCAGTGTGCAGGCTCTGCAGGATTTGCGCAGGGCACTGGCTGGGAACGCGACCTATGCCATCGCGAAGAACACTCTGGCGAAGATCGCTGCCAACGAGGCGGGTGTCGAGGGTCTGGACGACCAGTTCACCGGTCCGACGGCGATCGCGTTCGTCAGCGGCGACATCGCCGCTGCGGCGAAAGGCCTGCGTGACTTCGCGAAGGCAAATCCAAACCTGGTTATCAAGGGCGGCTTCATGGACGGTCACGTCCTTGATGCCGAGTCGGTCAAGAAACTGGCCGACCTCGAGTCTCGCGAGGTCCTTCTCGCCAAACTCGCTGGTGCGATGAAGGGCAACCTGTCCAAGGCTGTCGGTCTGTTCGCCGCACCGCTTTCCCAAGCCGCTCGTGCGCTTGGGGCCCTTGCCGATCAGAAAAATACCGAAGCTACCGACGAGTAAGAACGAAAGGACGCCATTATGGCCAAGCTCACCAATGAAGAGCTGCTCGACGCTTTCAAAGAAATGACACTCATTGAGCTTTCCGATTTCGTGAAGCTCTTCGAAGACACGTTCGGCGTGACCGCCGCGGCCCCGGTGGCCGTCGCCGCTGCCGCTCCGGCTGCCGCGGGCGGCGAAGCCGCTCCTGCGGAGGAGGAGTCCTCTGAGGTCGACGTCATCCTCGAGTCCGTGGGTGACAAGAAGATCCAGGTCATCAAGGAGGTGCGTGCGTTGACGAGCCTCGGCCTGAAGGAGGCGAAGGATCTCGTCGAGGCCGCTCCTCGCGTCGTCTTGGAGAAGGTCGCGCGTGACGCGGCTGCCAAGGCGAAGGAGGCCTTGGAAGGCGCTGGCGCCCAGGTCACCATCAAGTGACACTGGCGCGAATCTAGCGCATCACACGTCAACGGCGGTGAACCCCTCGGGGTTCACCGCCGTTCGTTTGTCTAGCGTCGGATGCCGGGCGATCTAGACGTGCCCGGCCCAGCCGGACGGCTTCTTCGTCACGCGTTCGCGCAGGCCGCGCAGATAGGCCGCTTGCCCGACGTGCTGGGCGCCTTCGACCGCCACCGACACCAGGCGGACGGCGATCGTCACAGGCGGGTCCCAGTTGGTGTCGATGACCTTGGCATAGTCCGTCTCGGACAACGCGTTCACGATCTCCCGCGACTGGGCGGCGACGGCCGTGGCGTAGTCGATCAGCAGGTCGACGGAGGCGACGTCGAACGCGGCCACGTCGGCGGCACTCATGCCGAAGCCGTTCGCCGTCTCGGGGTAGGGCAGGGCGAACCGCTTCGACCAGCCTTGTGACCAGACCGTCTCGCGGCCGCCGAGGTCGGCCATCTGATCGTCTTCGCCGCGCGTGAGATGCCAGACCAGCCAGCCGATCGAGTTCGACCCGTCATCCGGCTGCCACACCACGTCGTCGTGGCTCAGCCCTTTCAGCACCGCAGGAACCAATTCATGGACTCGTCCCAGCGAATCCAACACGACATCAGTTGTCATCATGCGTCCATCTTGCACCTTGCCCGGCGTCTGGCGTGAGAGGTCGGCGGGCGAAGGGGGAAAGTCCCCGGCGACGCCTGGCTGGTCCGTGGTCGAAAGCTCCGGCTCGTCGAGGACCGTCCCCGGCTCCAGCGGGTATATGATCACTTCTGCCGAGCTGGTGTAGCGCCACTTTTGACCGGTCGGATCTCGTCAGAAGGGCTTGCGTGGATGCGGCCGGTAAGAGTACACTCAATCTTTGCCCATTGCCAATAGCGACCCGTGGACTTGACGCGGGCCGTTTTGCGTGCACTCAACCCGTTCGTCGGGTATCTGGAAGGACTCCGCCTTGGCCGTCTCGCGCACTGCGTCGAAGAACACCAACGTCGTCTCTCCCAGCGGACGGATCTCGTTCGCGAAGATCCATGAACCGCTGGAAGTCCCTAACTTGCTGGATCTGCAAATCGAGTCGTTCGATTGGCTGATCGGCAACGACACCTGGAAAGCGCGAATCGCGGCTGCCCAGGAACAGGGACGCACAGACGTCAACACCACCTCGGGTCTTGAGGAAATCTTCGAAGAGATTTCCCCCATTGAGGACCTTTCGCAGACCATGTCGCTCTCGTTCCGCGACAATCGCTTCGAAGAGCCGAAGTATTCGGTCGCGGAGTGCAAGGATCGCGACGTCACCTATTCCGCTCCGCTGTTCGTGACCGCTGAGTTCATGAACAACGACACGGGCGAAATCAAGAGCCAGACCGTCTTCATGGGCGAATTCCCGCTCATGACCGACAAGGGCACCTTCATCATCAACGGCACCGAGCGCGTCGTCGTGTCGCAGCTCGTGCGGTCCCCGGGCGTCTACTTCGAGCAGACCCCCGACAAGACATCCGACAAGGACATCTTCACCTGCAAGATCATCCCGAGCCGTGGCGCCTGGCTTGAGTTCGAGATCGACAAGCGTGACACCGTCGGCGTCCGCCTCGACCGCAAGCGCAAGCAGTCCGTCACCGTGTTGCTCAAGGCCCTCGGCTGGACGAACGAGCAGATCCTCTCCGAGTTCGGCGACTCCGAGTCGATGCGCATGACGCTGGAGCGCGATCACATCGAAAACACCGACGCCGCGCTGCTCGACATCTACCGCAAACTGCGCCCGGGCGAGCCGCCGACGCGCGAGGCCGCCCAGCAGATGTTGGAGAACTACTACTTCAACCCGAAGCGCTACGACCTGGCGAAGGTCGGCCGCTACAAGATCAACAAGAAGCTGGGCGTCGGCATGCCGTTCGACACCCAGGTGCTCACCATCGACGACATCGTCGCCGCGATCAAGTACGTCGTCGCCCTGCACGAGGGCAAGACGGAACTGGACGGGCGCGTGGTGGAGACCGACGACATCGACCACTTCGGCAACCGCCGGGTGCGCACGGTGGGCGAGTTGATCCAAAACCAGCTCCGCATCGGTTTGGGGCGCCTGGAGCGCACCGTCCGCGACCGCATGACCACGCAGGACATCGAGGCCATCACCCCGCAGACGTTGATCAACATCCGTCCGGTGTCGGCCGCGCTGAAGGAGTTCTTCGGCACGTCGCAGCTGTCGCAGTTCCTCGACCAGACGAACCCCGTGTCCGAGCTGACGCACAAGCGTCGCCTCTCGGCCGTCGGCCCTGGCGGCCTGTCCCGTGACCGGGCCGGCATGGAGGTCCGTGACGTCCACCCGTCGCACTACGGCCGCATGTGTCCCATCGAGACGCCTGAAGGCCCGAACATCGGCCTCATCGGCTCCCTCGCGTCTTTCGCCCGTGTCAACGCGTTCGGTTTCATCGAGACGCCTTACCGCAAGGTGATCGACGGTTTCGTCACCGATCAGATCGACTATCTGACGGCCGACGAGGAAGACAAGTACATCATCGCCCAGGCGAACGCGAAGATCGGGGCTGACGGCAAGCTGTCGGAGGAACGCGTGCTCGTGCGCGTCAAGCACGGTGACGCCGACGAGGTGGCGCCGTCCGAGATCTCCTACATGGACGTGTCCCCGCGCCAGATGGTGTCGGTCGCCGCGGCCCTCATCCCCTTCCTCGAACACGACGACGCCTCCCGTGCCCTGATGGGCGCGAACATGCAGCGTCAGGCCGTCCCGCTCGTCCACAACGAGGCGCCGCTGGTCGGCACCGGCATGGAATACCGTGGCGCGATCGACGCCGGCGAGGTGACCGTCGCCGCCAAGGCGGGCACTGTCACCGCGGTGAGCGCCGACATCATTGACATCGCGAACGACGACGGCACCTACTCCTCGTACAAGCTGTTGAAGTTCACGCGGTCCAACCAGGCGACCTGCATCAACCAGCGGCCGCTCGTGTCCGTCGGCCAGCACGTCGAGGTCAAGACGCCGTTGGCTGACGGCGCCTGCACCGACGGCGGCGAGATGGCGCTCGGGCGCAACCTGCTCGTGGCGTTCATGCCGTGGCAGGGCTACAACTACGAGGACGCGGTGATCTTGTCCGAGCGTCTCGTGCAGGACGACGTGCTGACCTCGATGCACATCGAGGAACATGAGATTGACGCCCGCGACACCAAGCTGGGCGCCGAGGAGATCACCCGCGACATTCCGAACATCGGTGAGGACATGCTCGCCAACCTCGACGAGCGCGGCATCGTCCGCATCGGCGCCGAGGTCGGGACGGGCGACATCTTGGTCGGCAAGGTCACGCCGAAGGGCGAGACGGAGCTGACCCCGGAAGAACGCCTGCTGCGCGCCATCTTCGGCGAGAAGGCCCGCGAGGTCCGTGACACGTCGATGAAGGTGCCGCACGGCGAAACCGGCACGGTGATCGGCGTGCGCACCTTCGACCGGGACGAGGGCGACGAGTTGCCGCCCGGCGTCAATCAGTTGGTCCGCGTCTACGTGGCGCAGAAGCGAAAGATCTCGGTCGGCGACAAGGTGTCGGGGCGTCACGGCAACAAGGGCGTCATCTCCCGCATCCTGCCGCAGGAGGACATGCCGTTCATGGAGGACGGCACTCCGGTCGACATCATCTTGAACCCGATGGGCGTGCCCTCGCGGATGAACCTGGGGCAGGTGTTGGAGACTCACCTGGGTTGGATCGCCAAGAACGGTTGGGACGTCACCGACGTCGACGAACCGTGGGCCAACCGGCTCAAGGAGGTCGGGCTCGGCCATGTCGACGGTCCGGCCCGCGTCGCGACGCCGGTGTTCGACGGCGCGAACGAGGACGAGATCAGCGGTCTGCTCAGGAATGCCCTGCCGCAGCGCGACGGGATACGGCTGGTGGACGAGGGCGGCAAGGCGCGGCTGTTCGACGGCCGCACCGGCGAGCCCTACCCGGAGCGTGTCGGCGTCGGCTACATCTACATGCTGAAGCTGCACCACCTGGTGGACGACAAGATCCACGCCCGTTCGACGGGCCCGTACTCGATGATCACGCAGCAGCCGTTGGGTGGCAAGGCCCAGTTCGGCGGCCAGCGGTTCGGCGAGATGGAGGTCTGGGCGCTGGAGGCGTATGGCGCCGCCTGGGCGCTGCAGGAGCTGCTGACGATCAAGTCGGACGACGTCCCCGGCCGTGTCAAGGTGTATGAGGCGATCGTCAAAGGCGAGAACATTCCCGAGCCGGGCATTCCCGAATCGTTCAAGGTGCTCGTCAAAGAGATGAAATCGTTGTGCCTGAACGTGGAGGTGCTGTCGTCGGACGGCACCGTGGTGGAGTTGCGCGATTCAGAGGATGACATCCGCGTGTCCGAGGAGTTCGGCATCGATTTGTCACGGCGGCCTGGAGCGGATTCGTTCCAGATCGTTGACGAGGTTTAGGCCACAAGGGTTCTAGGAGAGAGATTTAACGTGTTGGACGTGAACTTCTACGACGAGCTGCGCATCGGGTTGGCCACAGCCGATCAGATTCGCGAGTGGTCGTACGGTGAAGTGAAGAAGCCCGAGACGATCAACTACCGGACGCTGAAGCCTGAGCGTGATGGGCTGTTCTGCGAGAAGATCTTCGGACCCACCCGTGACTGGGAATGCTACTGCGGCAAGTACAAGCGGGTCCGCTTCAAGGGCATCATCTGCGAGCGCTGCGGCGTCGAGGTGACGCGCAGCAACGTGCGTCGTGAGCGCATGGGCCACATCGAGCTGGCCGCGCCGGTCACCCACATCTGGTATTTCAAGGGCGTGCCCAGCCGTCTCGGCTACCTGCTGGACATCGCGCCGAAGGACCTCGAGAAGGTCATCTACTTCGCCGCCTACATGATCACGGCGGTGGACGAGGAGGCGCGGCATCGTGACCTGCCGATGCTGGAAGCCAAGGTCGAAGTCGAGCGCAAGCAGATCGAGCAGCGTCGGGATTCCGACGCCGAGACTCGTCTGAAGAAGCTGGAAGAGGATCTGGCTCAGCTCGAAGCGGAGGGCGCGAAGGCTGACGTCAAGAAGCGCGTGCGCGACGGCGGCGAGAAAGAAGTCAAGCAGGTGCGTGATCGCGCTCAGCGTGAGCTCGACCGCCTCGACGCCGTGTGGGCGCGGTTCAAGTCCCTCAAGGTGCAAGACCTCGAAGGCGACGAGATTCTCTATCGCGAGATGAAGAATCGCTTCGGCAAGTACTTCGAGGGCTACATGGGGGCCGAGGCCATCAAGAAGCGTCTGGAGACCTTCGATCTGCAGGCCGAGGCCGAGGCTTTGCGCAACACCATCCAGACCGGCAAGGGGCAGCGGAAGACCCGTGCGCTCAAGCGGCTCAAGGTGGTGTCGGCCTTCCTCGACACGTCGAACTCGCCGCTCGGCATGGTGCTCGACGCGATCCCGGTCATCCCGCCCGACCTGCGCCCGATGGTGCAGTTGGACGGCGGCCGATTCGCCACCAGCGATCTCAACGACCTCTACCGGCGCGTGATCAACCGCAACAACCGGCTCAAGCGGCTGCTCGATCTGAACGCGCCTGAGATCATCGTCAACAACGAGAAGCGGATGCTCCAAGAAGCCGTCGACTCGCTGTTCGACAACGGTCGTCGTGGCCGTCCAGTGACCGGGCCCGGCAACCGTCCGCTGAAGTCGCTGTCCGACATGCTCAAGGGCAAGCAGGGCCGCTTCCGTCAGAACCTGCTCGGCAAGCGCGTCGACTACTCTGGCCGTTCCGTGATCGTCGTCGGCCCGCAGCTCAAGCTGCACCAGTGCGGTCTGCCGAAGGCGATGGCACTCGAGCTGTTCAAGCCGTTCGTCATGAAGCGTCTGGATGACCTGAACCTGGCCCAGAACATCAAGTCGGCCAAGCGCATGGTCGAGCGCCAGCGCCCGGTGGTGTGGGACGTGCTCGAAGAGGTCATCGCCGAGCATCCGGTGCTGCTGAACCGCGCGCCGACCTTGCACCGCCTTGGCATCCAGGCGTTCGAGCCGCAGCTCATCGAAGGCAAGGCGATCCAGCTTCACCCGCTGGTGTGCACGGCGTTCAACGCCGACTTCGACGGCGACCAGATGGCCGTCCACCTGCCGCTGTCGGCGGAGGCGCAGGCCGAGGCCCGCATCCTGATGCTGTCGACGAACAACATCCTGAAGCCGGCCGACGGACGTCCCGTCACCATGCCGACGCAGGACATGGTCATCGGCCTGTACTTCCTCACCATGGAGAAGCCGGGCAAGCCGGGCGAGGGCCACGCCTTCTCGTCGGTCTCGGAGGCGCTGATGGCTTACGACGCGGGCGACCTCGACTTGGGCGCCAAGTGCACCATCCGGTTCACCGATATCACGCCGCCGGAGGGCATGGCGGTCCGTGAGGACGGCGTCTTGTTGTTGGAGACGACGCTGGGGCGGGCGCTGTTCAACGAGGTGCTGCCGGAAGACTTCGCTTACGTGAACGACGAGGTCGACAAAAAGCGCCTCGGCGAGATCGTCAACGTGCTGGCCGAGCGTTACCCGAAGGTGCAGGTCGCCGACACGCTGGACAGCATCAAGAACCTGGGCTTCTCCTGGGCGACGCGTTCTGGTGTGACGGTGTCGATCTCCGACGTGGAGACGCCACCGGACAAGCCGGCGATCCTGGCCGCCTACGACGCCCGTGCGGCGAAGATCGACAAGCAGTACGAGCGCGGCAAGATGACCGAGGAAGAGCGCACGCAGGAGCTCGTCCAGTTGTGGACGGACGCCACCAACGAGCTGACAGCGGCGATGGAGGCGAACTTCACCGAGACTAACCCGATCGTGATGATGGTGCACTCCGGCGCCCGCGGCAACATGACGCAGATGCGTCAGATCGCCGCCATGCGAGGCCTGGTGGCCAACCCGAAGGGCGAGATCATCGCGCGGCCGATCAAGTCGAACTTCCGCGAGGGTCTGTCGGTGTTGGAGTACTTCATCTCCACGCACGGCGGCCGCAAGGGCCAGGCCGACACCGCTCTGCGGACGGCCGACTCCGGCTACCTGACCCGTCGTCTCGTCGACGTGTCGCAGGAAGTCATCATCCGCGAAGAGGACTGTGGCACCGACCGCGGCCTGACCAAGAAGATCTCGATGGTCGGCAAGAACGGCAAGATGGTGCCCGTCCGCAACATCGAGACCTCGGTGTACGCGCGGACGTTGGCGGCCGACGTCGTCGATGACAAGGGCGAGCTGTTGGCTCCGGCCGGCGCTGACCTGGGCGACGACCTGATTCTCACGTTCATCGACCACGGTGTCACCGAGGTGAAGGTGCGTTCGGTCTTGACCTGTGAAGCGGCCACGGGCACGTGTGCCATGTGCTACGGCCGGTCGCTGGCGAGCGGCAAGCTCGTCGACGTGGGCGAGTCGGTCGGCATCGTCGCGGCGCAGTCCATCGGCGAGCCCGGCACCCAGCTGACGATGCGCACGTTCCACACCGGCGGCGTCGCGGGCGACGACATCACGCTCGGCCTGCCGCGCGTGGTGGAGCTGTTCGAGGCCCGGACGCCGAAGGGCAAGGCGCCCATCGCGGAGGCCGCGGGACGCGTTCGTATCGAAGAGGGGGAGCGTGGTCGCAAGCTCGTCATCGTGCGCGATGACGGCGAGCCGGATCTCGAATACCCGCTGCCGCGTCGGGTCCGTCTCGAATGGGAGGACACCGCCGGCGTCGCCCATGTGATCGAGGACGGCACACAGGTCGTCGCGGGCCAGCAGCTCTATGCCGGCACGCCGGACCCGCAGGACGTGTTGCGTGTGAGCGGCCTGCGCAAGGTGCAGGAGCACTTGGTCGAAGAGGTGCAGGCCGTGTATCGCACGCAGGGCGCGCCGATCCACGACAAGCACATCGAGATCATCATCCGGCAGATGTTGCGTCGGATCACGGTGATCGAGGCGGGCGACACGTCGTTCCTGCCCGGCGAGCTGATCGACCGCAACGTGTTCGAGGCTGAGAACCGCCGCATGGTGACCGAGGGCATGACCCCGGCGCAAGGTCGTCCGGTGCTCATGGGCATCACGAAGGCCTCGCTCGCGACCGAGTCGTGGCTGTCGGCCGCCTCCTTCCAGGAGACGACCAAGGTGCTGACGGACGCCGCGATCCACGCCAAGTCCGACAAGCTCGTCGGTCTGAAGGAGAACGTCATGCTCGGCAAGCTGATCCCGGCCGGCACCGGCTTGGAACGCTACCGCAGCATCCGCGTGGAGCCGACGGCCGAAGCTCGGGCGGCCGTGTACGACCTCGGCTACGACCCGTACGACTACGACCTGTCGATGGGCGGCACGATGCCCCTCGACGAGTACGACACGGGCGAGCTGCGATAAGACACTAGCTGTCACGCTTTTGTGGGGCCTTGGCGTCATGCCGGGGCCCCACAAACGTCTGGGGACGGTCACGTTGAGCCGTGCCGACGTCCCACCCGACGGGTGTCTCGGGCTCGCGCGCACGGGGCGGGGCCGTCGGGCCTGACATGGGCGGACAGGCGAGGTCTAGGATGATGCCGGTTTGAGCGGCCGGTTGCGGCAGTCGCGGACATCGTGGGAGGCGAAAAGCCTATGAGGGGCTACACGTTCACGCTGGTGGATCGCGCCGATGTCCCCGAGATCATGGGCATCTATCGCAGCCTGATCGGGTCGTCGGGCGGCATTTGGCGGGCGGACTATCCCACCGTCGAGATCGCCTATGCAGATGTCGAAAACGGATCCCTGTACGCGATGAGACGCGACGGTCGGATCATCGCCGTCATTTCAGTGAGCAGTCCCGAAGAGCTCGACGGGGTCAGCTGGACGCCGAAGCATCCCTGCCAGCTGAACAGGCTGGGGGTCGTGGCGGAGCAGCAAAACCACGGTGTCGGAGCGACGGTGCTTCGTGAGGCCATGGCCGTCGCGAAGGAACGGGGTTTCGACGGTCTGACGCTCCTGGTCGGCCAGCACAGCCCAGCGGCTATCGCCCTCTACGACAAAGTCGGCTTCCGGCGCTGCGGTGAGTTCACTGGTTGGGGCAACGATTTCTACTGCTACGAGATGTCGCTCTGACGCCGTGTCGTCGACGACCGGCTGGTCTCCTCGCCGTCGGACACGGC
>QMCE01002162.1_pt1 | contig 25358 bp, 25 predicted proteins | sample 1821851 | NCBI WGS metagenome assembly QMCE01 (sample SAMN09453174, study PRJNA476694) | Termite gut metagenome, whole genome shotgun sequencing project. | isolation source: worker | host: Odontotermes sp. | place: South Africa:Pretoria | collected 2016-01-28 | reverse complement strand
ATATTCGCTGTGACCTTCGATGAGGACTTTGCCGCCGCGACCGGGAATAGGGCGAAGCTCTATAACCTGATACTGGCCGTCGTCATCGCCGTCGTGATCGTCGTAGCGATGAATCTGGTCGGTTCGCTGCTGATCTCGGCGTTGGTTATTTTCCCTGCCCTGTCAGCAATGCGGGTATTCAAGAGTTTTCGGGATGTGACAGTGTGTTCGGTCATTACGTCGGTGGTATGCGCCGCGCTCGGCATCCTAATCTCCATACTCTACGGCACACCGGTCGGCGCGACGATTGTAGCCGTGGATATTGCGGGGTTTTTCCTGTTCAGTTCCGCCGGGATATTGTTAAGGAGGGTCAAGGCATGAAAAAGGTTATGTTTTTGATTTTGGCTTGTGTTTTATCCGCCTGCTCGGCGAATGCCGCGCCTTCGGCTATGCCCGGCGCGTCAGAAACGGTGGATGTGGATTTGACTTTATTGAACAGTACGTTGGTCTACGGAGAGGTATATAACATGATGTACTACCCCGAAGATTATATGGGGAAAACTGTTAAAGCCCGTGGCCCGTATTACGCTTCTCTTTACGAAGAAACCGGGTTGTATTATCACTTTATCCTCATTGAGGACGCCGCGGCTTGCTGCCAGCAAGGTCTGGAGTTTATATGGAACGGCCACACCTATCCGGACGGCTTCCCGGCTGACGATACAGAAATCGAGGTGACCGGCGTTTTCGGAAGATATGAGGAACTGGGGGAAACGTATTACTATCTTGAAGTGGACGATGTAGTGGTGGTGTAAGTTTTACGAGTAAAAGCCTAGAGGTTTATTTTATTAATTCTTTTCATTCGGCAATCCCTATAAAAGGGAAGGTATATCCCGCTTTCCATAAAGGACTCTCGCAATACTTACCGTTTCTTTTTCATTATCAACAAGATAAAATATCATAAATTTCCCCACAACGGTAAAGCGGTAACCGTCTGCGCGAAGCTTCTCATCTTGACTCACCGGAAACATATACGGCTGTTCTTGAAGCATTTTGAGTTTTTCATTTACGGCCTTATAAAACCTTTCAGCTGCTTGTGGATTACAAAGATCATCGCTGATATATAGAATAATATCGGAAAGGTCAGCAGCGGCCTGCTCTGAAAAGTCAATCTTAAAAGCCATGCTCGTCCCTTAACCGCGCCATAACAATATCAGCCTCGATTATGTTCCCTTCTTGAATTTGCTTTTTTCCGACGCCAAGTTTTTCATACAGTTCCTCGCCGCTTCTAACTATCACGCTGTCCGGAGCTAAAGGTACTCTCACGCTAAAAGGCAACCCGCCGGTGAGAATTATTTGATGAAGCAGCATATTAACAGCTTCAGATATAGATAGTCCTAGCATATCAAGCGTTTTTTCCGCGTTCGACTTAACTGCGTCATTAACACGGATATGCAGGGTTTCGTTTTTAGCCATGCAATATCACCTCAGAAATATTGTATCACATTCTTTACACAATATCAACACATAAACATAAATTTCTAAAAAACCCGGAAGCACATAAGTGCTCCCGGGTTTTTGATAGCGCTTTAGAAATCAATCAATAATCGTACTCATCGTAAATATCCGCCTCATAGACCTGCGGGGTGCGGACGAGGTCATAGTCGGCGTACATCTCCATGCCGCTTCCGGCCGGTATCAGTTTACCGATGATCACGTTCTCTTTCAGGCCGATCAGCCGGTCGACCTTGCCGCGCATGGCGGCCTCGGTTAATACGCGTGTGGTTTCTTGGAAGGAGGCGGCTGAGAGGAAGCTCTCGGTGGCGAGCGACGCTTTCGTGATGCCCAGAAGCAGCGGTACGAAAGCGGCTTCTTGCAATTCGGTTTCGCCCGCCGCGACCCGTTCGCGTACCTCGGCGTTTTTTCTGTGGATTTCGTTTATATCGACTGTCGCTCCGATCAGCAGACCGGTGTCGCCCGCGTCTTCAATCCGGGCTTTCCGCATCATCTGGCGGGCAATGACTTCAATGTGCTTGTCATTGATGTCAACGCCCTGCTGGCGATAGACATGCTGTACTTCTTGGATGAGGTAATCATGCACGGCACTTTCCCCGCGAACCGCCAAAACGTCGTGCGGATTCAACGCGCCTTCGGTCAGTTCCTCGCCTTTCTGGACAACCTGACCGGGCTTAACTTTTAAGGTATAGGACGCCGGGATTTGATAGGTGCGGCTTTCAAGCGTCTCGTCGTTCTTGACCGTTATCATCCGCAGTGCGCCTTTACGGGCTTCCTCGATGCTCACGGCACCGGTTATCTCGCTTAGGGTGGCGGCGCGTTTGGGTTTACGGGCTTCAAACAGTTCTTCAACGCGCGGCAAGCCCTGCGTGATATCTTCGCTGGTGGCGATACCGCCGGTGTGGAAGGTGCGCATGGTGAGCTGTGTACCCGGCTCGCCGATTGACTGCGCCGCGATAATGCCGACGCTCTCGCCGACGTTAACCGCCTCGCCGGTTGCGAGGTTGGAGCCGTAGCATTTAGCGCAAACGCCGTGCGCGGCGCGGCAGGTGAGCAGGGAGCGGATTTTAACAGACTTTACCCCGGCGGCAATGACGCGGTTTGCTTCGCTTTCGGTCAACAGCATATCTGCGGGAACCAAAATATTGCCCGCGTCATCTTTGATTTCGGCGGCGGTGTAACGACCGGTCAAACGGTCGCTGAGCGGCTCGATAACCTGTCCGGACTCCCCGATCTCACTGACGGTGATGCCGTCACTCGTTCCGCAGTCAAGCTCGCGGATAATTACGTCCTGCGAAACGTCGACAAGGCGGCGGGTCAGGTATCCGGAGTCGGCGGTGCGGAGGGCGGTATCGGCAAGTCCCTTGCGCGCGCCGCGTGAGGAGATGAAATATTCAAGCACCGTCAGGCCTTCGCGGAAGTTGGATTTGATTGGAATTTCGATCGTTTTGCCGACTGTGTTGGCAAGCAACCCTCGCATACCCGCGAGCTGACGGATCTGGTTCATGCTGCCGCGCGCGCCGGAGTGAGCCATCATATATATAGGGTTGTGCTCATGCAAATTTTCGCGCATCGCGGTCGTAACGCGGCCTGTGGTCTGATCCCATTCGTTGATTACGAGACGGTAGCGTTCGTCGTTGGTTATCAGACCGCGCCGGTACTGGCGGTCTATATCGGCGACCTTCTTTTCGGTCTGGCGGATCAGTTCTTTCTTCTGCTCAGGCACGGCCATATCGGAAATAGAGATTGTTATAGCGCCTTTGGTGGAGTAATGGAAACCCTGCTGCTTAATTTGATCGAGCACCTCGGCGCTCCGCGCGAAGCCGTGCTGTTTGATACAGCGGTCGATGATACGGCTGAGTTCCTTATTTCCGATCAGAGTGGAAATTTCCAAATCCAACGCATGCTCCGGGTCGGAACGGTCGACATACCCAAGATCCTGCGGGATGGGCTGGTTGAAAATCAACAAGCCGACCGTTGCGTCAATCAGACGCGTAACCGCTTCTCCGTTGTATTGCCCGGTGACGCGCACCTTGATCGGCGCGTGGATGCCGAGGTATCCCTCGTCGTAGGCCATCAGAGCCTCGTTGACGTCGCGGTACACATTTTCGGCGCCCGGCTCGTCTTCCCGTTTCATCGTGAGATAGTAGGAACCCAGCACCATGTCCTGCGTGGGGACGGTGACCGGTCTGCCGTCCTTCGGGTGCAGCAAGTTGTTGGCCGACAGCATCAGGAAGCGCGCCTCAGACTGCGCTTCGGCGGAAAGCGGAACATGAACGGCCATTTGGTCGCCGTCAAAGTCGGCGTTATACGCCGTGCAGACGAGCGGATGCAGTTTTAACGCGCGCCCCTCAACCAAAACGGGTTCAAAGGCTTGAATGCCCAAGCGGTGCAGGGTCGGTGCGCGGTTGAGTAGAACGGGATGCTCGGAGATGATGATCTCCAGCGCGTCCCACACCTCGGTGCGCGCTCTCTCCACCATTTTTTTGGCGGATTTGATGTTGGTAGCGATGGCATCCTCAACAAGCTTCTTCATTACGAAGGGTTTAAAGAGCTCCAGCGCCATTTCCTTCGGCAGGCCGCATTGGTAGATTTTCAACTCGGGGCCTACAACGATAACGCTACGCCCCGAATAGTCCACACGTTTGCCCAACAAGTTCTGGCGGAACCGCCCCTGTTTGCCTTTAAGCAGATCGGACAGGCTCTTTAAGGCGCGGTTATTGGGGCCGGTAACCGGACGCCCGCGCCGCCCGTTGTCGATCAGCGCGTCCACGGCTTCCTGAAGCATCCGCTTCTCGTTACGCACAATGATGTCCGGCGCGCCGAGCTGCAGAAGTTTCAGAAGACGGTTGTTGCGGTTGATAACGCGGCGGTAGAGGTCGTTTAGATCGCTGGTGGCGAAGCGGCCGCCGTCGAGCTGTACCATCGGCCGCAATTCGGGCGGGATGACCGGAACGACGTCCATGATCATCCATTCCGGGCGGTTGCCTGACGAACGGAAGGCCTCAACCACTTCCAAGCGTTTGATTAGACGCATTTTTTTCTGACTGGAAGCGTCTTTCAATTCGCCGCGAAGCTCGGCGGCCAATTTATCGCAGTCTATTTTTGCGAGCAGCTTTTTGATCGCCTCGGCGCCCATGTCGGCTTCGAAATCGTCTTCATACTTCTCGCGGAAATCACGGTATTCCTTTTCGGAGAGGATCTGTTTTTCGGTCAGAGGTGTGTCTCCCGGATCGATGACGATATAGGAAGCGAAGTAGAGTACCTTCTCCAGCAGGCGGGGCGACATGTTCAGGATCAACCCCATCCGGGACGGAATGCCCTTAAAATACCAGATATGACTGACCGGAGCGGCCAGTTGGATATGCCCCATCCGTTCGCGGCGCACCTTGGAACGCGTGACTTCCACGCCGCAACGGTCGCATATGCGGCCCTTATACCGCACCTTTTTGTATTTTCCGCAGTAGCATTCCCAGTCCTTCTGCGGGCCAAAAATGCGTTCGCAGAACAACCCGTCCCGTTCCGGCTTGAGGGTACGGTAGTTGATGGTCTCAGGTTTTTTGACCTCGCCCCGGGACCAGTCTAAAATTAATTCGGGAGACGCAAGACCTATCTTAATCGCTTCAAATTCCGCGTAGCTCATATATGTGACCGCCCTTTCCGTATTGGTTAGGCCTCAAGCCCAAAATCCTCGTCGTCGTCGCCCTCTTCGAGTTCTTCGTCGGTGGCTGCTCCGAGGTCGGTGTATTCAAACTCGCTCTCATCCGGCTCTTCTATGGTATACCCGCGGGCTTCCAGATCGGATTCGGGCACGATTTCGTTTTCGGAGTTTTTCGTGAAGGTGTCGTCGTCGTCGGAGTCGCGGAGAATAACCTCATTGCCCAAACGGTCAAGGACTCGGATGTCCAGACAAAGCGATTGCAATTCCTTGACCAGAACACGGAACGACTCCGGTACGCCCGGCTGCGGCACGTTATGCCCTTTCACAATGGCTTCATAGGTTTTTACGCGTCCGGTGATATCGTCGCTCTTGACGGTCAGGATTTCCTGCAAGGTATATGCCGCGCCGTAGGCTTCAAGCGCCCATACTTCCATTTCGCCGAACCGCTGGCCGCCGAACTGCGCCTTTCCTCCCAATGGCTGCTGGGTGACGAGGCTGTACGGCCCGGTAGAGCGGGCGTGGATCTTGTCGTCAACCAAGTGCGCGAGCTTGAGGAAGTAGACATAGCCGACTGTGACAGGGCTGTCAAACGGCATCCCCGTCCTTCCGTCGTAAAGGACGCTCTTGCCGTCTTCGCGCAGCCCGGCTTTCCGGAGGGTGTTTTCGATATCAATCTCGTTCGCGCCGTCAAAGATGGGAGTCGCGACTTTCCAACCCAAGGATTTGGCGGCGTATCCCAAGTGAACCTCCAGAACCTGCCCGATGTTCATACGGCTGGGTACGCCGAGCGGGTTGAGGACAATGTCGAGAGGGGTGCCGTCGGGAAGGAAGGGCATATCCTCCTGCGGCAAAATACGGGATATAACGCCCTTGTTTCCGTGGCGGCCGGCCATCTTATCGCCGACCGAAATCTTACGTTTCTGCGCGATATAGCAGCGTACACCCATATTGACGCCGGGCGAAAGCTCGTCGCCCGCCTCGCGGGTAAACACCTTTACATCCACCACGATACCGCTCTCGCCGTGCGGGACGCGCAGCGACGTGTCGCGTACCTCGCGCGCCTTTTCGCCGAAGATGGCGCGGAGCAGCCGCTCCTCCGCCGTCAATTCGGTTTCTCCCTTGGGCGTTACCTTGCCGACGAGAATGTCGCCGGCGCGCACCTCGGCACCGATACGGACAACGCCGCGGTCATCAAGGTCTTTCAATGCGTCGTCGCCGACGTTAGGAATGTCGCGGGTTATTTCTTCGCTGCCGAGCTTGGTGTCGCGGGCCTCAAGCTCGTATTCCTCTATATGGATCGAGGTAAATACGTCGTCGCGCACAAGGCGCTCGTTGATCAGGATCGCGTCTTCGTAGTTGTAGCCTTCCCATGTCATAAACCCTATCAAGACGTTTTTGCCGAGGGAAATCTCGCCTTCGCGGGTCGAGGGGCCGTCAGCCAGCACATCCCCGGCCTCCACACGGTCACCCGGCTTGACAATGGGGCGCTGGTTGACGCAGGTGCCTTGGTTGGAACGCACAAACTTGGTCAGGCGGTAGACCTTACTGCCGGAATCGTCATACCGGACGGTAATGGCGTCCGCCGTGACGCGCTGTATAACGCCGCTTCCCTCCGCGAGGATAACAACGCCTGAATCGCAAGCCGCTTTGTACTCAATGCCGGTTCCGACAATCGGTTGTTCGGTGACCAGAAGCGGCACGGCCTGTCTCTGCATGTTGGAGCCCATCAGTGCGCGGTTGGCGTCGTCGTTCTCAAGGAAGGGAATCATCGCCGTCGCGACCGACACCATCATCTTTGGCGACACGTCGATATAGTCGACCCGCTCCCGCTCAACCTCAATGATGTCGCGGCAGCGGCAGGTAATACGTTCGTTGATGAACGCGCCGTCCGCATCGATCGGTTCGTTGGCCTGCGCCACGATAAACTCGTCTTCCATGTCGGCCGTCATATACACCACCTCGTCGGTCAGGCGGTGGGTGACGGGGTCGACCTTGCGCAGCGGGGACTCGATAAACCCGTACTCGTTGATGCGGGCGTAAGTGGAAAGGTAAGAAATCAGGCCGATGTTCGGGCCTTCAGGCGTCTCGATAGGGCACATGCGGCCGTAGTGGCTGTAATGCACGTCGCGCACCTCGAAGTTGGCGCGCTCACGTGACAGACCGCCGGGGCCGAGCGCCGACATGCGGCGCTTATGGGTCAGTTCGGCAAGAGGGTTGGTCTGATCCATAAACTGCGAGAGGGGGGAGGAGCCGAAAAACTCTTTGATCGCCGCCGTGACGGGGCGGATGTTGATCAGCGATTGCGGCGTGACGATGTCGAGATCCTGAATTGTCATCCGTTCGCGAATGACGCGCTCCATCCGGGAAAAACCGATGCGGAACTGATTTTGCAGCAATTCCCCGACCGAGCGCAGGCGGCGGTTGCCCAGATGGTCTATGTCGTCCGGCGTACCGATCCCCTGCGCGAGGGAGCAGAGATAGTTGATGGAGGAGAGCATGTCGTCTATGACGATATGCTTCGGAAGCAGCTCGTCTATACGTTCGCGCGCCGCGGCTTCTACATCCTCGCCGGATTCGAGAATCTCCCGCAAAACGGAGAAACGCACACGCTCGTTAATGCCGATCGTCTTGGGATCGAAGTCTACAAAACCGGACATATCCACAAAACCGTTGGAGAAAACCTTGACCTCCCGGCCTTCGGCTTCCACCCACAGTTCGGCGACGCCGCGCTTTTCTAAATCTTTTAACTGTTCGCGCCCCAAAACCTCGCCCGCTTCGGCCAGAACCTCGCCGGACATCGGGTCAACGGCGGGTCTGGTTAGCTTACGGGCGACCAGACGGGGGAACAACGCCAGTTTTTTGTTATATTTATAGCGGCCCACATGGGAGAGGTCGTATCGCCGCGCGTCGAAAAACAAGCTGTTCAGCAGGGAACGCGCGCTATCGACAGTGGGCGGCTCGCCCGGACGCAGACGGCGGTATATCTCAATCAAAGCCTCCTCCTCTGAGTGGGAGGGATCTTTTTCCAGCGTCGCGATGATGCGCTCGTCGCCGCCGAACAGATCGAGGATATCGGCGTCGCTCTTTATGCCAATGGCGCGGACAAGGTTGGTAATGGGCAATTTGCGGTTTTTATCGATACGCACATAGAGGATGTCGTTAATATCCGTTTCATATTCCAGCCACGCGCCGCGGTAGGGGATGACGGTGCAGCTCATGACAGGGCCTACGGCGGCTTCGGAGCTCTCTTCGTAGTAAACGCCGGGCGAACGCACAATCTGAGATACGATTACGCGCTCCGCGCCGTTGACGATAAAGGTGCCGCTGTTCGTCATCAGCGGGAAGTCGCCCATGAAGATTTCCTGCTCCTTGATTTCCTCGGTCTCGCGGTTGCGCAGACGCACACGCACCTTCAGCGGCGCGGCATAGTTAGCGTCGCGCTCCTTGCACTCGTCCACGGAATACTTAGGCGTGTCCTCCAATTGGTAGTCGATGAACGACAGCTCAAGATTCCCCGTGTAGTCGGTGATGGCTGACACGTCGTGGAATACTTGCCGCAGACCAATATCGAGGAACCATTTGTAGGAGTTTTTCTGCACCTCGATCAGATTGGGAACCTCTTGGATTTCATCAAGGCGGGAGTAGCTCTTGCGGGTAGTCCGACCATAGCGTACATCTTTGACATTGACCATGGGCAGCATCGTCCTCCATTTCCTAAAATACACTCAGGCAACCTAATACGCTAAAAGAGGCGCATTTTCATTAATAGCGATACGCACGGGTGTCAGTATAACTTTTCTCGACAAAGCCTTGCTTTTTACCCTAATTGATGGTATCCTTTAAAAGGAAGAGTTTGACGCCGCAGCCTGTCCGGCTGACGGGCAAAACGCGGTGAACTATAATTATAATAGATTTTTCCTCTTTTGTCAAGAGTTTTGCGAATAAAAACATGAAATTGTCATGTACGGCCTGTAACCCTTGCGGTTACAGGCCGTGAGTCATTGCGGGGGGAATCCCCCGAACCCGGGAGCCGGGGATGAGACGATGCGAAAGAGGATTGCATAAAAAACGCGTACGCCGAAGGCGCGGCGGCCTAGCCGCCTTTACCCTTACGACGTGCGCGATATAAAATCGTGCCCGAATCCCGAAAAACCGAGAGCTTGCCGAAAAACCGAGAGCTTGGCTCTTGAAAAAACGGCGTACGAGTGCTATAATAAGCCTTGCTCATGCGGTGCCGGGGTTCCGGTTGTTCGTAAGGTGGGATCGTCACCTTCAACAGGGTCATGGTGTGTTCACCACCATAGCCTGCCGCGTGGGTGCTTTGTTGCGAGTTGCGCAACCCGGCTCCCAAGGTTCGGGGGTTTTTTACAACACTCGGCAGGATTTGTCAAGAAAATTTTTCCGAATGTTTTGTCTTGGGGGCTGATGGAACCTCAAGCGCTACCCCCGGCTTAAATACTCCCCGGAATAAAACTCTTGAAGCTGCATACAGCTTATGCTGACTTCTAGCCCCAATTCACCTATCATCCGCAAGGTTTCTTTTGAGAAGCGCAAATTATATTGGCAATCATCATTGTAAATTGTTATCCAAAGGAGCAAGGCGCACTCTCTTGACAATTGCCGGACAAAGTCTTTTTTTGCGTAAAGGAACGAGATAAGCTCAAATATTCTTTTCTCGGCTTCGTTAAAATCTTTTATCTCGATTTCCGCTATCCATCTGTCTTCAGCGTAGAGGATGGTCTCTTTGGTATGCGTGCTAATGAATGTATTGCCTTCTTTGAATGTTGATATGTGTGCGGTAGGGATCTTAAAGGTGTCGCTGATTTCCCCAAAATCAAGATGATGCCCGGAAATTTGTAATTTTACAAAAACCAAAGGATCCCCTCCTGTTTTGTGATTTTATACGGGCGGTCGCAAATGACCGCCCGTATTTTTATTTCTCATTTCTGCGAAAGGCTATACACGCTCAAGCGAACCCCAAGACAATTTGTGCGGCGGAGCAGGCGGCTACCATCCCGCGCGTCACGCATTGCCTGCTTCCACCTCCCTTACCAGCTAAGAGTTGTCAATTCCGCGAAGGTATTGTAATCATAGGCGGTTATGCCAAACCCATTGATCAGGTACAGCGTGTCGCCGATAAAACATAGGCGGTTGTTATAGTTGCTCTTGCCCTCCTGGCTCAAGTCGGCGGCGGTGCTTAACCGACCGTTCTCCACCCGCAGGATGATTGCGCTCCAATAACTGTTAGCCGAATTCCAGCGATCCATGATGAACCCGTACAGCCCGCGTTCCGAGTCGCACATCAGCGCGCGCGGATTATAGCTGACCTCAGCGTATCCCTCGCCCAGCCTCAGAACGTCGGCTTCCCTTGGATTATACGGATCGCTTACGTCAAACAGAGATACTTTCAATCCAACATCCTGTGCCCCGATGACCGTCTCGACGCCGAACTCATCGCGGGTGAACAGCTCCTGCGTATCGCGCCCGATACCGAGCAGCAGCCCGTCCCCAACCGGATGGAGGTACTGCGAGAATCCCGGAATCTTCAGCTCGCCCAGCACTGTTGGGTTATAGGGGTCGGAGAGGTCGATCGTAAAGAGCGGGTCGGTGTTTTGGAATGTCACGATATACCCAAGATCGCCCATAAACCGCATTGACTGCATACGCTCCTCTGGCATCAGCGGGCCGACGCGTCCGACTGTGTTCATATCCGCGTCCAGCACGGTTACATACGTTCCGGCGTTCCACGCCGTCGTCGCTATACGGAAGAAGCCGTCATACTCATCCATGCTGTACTGGCTGATCGGCGAACCGTCCACAGTTCCAGAACCGCTGTATAGAACCTGACCGTCCGCGACGTCGAAGCGCAGAATCTCGGTACGTTCCGGACTAGGCTCCCAATAAACGTTATCGCCGTCGGTTATTTCTCTGCCCTCGCCGTACCGCGTCTGGGTCAGATACATCGCGTTTGCGCTCATATAGAGCTGACTGCCCGCGCCCAGATACGCCGTCGGCTCAAACGGCTCGTCGCCGTTCACGTTCAGTGACCCCACCAGCAGATAGCTGCTGTCGCCGCTGCCGGGGATATAGTAGATGTCGTCATACGCCACCGGCTCAAAGGTTTCGGCGGTATCGCGGTAAAACGGCAGAATGGTATCGGCTCCCGCGTCGTTATACGGTATCCCCCAAACCGACTTGTTCGTAACCATATATACCGTATCGCCAATCACTCGCGTCGCGACGCTCCAGCCGTCCATCTCCACCCGCCGCGTCTCAACCGGCGCAGAACGGTCGGTGATGTCGTACACCATCAGCAGGGAGAAATCCCTCTGCGGAATCCATTCCGGTGCGATTGCGGAATCAAGCACCGGAGTCGCATCAGGGGGTAAATCGGCGGAAGCGATAGGCTCAACAACATCGTTCATCGGCATCGGCAGATCATACGCGATAAACTCCCGTGCCACAACGGCCAGCTTGTCGCCGATCAGGTAGAACTCAGAACCCCATATGCCGTCACCCAATTCAATGACCGAAACAAGCTCCATTCCGGCGGCGGCGATGATACGCAGCTTGTTGTCCGCCAGCGCGTAGATATATGTGCCGTCGGTTTTAACGATATCGCCCTCGTTCACGCCCGCGACTTGCTCGTTGGTTTCGGAATGTCCGCCCGCGTCCGACTCGCTGACGGGAGCGCCGGGCTCGGCGGGGACGGCGTCAGGTATACCGGTTCCCGCATTGTCATAATTTTTAACCAAAACATCGGTCATGTCGTGCAGCGCGCCGCGCTCCTTCAGCAGCTTCAACAGAGTCTCTTTATCTCCGACAGACGGCAGAGTCTCTTCCGGCACGGCTTTTAATTCCACGTTATCAATTTGCTTGGCCGTGAATACATCGTCGTCACTGACGATCTTTCCCGGCGGTTTCGCGTCTCCGCCCGGATTTGCGCTCCCGCCGCCCGACAGCGCCAGTACGCTTACCGCGACCAGCAGCAGTGCCGCAAGTGATATAAAACGTCTCTTCATCATTCAGAATCCCCTCCTGTTACCCCTTTAGACGAAGATCCTTTCCGTTTGTTCCCTCTTTTCGTAAAAAATTTGGGCGCAGCCGAAGGCCTTTCTGTCTCTCGGTCTTGCATATTATAGATGAGAGTGGTATACTGATTGTACACCACTCTCTTGTTATACTTCTCTTATCAACGCGTTTCTCCCGGCGTTTCGTCTTCCTCCGCCAACTTGTTATAGTATACCTCAATCGGCATAACCGGCTCCGCGGTAGGAGTGCGCGGGGTGTTGTAGAATTCCGGCAGGGCAAACGGGTCGTCTTTCCTTTTCGCCTCATGATTTCTAGCAGACCGCTTCTTAGCCATAAAGCTCCCCCCCTGTTTTTTTGGTAGTGTGCGTTTTATAGAGTAAACTATACATATTTGAAAGGATGAGCCAACATGACCGACCGCCAATTGATCGAGGCCGCGATGAAAGCGCGGCAAAACGCTTACGCCCCTTATTCCGATTTCGCCGTAGGCGCGGCTCTCCTCACTTCCGACGGAAAGGTTTTCACCGGAAGCAATGTGGAGTGCGCGAGTTACCCTTCCGGCTGCTGCGCGGAGCGCGTCGCTCTCTACACGGCGATTTCGGCCGGCGCGCGCAATTTTACGACGATTGCCGTGACAGGCTGGAAACGCGACGAAGAAGGAAAACCCTGTATGCCCTGCGGCATGTGCCGCCAAGCGCTCTATGAGTTCAACACCGATCTTCGAATCATCACAGGCTCGCTCAACGATATCAAAGTGTTTGTTCTCAAAGACATCTTCCCTTATGGCTTCGGGAGATACGGCGTATGATTCTGCTTGAATCTTTCAATTTCTTTGCTTGGTTCGCCGATCTGTACGACATTGAGTGGGTTCGCCGCACCTTATACTGTATCGCAGTTGTTCTTATCGCTCTCATCGTCACCGCTGTCGTCCGCTCTGTTATCCGCCGCTATATGCGCAAGCGCGGAGGCCGCAATCTTCGCGCCGACACGATAACCAAATTGCTGCTCAGTGTTGTCAGTTATATCGTCTGGTTTCTGGCGGTTATCCAGCTTCTCACGGTAGGGCTCGGCTTGGACGTCGTCTCGATCATCGCCGCCGCCGGTGTTTTGGGCGTCGCTGTCGGCTTCGGCGCGCAAACGTTGGTCAAGGACGTAATCACCGGCTTCTTCATTCTCTTTGAAAACCAGTTCTCCGTCGGCGAAAAAATCACGGTCGAAGCCTTCTCCGGCACAGTGGAGGAGCTGGGGCTCCGCAGCACCAAAGTTCGCGCCGAAAACGGCGACCTTCTGATCATCCCGAACAGTTCAATCACGCGCCTGATAAACCATAGCCGGACGTAAATTGTTTCACGTGAAACACTATTTTTCCAAAAATGCGCGGATATTCTTTAGTTGGTAAAGAATATCCGCTTTTTCTCCGTATAAAATTCTGGTTTCCGGGAATTAGCTTAAAACAAACCGGTAATTTTCCCATCCGGTGTTATGTCAATCTTCTCGTAGGCGGGAATCTTCGGCAACCCCGGCATCGTCATAATCCCGCCCGCGATGGCGACGACAAATCCCGCACCCGCGCTGAGGCGCATTTCTCCGATCCGTATACAAAACCCCTTTGGGCGTCCCAAGCGCTCTTTATCGTCAGACAGGGAATACTGCGTCTTTGCGATACAAACCGGAAGACCGCCGTATCCGAGTTTCTCCATTTTTTCGGCGAATGCTCTCGCCGGTTCTTCGAAGTCCGCGCCGTCTGCACCGTATACATTTTTCGCAATCAACTCAATCTTTTCTGCAAGTGTTATGTTAAGCGGATAAACCGCTTTCGGCGCTTTCGGCTCCGCTTCCAGAAACGGAAGAACAGCCTTCGCCAGCGCCTCGGAACCCGCTCCGCCGCGCGCGTGACCTTCGTAAACGGCGCAGGGCGTCCCAGCATTTCGGCAAGCTGTTTCAATGGCCGCAAGCTCTTCCTCAGTATCGTTCTCATAGCGGTTGACCGCAACGACGGCGGGCAATCCGAAACGTTCCGTAATATTTTCAATATGCGCCAGCAGATTCTCCATACCCCCGTGGTGGCGCGCCGCCCGCGCTGTCGCCACGATGACGCAGGCGGAAGGTTTTAGCCCTCCCACGCGGCACTTGATATCGATAAACTTCTCCGCTCCCAAATCCGCGCCGAACCCAGCCTCTGTCACAGTCACATCGCCCAGCGCCAGCGCAGCGCGCGTCGCGATCAGCGTGTTACATCCGTGGGCGATATTCGCGAACGGGCCGCCGTGGATCAACGTCGGCGTTCCTTCCAGCGTTTGCGCCAAATTGGGTTTTAACGCGTCCCGCAGCAACGCGGCCATCGCGCCGTGCACCTGCAAATCGGCGCATTTGACCGCGTCTCCTTCGCGGTTAAACCCAATCACGATTTCTCCTAGCCGCCTCTTACAGTCAGCTGGATCCTCCGCAAGACAAAGGATTGCCATTACCTCGCTTGCCGCCGTGATGTTGAAGCCGTCTTCCCTCTCTGTTCCCCGTTTTTTGCTGCCCACGGCGATTTTTCTTAGTGCGCGGTCGTTCATGTCCATACAGCGTTTCCAGATGACGGTTTCTAAGCCCAGCGCGTTGCCTTGGAAGAGGTGGTTATCGATTGCCGCTGACAGCAGATTGTTCGCCGCCGCAACCGCGTGTAAATCCCCGTTGAAATGAAGATTTATGTCCTCCATCGGCACGACTTGCGCGTATCCGCCTCCGGCGGCGCCGCCTTTCATGCCGAATACCGGCCCTAACGACGGCTCGCGCAAACACAGTACGGCTTTTTTTCCTAACCTCCGCAACCCATCGGCAAGCCCGACGCTGACGGTGGTCTTTCCCTCTCCCGCCGGGGTAGGCGTAACCGCCGTCACCAGCACGAGACGCCCCTTTTTTTCGGTCTGCGGAATATTCGCTATTTTTGCTTTGTATCTCCCGTACGGCTCCCACTGATCCTCCGTCATCCCCAACTCGCCCGCGATGTCCGCAATCGGGCGCAGTTTCGCGCTTTGCGCGATTTGTATGTCGGTCATTTTTGCACCTCAATAAGAGCTAAAATCGGTCTACGACCGTAACTCCTCGGCTGCGAGGATGGTGTTTTGCATTAACACCGCCCGCGTCATCGGCCCGACGCCGCCCGGCACGGGCGTGATATAAGAGGCAATCGGCTCCGCCTCACCGAACACTACGTCTCCGGCCAGCTTTCCGTCCGGCTTCTTGTTCATCGCCACATCCACGACGACCGCGCCCGGCTTAATCATGTCTCCGGTTATCAGCCCCAACTTACCGACCGCCGAAACCAGTATATCCGCCTGCCGGGTAACCGCGCCCAAATCTGGCGTTCTGCTGTGGCAGACCGTAACGGTTGCGTGCCGCGCCAGCAGAAGCTGCGCCATCGGCTTCCCAACGATATGGGAACGCCCTACGACGACGCAATGCTTCCCCTTTGGATCGATACCGTATGTGTCGAGCAGCGCCATCACACCTGCCGGGGTGCAGGGAAGAAAACGCGGCCTGTCAAGCGCAATTAGCCCGACATTCTCCGGGTGCAGTGCGTCTACGTCTTTTTTGGGATCAACCGCGCCGGTAACGGCAAAGGTGTTAATTCCCGCCGGAAATGGCTGCTGGATCAAAATGCCGTGTACGCCGGGGTCGGCGTTCAATGTTTTGATCAGCTTTATAAGCTCGTCTTGCCCGGTCTCCTCCGGGAGGCGTCGCGTTATGCCGGTGATGCCGCATTCTTCGCAGTCTTTTTGCTTGTGCCTTACATAAATAGCCGAGGCTGGATCGTCGCCGACCAAAATCACTCCCAGTTTCGGCTCGATCCCCCGCTCAAGTAACCTTTGCGCCCGCGCACATACCTCATTCTTGATCGCCTTTGAAGTGGTAATCCCATTGAGGATTTCCGCCATCTTCCGCATCCCCCTCGTTTTCTTTGGGCTCGTTTATATCAATCTCTTCTGGTTCTGCCTCTTCCGGCGCCTCTTCTTCCGAGCCTTTTTTCCTGCGCCGTTTGCGTTCTTCATACGCGTTCCGCTCGGCTGTCCATTCCAGCAAGCCCGGATGCTTGCGGAACAGCGTCATATAGAGCAGCAGCAACAGCGCTGCGGCACAGGAGGCAAACGCGACCCATTGCGATACCAGATTATCGCCCAGCATTAAGTTGTATTCGGGGCTTCGCATTCCCTCCAACACTCCCCGGCCCAACCCATACCACGCCACATAGACGGTAAACAACTGCCCGTTGTACTTTCGCTTTTTCATCAGCAGACGCAAAAGAACAAACCCCGCGATATTCCAAAGCGATTCATAGAGGAAAAGCGGATGAACTTCCATTCCGTCAACCAGCATACGCCACGGCAGATCGGTTTCCCGCCCGTATACTTCGCCGTTGACAAAATTCCCCCAGCGCCCGATTGCCTGCCCGATCAAAAGGCCGATCGCGCCGATATCGAGCATCGCGCCGAGGTGAATCCTTCGTACCCAACAGAAGAGCGCCGCCGCTATCACCGCGCCGATCAGGCCGCCGTGTATTGCCATGCCGCCTTCCCATGTGCTCAATATTCGGATCGGGTCATTTGAAAACTGATCCCAATTAAACGCCACATAGTAGAGCCGCGCTCCGATGATACCGGCCGGCGTCGCGATAAGCAGCATATCCAGCAGCTCATCCTGTTTCAACCCGAAATGCTTTGTTTGCCGCAGACAATACGTCACCGCAAGCAAAAAGCCCACCGCGATGATCAGCCCATACCATGTCAGCGAAAAATTTTCTGTAATACGCCAAATGGCTGGGTTTTGCCGAAATTCTATGCCCAGCCCCGGAAATCCAATCATGAAATGGCCTCCTTTCTTTACCAACGCCCCCTATCTTACACCATTTGCTCCCCGCTGTCAATCTGTAAGAAATATTATGATATATATACTTGCCATATTGCAACATATATGTTACAATGAAAAAGAGGGGTGTGAACCATGAGGAAATTCAAAGACGAACGCATCACCATTGAGACACATCGTATTGCATCACCGATGTATTTCTTGACGCTTTTTTTGACGGCGCTCATGGTTACAGTCAAGCTGTGGTTTTGGTTTCCGTTTCGGTTTTATATCGCGGACATAATCTGCGTCGGGTCTACGCTGCTGTTCCTCGTGATACGCTACGCTTGGCGGGGGATTTTGTTTTCTTCCGAAACGGACGAAAACATTTTAGCATATAAGCGGCAGACAAAATCGATTTGCTTTTACATCTATATGGCGGGCTATCTGATTTACGTAATCTTAATTTTGTATATTTTTCCGATCGAACAGCAAAGATTCACCAAAAGCAGTCTCTTTGTGTTGGGTCATGGCGTTGTGATGATGATTCCTTTGCTGATTTATGTAGTACACTGTGTGCGAAACGGTGTGTATACTTTAGGCAATAATCCTGACAAAAAGAAATCTATGCGTTTTTTGAGAGTTTTAACACCGTTTATGGCATTAGCCTTTGGCATCGTTACATGCTGGAGGTCATTTACCACTCACAGCCTTCCGGTCGCTATCCTCACAACGCTTTTAATCTCCTTCTTATGGGGAGTTCCCATGTACTTTATTGAAAAGGCGGCGTACAATCGCAGCCAAAAAAACGCCGATAAGCGAGTTGAGAACGCGGAGAGAGAGGATACATATGACGGGGAGGACACCCCATGAAGAACATGCGTCTAAAGCTAGCGCGGGTGGCGCGCGAGCTTTCACAAGAGCAGCTCGCCGAGAAGATCGGTGTAACGCGGCAAACGATAGGGCTTATTGAGGCAGGGAAATACAACCCCTCATTGAACCTTTGCATCTTGATTTGCTTAACCCTCGGTAAAACCCTCGACGAGCTGTTTTGGGAGGATCCTGCTTTGTAGGGCGTGACGCCCTCGGCACGCTGTGGCAAAATTGCCGTATGAGAAACGGCGGTGCGCCGGGTTAGATACGACGGTGCGCCGGGTCGGCGCACCCTACAAGCCCCTTCGGTTCGAAGGGGGTCGAAGCCGCCTAGAATGCTGTGAAATCTCCAAAGACATTGAAACATGGCTCGATCATGAGGTATCTTGTTAAAAAATAATCGCGCGTTCTTTCTTAAGGGTAAAAAACCTGCAAAAGCAATCTGATCGCCTAATCCTCATCCAACTTCAGCACCGCCATAAACGCGTCCTGCGGGACCTCGACGGATCCGAGGGAGCGCATCCGCTTCTTGCCCTCTTTTTGCTTCTCCAGCAGCTTCTTTTTGCGGGTGATGTCGCCGCCGTAGCATTTTGCCAGCACGTCCTTGCGCATAGCGCGTACCGTTTCTCGGGCGATGATCTTACCTCCGATCGCAACTTGCACCGGCACCTCGAACATCTGGCGCGGAATATGCTCCTTCAGCTTTTCGGCGATACGGCGCGCTCGCGGGTACGCTTTGTCGGTATGCACGATGAACGAAAGCGCATCCACCGCGTCGCCGTTCAGCAGCACATCCAGCTTGACGAGGTCGCTCGCGCGGTAGTCCATCAGCTCATAGTCCAGCGACGCGTAGCCGCGGGTGCGGCTTTTTAGCGCGTCGAAAAAGTCATAGATAATCTCGCCCAGCGGCAGCTCGTAGTGCAGCTCAACGCGCCCTTTGGTCGCGCCGTCGAGGTATTGCATATCGCGGAAAACGCCGCGCCGCTCTTGGCAAAGCTCCATCAGACTGCCGACATATTCCTGTGGCGTGATGATGCTGGCCTTGACAAACGGTTCCTCGGTCTTTTCGATACCCGACGGGTCGGGATAGTTCAGCGGGTTATCGATCGAGACGACGTCGCCGTTGGTTTTCGTGATTTGGTAGATAACGCTGGGCGCGGTCGTAATCAGGTCTAGGTTAAACTCACGCTCCAGCCGCTCCTGAATAACCTCCATATGCAGTAGCCCCAAGAAGCCGCACCGGAAGCCGTAACCCAGCGCGACCGATGTCTCCGGCTCGAATGTGAGCGAAGCATCGTTGAGATAGAGACGCTCCAGAGCATCGCGCAGATCGGGGTATTTTGCGCCGTCGGCGGGGTAGACGCCGGAAAAGACCATCGGCTGCACGGCGCGGTAGCCCGGCAGCGGCTCGGTCGTGGGGTTGGAGGCTAACGTGACGGTATCGCCCACCTGCGTGTCGCGCACTTCTTTGATTGAGGCGGTAAGATACCCCACTTCTCCGGCGGAGAGTTTTTCGCAAGGCTCCATACCGAGCGGTCGGAGCGCGCCCACCTCCACAAGCTGGTATTCCGCGCCGGTCGCCATCATGCGGATGTTGTCGCCCGCTTTCAGCTCGCCGTCAAAGACGCGAACCAAAACGATCACGCCTTTGTACGCGTCATACTGGCTGTCGAAAATCAGCGCGCGCGGCGGAGCGGACGGATCGCCGCCCGGCGCGGGTATGCCGTTCACAACGGTTTGCAGCACCGCCTCGATATTGACCCCCTGTTTCGCGGAGATACGGGGCGCGTCCTGCGCCGGCAAACCGATCACGTCCTCGATTTCTCGCACTGCGCGTTCCGGGTCGGCCGCGGGCAGATCGATTTTATTGATAACCGGCAAAACTTCTAGGTTGTGTTCCAGCGCGAGATACGTATTGGCCAACGTCTGCGCCTCGATGCCCTGCGCCGCGTCAACGACGAGCAACGCGCCTTCGCACGCCGCTAGCGAACGGCTGACCTCGTAGTTAAAGTCAACGTGCCCGGGCGTGTCGATTAAGTTAAGCTGATAGGTTTTGCCGTCCCCGGCGGTGTAGGGCAAACGAACGGCGCGGGCTTTGATCGTGATCCCCCGCTCGCGCTCCAAGTCCATATTGTCTAATATTTGGTCGGCCATCACGCGCTTCTCGACCGACCGCGTCAGTTCTATGATACGATTTTCCGTGGTCGATATGCGCGATGATGCAAAAATTGCGGATATTATCCTGCACGGCGGCTCCTCGAATTCTTATTGTTTCCGCCATTATATCATTTTACATTGGGGTTTGTAAAGTGCGGAACAAACGATTATCCGCTCTGCTCATCCAAATGCAGCGCGTAATCGGACGGAGCTTCAAACGGTAGCCCATATTCGCTCACGCATGATACGAACGCGGCAACCCTCTCACGCAACCCGGATACAAGAACGGTATATCCCCCGTCATCCCATCCCCGCAATTCAACGCCGCAAGTACCGTAAGAGCCGATGGCATCCAGAAAATCGTCCCGGCTTTCGAAGTGTATGTAAAGTTCAACATGCTTCCCCGGGTAAACATTGCAAAAAATCAGCCAGCCTGTTTTGTTTTCAAAGGCCTCTATCTCCACATCGCCCGGAGCGGTCAGACCCTCCCGCTCCAGTTCCCGTAACGCATAGTATTCGGCGTCTTCCTGACAAAGCGTGTCGCCGGTTTCGCTCCGTTCCAATGTGAACGCGACCGACACTCTGTCCGCCCCGCAAATTACCATAGCCGCACAACCTTTCACGTATATTATAGCGACCGATGCGCGGGTTGTATAGGTGTAAAGTTTGGTAGTCTAGCGGATATTTACGTTAACCGTTTCGTAACCATCGCCCCGACGAGAGATTTCATCTGAGTGATCGCGGTATTGTTCAGATGCGTTAAACGCTCGCCCTGCGGCAGCCCTTGCCGGATCAACAGCGCGTTGATGCTCTCCATGTTGGACAACACCACAAGCTGCTCCAGTGTAGCGTGATCGCGGATATTTCCGTCTTTATCTTGGTTTAGCGCGCGCCATTCGGCGGCGGTCGTTCCAAACAACGCTACATTCATCAAATCGGCTTCGGAAGCATAGACTGCCGCAGCCTGTGCGCGTGTAATTTCTTTAGGAATAACTTGCTCTTTTATCGCATCGGTATGGATGCGGTAGTTAATTTTTGAGAGTGTCCGCTGTAGGTTCCACTCGAGGGAGTGTCGCCTAACCTCTTCATTTTTCAGTCGATCAAATTCTTTGACCAAGTAGAGTTTGAATTCAACGGATACCCACGAAGCGAACTCGTAGGCAATTTCTCTATGAGCATATGTGCCTCCATATCTTCCGGCTTTTGATATGATGCCAGTTGCGGCAGTTGATTCAATCCATTTTTGTGGTGTCATTAACGGTTAAAATTCGAGTTAAACAACATTTCCCATATCCCCAAAAACTCAACTGTATTGCGATTCCGCATCCAGTTTTGAATGATAAAGCGGGGATTCAATTCATCTTTTTGCTTTGCTATATCCGTCAGCGATATGTAATCATCCTGTCGGTGTGTGAGTACGGAGATTTCTGTCCCCTGTACGGTTACAGTTTCTTTCTTCGTCATATAGCGTCACTTCCCGCTTAAGATATCTAAGGATCCCCCTCTACCTAAACACATACGCATCCCCGACCGACAATTCCCCTTCCGGCGTTTCCAGTATCCCGTTGTCCGGCACAATGAACCATGGGGAGACGTCCGGCTCGCTCATGTTTCGCACCACATATCCCTCTTGCTCCGGCTCGCCCGCGCGGAGCAGGAGAACCGCCCTGCGCCCGGTTCCGTCCTCGGCGAGGTCGGCGACAATCGCGCCGCCCGCGGCGGTGAATACGCAGCCGATTTGTATGTCGTTTGATTGCAGCAGATCTTGTTTTAACGCGGTGGCATTAGAGTAGACGTAGAGGGTGTTTAGGTACGTTAAAAAGGATTCATAACTGCCGTTTGAGGTTTCGGACGGCACCCATTCCACGTCGCTGACGTCCACTTTGATATTGTTCCCCTCCGCCCATTTGGAGAAACCGAAGGCGAAGCCCGACAGGAAGTGGAACTCTATATCGCCGAACCGCGCCTGTCCGTAGAGGTACTCGGCGCGCATACGCTGGAGGAAGTTTGCGTTCCGCATCAGGTCGGCATCAGGTCGCGGGTGTTGATGTCCATCTTCATCACGGCGTCAAAACGGTCGTCGGGTTTGATCGTTCCGTCGTAGAGGTATACAGGCTCGCCGTCCGGCTTCAGCGGTGTCTCCCGCAGAAACGCCGCGAAAGAACCCTCTTCTATTTCGCCTCGCGTAAACCCTTCGGGCGGTTTGAAGCGCGTTTCTAGCGTCTCTCCCTCCGGCACTTTAATGATATACGGTTCCGGCGAGGGTGACGGTGAGGGTATGATCGGCGAGGGTTCTATAGAGGGTGAAGGCGACGGCGAGGGTTCGCCGCTCATCCATTCGCAGCCGGTTAGCAGTAAAAGCAACCCAAGCGCGATAACACATCCGCGGATAAACAGATATTTTCTCATCGGAAACGCCCTCCTTGCTATGTTTTGTATAATCGCAAACGGCGCGCCTTACTATTTTAGGCGCTGCCCAGCACCAGCATCATCGCGAAATGGGAAATACTGCCCAGCAGGATGAAGATATGGAACACCTCATGAAACCCGAACAGTTTTCGGTCACGCCCCGGCCAGCGCAGAGCGTAGAGGATACCGCCGACGGTGTAGAAAAAGCCGCCGATCATCAGCCAAACAAACGCCCGCGCGGGCATCTGCTCCGGGATCGCCCGCAGCAACGGCACAATCGCGATGATAACGAGCCACCCCATCCCGACATACGCCGCCGCCGAGATCCAGCGCGGCGCGTTGAGCCAGCATATCTTCACGATCGTCCCGGCGAGCGCAAAAAACCAAATCACGCCGAAGATCGCCCAGCCCCAGCCGGGGCTTTGCAGCCGCAGCGGACCGAGGCAAATAGGGGTGTATGTACCGGCAATCAGCAGATAGATCATGATATGGTCGAGCTTACGCAGGGTTTGGCGTCGCTCCGGCTTGACGCGCAGGCAATGATAGAGAGTGCTGGTGGCGTACAGTCCGACCAGCGCCGCGCCGTATACCGCGAAGCTGACGATATGCCACACCGTCCCGACAAACGCGGCGACGGCAATCAGCACACCCACGCCCGCGGTCGCCATCCAAAAGCCGATACCGTGCGTCAGCGCCGAAAACAGGCGCAGCGCGTCATACGGCGTGCGGTGTTCTTTGTTGTCTTTTGGCATGTGAAGTCTCCTTTATATAGCTTGTCCTCATTATACAGCAAAGCGGCGGGGAAGTAAACAGCCGCCCGAAAGAAAGGGCGGCTGTCAGTCGGCAGAAATCAGCAAACAGTGTGTGTATATGCTAGCGGCAGCAAATCGGCATTTTTTACCTTTACTATTTTCCCGTTAGAATCGTTAAGAATAACTTTAATGTTGGGGCAATATTCCAGAAGCATCTGTCTGCAATTACCACAAGGCGGCAATAGGCAATTTTGTGCTTTTTCATGCACCGCGACAATCACTTCAAAATCTCTTTTACCCGCTGTTATAGCTGCTCCAATGCTGATAAATTCAGCGCAAGAGCCATGTATCCCATCGCAATTCACACCCGTAAAAACACTCCCGTCGCTACAGCGAATCGCGGAGCCAACGGTATGGTTATACACGCCATCGTCAAAGTTTTTTTCTAAAACCTCAAGGGCAATTTCAATAAGCTCTTTATCTGCCTCTGTCACTTCGAAAAAATCCATATTCTACATATCCCAACTATTTTAATATATTGCAACAAGCCAAAATTACCGTATCACGCGAATTGTGTTCTCCTTGCGGGCGGGGGCGGGAGAAGGCTTTCCGATATAGCCGATGGCGGCGGAAGAGCAGATGGTGTGTTCCTTCGGGATGCCGAGGGTAAAAAGAAACTCCCGCACGCCCGCATCGTCGCGAAGCCAGTGTAGTTGGTTGATGTAGCAGCTTCCAAGCCCTAAGGATTCCGCCGCGAGAAAAATGTTCTCCAGCGCGAGCGCGCAGTCTGCCATCGCGTTTTCATACCCGGGCTTGTTGGACGCGACAATCAGCGTCGGCGCGTGGAAGTAGAAATTATAGTCCTCTCGCCGCGCCGCGCCTTTGACGCCGTGCTTGCCGGGGTAGTCGTCATCGGGTATGTAGCTTTGGAAGCCGGTTCTGATCAGCTCGTTCAGGCGGAGCAGCAGCTCTTTATTTTGGATGGCGGTAAACAGCCAGCTTTGGTTGTTGCCGCCGCTCGGTGCCCATATGGCCGCCTCAAGTAACGCGTCCAGCTGCTCCGGCTCAATCTGCCGGGGCAGAAAATCGCGGGTGCTGCGGCGCGCGCGGATGCATTCCAACACGGCGTTTTGCATAAGGTGTTCTCCCCTTTCACAATGGATATGCAACCTTTTCCAAGAGTTATTATACAGCACGATGGATGGAAAGTAAAGTTTCGCGTCTTGAAAAAAGTACCTATAAGCGGTATAATAAAATCCCCGGCATGAAGAGAGGAGGAGCGGCGTATGCGTTACGAGTCATTAGAGCAAAAGCTGGCGTTCTACCGAAAGCACAAAAACCTGATCCCGCAAGCCCTTAAGCAAAACTATGAAGCGGCGTTCCGCGTAGAGTATACGCACAATTCCACCGCGATTGAGGGGAACACGCTATCTCTTCTGGAAACCAAGATGCTGCTGGAGGACGCCGTTTCCCCGAACGGGAAGAACCTTCGCGAAATCTATGAAGTCGTTAACCACGGAAAAGCTTTCGCCTACGCAAGCAAGTGTGTCGCAGAAGGGAAAGGGCTGGATAAAAACGTTGTAAAAGACCTCCACGCCATTTTGATGGAGAACATCATGCAGGGCGGTATTTACAGAAACGTAAACGTGTATATCTCCGGTGCGCGGCACACCCCGCCGCCCCCGACTGAAGCGCATCATCAACTTGAAATCTTCTACGACGATATAATTACGAACCGCGAGAAGCTGCACCCCATAGAATACGCCGCGTGGACACATGCCGAATTCGTAAAAATCCACCCGTTTATAGACGGTAACGGGCGCACATCGCGCCTGCTGATGAACTACCAACTTGCCGCGGCGGGATATCTGCCGGTTTCAATCCCTGTGGAGCATCGTTTTGCGTACTTCGAAACGCTGGAAGCCTATGCCTGCGAGAGCGATTTAACGCCTTTTGCGAATTTGGTCGGGAGTTTGGAAGAGGCACAGCTTGATTTGTACATCGTGGCAATCGAGCAAATTAGGGCTTCTTCAGAGTAAAACCCATAAGCAAAGCGAGCCGCCCGTTTGGGCGGCTCAAAACGTATTTACAGAACTTACACCGATTTCGCTTTCTCCGCCAGCGCGGCGAAGGCTGCTTTATCGTATACGGCC
>QMCE01003876.1_pt1 | contig 25428 bp, 34 predicted proteins | sample 1821851 | NCBI WGS metagenome assembly QMCE01 (sample SAMN09453174, study PRJNA476694) | Termite gut metagenome, whole genome shotgun sequencing project. | isolation source: worker | host: Odontotermes sp. | place: South Africa:Pretoria | collected 2016-01-28 | reverse complement strand
ATTTGACCTCATTTGACCTCATTTGACCTCATTTGACCTCATTTGACCTCATTTGACCTCATTTGACCTCATTTGACCTCATTTGACCTCATTTGACCTCATGGTTTTTCCTATAACATAATCATCAGCAGCGCAGCGGTGCGGTGCGGTGCGGGGCTGGGCGGGTCGCTGCGGGCGGGTCGCTGCGGGCGGGTCGCAGCGGTGCGTGGCGGGGCGCGTGGGTCGCAGTGGTGCGTGGCGGGGCGCGTGGGTCGCAGTGGGAAATAAAATAATATCGGAATTATGATTTTGTTTCTGCCGATATACATTTTTCTATTCGCACTGGGAACCCGCTATTGTCCATGTGCGTATTTCTTGTACGCTGGTCAAATAGTTCGCAATACCCGATACCGTACATTCGATTTGTATAATACTGGCACATGCAGTTTTCTGTAAGTTCGGTTGCACAGAAATCGGGATTTCCGCACCCGACAGTCAAAAATATACGTGCCATGACTTTATCCATGATACCATTTGTTAAAACGCTCTGATCGCTCTTTTAGCGCCGCCCGCATGTCTTCTATCAGCTCCTTTTCTTCCCGCATTAGCTCACCAGAATGTCTCATAAGCTCGGATATATCGCGTTCAAATTCTCCGCCGTCAAACTCAAAATTGTATGAAAAATCATAGGAATTGAATTCGATTTTACGACCTAAATGGTTCCGCTTACAATCGTTGAATTTATCGAGTATATCTGCAAGACACTCGCTTTTCGTGATATGCTCACGCAACCATATTTTCCGCGCTTGATCGTTCATACGCGATAATGGTCGTCGTGAAATATCGCTACCTCCGCTATTTTTTGTGTAGTATTCGTTATTCCGTTCTACTGTGATAGTATCACTATCAGACGAAAAACCAAACAAATCATTCATATAAATCTCCTTTTTTGTAGTATTTACTATATAATAAAGCACTTTTTCCTGTTTGTCAAGCACTTTTTCTCTTTTTTTTATTAAAAAAGTGCTTGACAAAAAAAATAGGATGTGCTATATTATATGTAAGGAATACAAAAATTTGAATAAATTTAACATTTCAGAAAAATCTTACCGAATATATGAAGGAATTATTTTTGATTCAAAGGCTGAAATGTCGCGGTATATAGAACTAAAAATACTTGAATCATCGGGTATAATATCTGAACTATCTTTGCAGCCGCGTTTTACGATACTTGATAAAGGATATAGAAATCGAAAACGGGTATATACGGCTGATTTTATGTACGCTGAAAACGGGGTGTGGGTCGTTGAAGATGTAAAGGGTAAAAAGACAGAAGCTTATTCTCTTCGGCGCGATATTTTTTTATCACTTTATCCACAATATATTTTCAGAGAAAACACGAACGGAGTTATAAAAGAATATAAGGATATGAAATGACAAGCAGAGAGCGTGTAGAGAGAAATACCCAAATAATCGCATGTTATGAACAGGGAATGGATATAAAAAGCATATCTGAAAAGTTTGGACTTTCGCTTTCGCCAACCTATAAGGTGATAAATGAGCGGTACAGCATAAATAAACGCGACAAAAGCGTGCATATATCTGCTAAAATATCTACAGAATTGCATGATAAAATTTTAGACTTATCTAGCTGGCTGAATATCTCAAAAAGTAGAGTAATTCAATATCTTATATATACAGCTGACTATGAAAAAATATATTCTCTAGTTCAGCAAAATAAGGATGATATATGATAACAGAAGAAATGGCATTGATACCGTCTGGTACGTTTATTATGGGAAGCCCCGAAAGCGAATATAAACGAAATATTACTGAAACGCAGCACGAAGTAACAATAAGCAAGCCATTTTACATGGGGAAGTATGAGGTAACACAGGCTGAATGGAAATCGGTAATGAGAAGTAATCCGAGCTATCATGAGGGAGATGACTTGCCGGTGGAGCAAGTAAGCTGGTATGACGCGTTAGAGTATTGCAACAAACGAAGCAAGAATGAAGGACTTCCACCCGTGTATAAGATAAACGGAAACAATGTAAAATGGGACAGGGGGTCTAACGGGTATCGTCTGCCTACAGAGGCAGAGTGGGAATACGCATGCCGTGCAGGGACGACAACTCCGTTTAATACTGGATACAATATTACGACAGACCAAGCGAACTATGACGGTGATTATCCTTATAATGGGAATGCGAAGGGTATATATCGAGGCAAGACAACACCAGTGGGGAGTTTCCCGCCTAACGCATGGGGTCTCTATGATATGCACGGTAACGTGTATGAATGGTGCTGGGATTGGTATGATGATAATAGTGAATATGATTCTAACAGGGAAGATAATGATAACTACGACATAACCGTCCGCATTGATAGCTGCGTGCTTCGTGGCGGCGGATGGGACGATTTAGCAGCGAACATACGCTCCGCAGAGAGTGGATTAAATAGTCCGAGCTATCGTAGCAGTGAACTCGGTTTCCGTATTGTTCGGTCTATTTGACGTATTATTTCGATTCTATTCCATTGTAATAAAGCAAACATTATTTTTATTATATCATATTAGTTTTTTAAGAAATTTATCATAGATTCTAATTGATTATCATTAAATAATACTACTTTATCGTATAGTTCTACTGAAAAAGTAGAACATTTTATGAATTCATTTAATAATTTTTCGCTAATCGGTAAAAAAAGAATCTCGCGTATGTTTCTACTGGTTATGACATCGCGCTTTGGTGCATAATCTAACATAATATACGTAATTTCATTAACTTTTATTGTTATTTTATTAACAAATGCCCATGTGTACCCATATAATTCGGCTTGAAAGAAATACATAACTGATTCATTCTTTGTATGCCGACCTATTTTTAGACCCATTACTCTATCAAAAGATATTGGAACTATTACGAGTGTTTCTGTCAATACATTTCCGTCAATTTTTTCGGTTACCCAGCTATCAGTTTGTCCAAATCGTAGAATTCCATAGGATGTTTCTGTGCTAGAGCAGCTAAAAAACATAATAATGGATATTAAAATGATTACCGATGACTGATGACTTATTAAAATACGTATTTTCATAATCTATACTCCGTTATAAATAGCGTTTATATATAAAAAAAGCCACAACAATAGCCGATAATACTATAATTATTGACATTATTATAATAGTAATGACAAGCTTTAAGTTTGTTTCTTTCCCTTTCGATAACCGTAACTCAAGATCATCAATATCTTCATAAGCTGCAGCGAGATCTTCATCTCGCGCCTGCATCCGTTCCGCTATCTGCTCGTTGTACATCCTCAAGTCTTCGTTGCTCTGCGATAACTGCTCTGATAAAAGCATCAACTCGGCAGATCCAGTCTTCAAGGTCTGAATTTCCCTGTTCAAGGCTTCCAAGTCTTCTTTCTGCCTCTGCGAGATGTTCAGCACCTGCTTCAATAAATCGCTCCAGCTCTGTAATACGCTGTCGCTGTTGTTCGATAATTTCCCGCTGCCCCGCTGCTGCGCTTGCATCTCCCCAGCTATTTGTTGCCCCTGTTGATCTGCATCCGACTGCGAGTATAAAAATTGTGGAAATGATAATATAGCCAAAAATAATACAAAAAAAACGATTTTTACCATTCATGTTACCTCCAGTTCATCCCCGATTTTTATGTAACCGGCAATCTCCAGTCCTTTTCCGTCTGGAAGTCTGATACATCCCAAAGTGGTCTTACTTGCAGGCGACTCATGTAGCAGATAGCCAATATCATCAACGTATCTGCCGCTTGGGCGTACGTAATCTCCGTCCGCATCAGTTTCCCACACCTGTACTTTTTGCATAGCGTTTGTGCGGATTTTTACATCTCCATACGTTGACCGGTCAAACCCTTTATCTTTCCGGTATTCTATTCCGGTAATCTTCCATTCACCTTTAGGGAATTTCTGCGGCGAATATGGTAAATTATCAGGTATGCTTCTTATGACTTGCCCCCGAGTTCTTCGTCCATTTTCTAGATTTCTGACATCACAAGTACAAATATACGACCTTCCATTTTCGAGTATCAGTTCCCCCGATTTTAAATTAAAGAGATGTCTCATTATTTTTACCACCGTCAAATATTTTTTTCTGCCAAACATTAAATCCGAAATAGCTGATAACTACGCCTGCTAACATCATTGCCAGCTCTCTAAATTCCGTTGTTTTTGTAAAAACTATGAAACCAAGAAGTATACATATAAATAGCAAAACCCATGTTTTTATGGACTTCATCTTCCGTAAAATATTCGTCATATTTTTCCTCCATTTTCCAGCATGCGATCCATCATACGCTCCATTTTATCGAGCGTTTTATTTATATGTTCAAATTGCAGCTTTATTTCTGTATTAAGAGCCGTAAGAATATCATGATCTCCGTCAGTTTTTTTTAGCCGGCTGTATATGTCGTCATGATCATTCTGGTTACGCTGCCAACGATCCTCTAGATCGCGTGCATGTAAAACATCTTGTAGATCATCTTTTAGTTTTTGTAAGTTCCGACTATTTTCTTCGACCTTATATTTAAGTACAAAAAAAGAACCTACCGCAGATGCAAGAGCGATAATTGCTGTTATAAGCGTTACTAATCCTCGAAGATTATCAATCATATAATACTCCTCTTATCTCCTCTTGGAGCTGATCAAGTGTCGCAGTTTCGGGGAGTCTAAGCGCCGCTTTTAAGCGCGCGATTTTGTCATTACGCGGCGGTGCAGGAGGCGCTTTAGGTCGTAAAACTCCTAATGTTTTTGCATGTTCATTTCTATTTGCTATTCCGTCTTTCATATAATCCTATACTGGTATATTTGGATAAAAAGTAACATTAAAACTTGAACCAAGCCCTAATACACCGGTTGCAGTGATAGCTTGACCCGATGAAACTTGTATTTCCGATGTGACAGAACTTCCCAGAAGCGATAATCCACCATAATCGGTTATATCCGTCTATATATAAAATCGGAGCTGTACCAAGTATAGCACTATACGAAACTATTATCCAGCCATTCTCTGGGATATCGTATGATCCTGTACCGCCGAGTGTAAGTAACCCTTTTGTCCCAAAAATCTGCGTAGGATGATCTGTATCAATATCAGGTACAGTACTTTCATAGACCTGTTTAGCAATTTTAACAAAGTCAGCACGTAAAGCTGTCATAACATCTGCAAATTGTTGCCAGCGGTTAAAATCTTCGCGCACGTGTGTATTAAAATTTTGAGTAATTTGACTAATAGCACTATTTATAGATTTCATAGCAGATTCTATTATATCTATACTACTTTTTGGTACTAGATAAACATCATTTTTTTTGTTATCAACTACCGTAAGGACACCGCCGGACGGTATCTCATAGTCTAGCATTGCTGCCTGTGTTTCCGTCTGCGTCGTTGTAGGATCAGGAATGACTATCCCGATAAGTCCCGGATATTTTGTAAGGGCGTCCCATTCTGATTGTGTGTATACTGGGATATAGTTTAACCCACTATCTGGCATAGCCATAGGAATACCTTCAAGAGAAACGTTTTCCAATGATCCATTGTGAACAATGCTTATTTTTGGCATTTATATACCTCCTAATATCCCGCGTTCGCAGGGGCGTATTCACCTAATATTTTTGTGATTATAAGAGTTTTATTAGAATTTGGTTGTGTTGCACCAATAGCTACAGTTTGCCCCTTTAATACTTTCTGGTTACCTACAGACCATACAGAACCAACAGCTGCATTCAGTAAAGCTCGGAAAGGACTATCATCTACAGTGCAAATACAATCTATCATCCCATTTAGATTAGTTGTAACAGAAAAATCTACAAAGCAATCTTCATCCACTATCCAGCTTATACTTACGGAAGTATTTGTACTGGATAGCGATTGTACAACTATTTCTTCAATAGGATGCTTTATTCTTAAATGGTATCCATATTGCGTATCACTCTCCCACATCTTCAAAACCATCGCGCCTTCCTCTCTTAACAGTGTAGAGAGCTGCGGCTCAATGTGTGTTCTGTTATTTTGATCTACCCATGTCCATCCCGTTTGCAAATGATCCAACGTGTCATATACGTGCATAATCTGCACATTTTTCGTTTCCGCGTCAGGATCAATGAAGTTTACCGTGTTAACCTTACTCTTACCTGCGATTCCATAGCCAGCTTTCCCGGTTATAGGGTCAAAGATAAGCGTATTATCTGCCGCCACGGTAATATCTTCATTTTTTGCTTTTAGACGTAATGGGTCAAATTCATCTGTTACTTGTACGGCACTATCCGTATCCCGTATAATAAGCGTATCATGGTCAATATTTAGTGTGCGGTCAGGGTAATGATCCCATTCATTACCAGAATCACTCCAAATAGATAAGCCCGCATATCCCTTACGTATAACTCCATCATCTATATACTCACAGGTAATACCTACAGTTGTTCCATTTCTTTTTGATATAGGAGTTCCCTCTATCCATGCCGATCCGCCTAGAGGATATGTATATGGTGTATCATTTGTAAAATCAAACGCAGATCGCGTCATATCCCAACCTTCTTGTGGTGGTTCCGGGAGCGGCGTATCATGTATCAGCCGTCCAAAACAATATCCTTTTGTATATTCAGATACGACGATAGCAGATACGCGCTGCTCTAAATAATCATAAACTGATTTTTCAGATGTATATCTTGTAGTAGATGGTTCATTTGTATCGATAACAGAAACTTTGTTTACAACATCTTCTTTTTTTACATCAAGTTCATTTTTTACATCTGATAGGTCTTGTATAAAGCTATCATCCTGACGGGACCAAGTAATCATATCCCACGGGGCGATATTTTTATCTATAGGTTCATTCTCCCAAGTGAAATTACCCGATATATTTTGTAACATAGATATAGATTCTGGTATCCATGTTGACCCAGAATCTTCTGTTAAGTTCATTTGTGATCCATTACTTAGTAAAATTGAAATAGTATTTTCTGATACGGAAATTTTCCATTCTCCAATATGAGCAATTCCATAAGCATTTGTATCGTCATTATATGACGACTGCTCTGGTACTGATATAATGTCTATAGTTTGTCCTGTACTAACAGTTGAAAGTGTACCAATTTTAGCTGGTGGAGTGACCGTTATCTTATTCGCCTTTCGATTTTCAAGTCCTGATTCTGCGGAACGAGCAGTATTTTCTTCTGCTTCTATTCTTGACGTGAGCGTGTTATCACCTGATATACGATTCTGCTGTTCTTGTAGGATCAAATTATAAAGGTCTTCCGCATTTATTATGATAGACGGGGGATCGTATGAATATCTTGAATTTTCCCATATTCCGATACGATTTATCGGAGTAATACTATTAACAGTAACAGATGTTGGGAACTGGTATATATCCGTACCCCATACTCCATTTGAAAAGATCGTTTTTATTACGGAATTATTACCGTCAAAAATTTGATAATTTGAACCGTCCCATGAAATATAGTACCCATTATCAAAATATATACTTCCAAAAGTATCCGATCCCAATATAGGTGTTGATTTAGTATCGAAAGAAAGTAATTGGATTGATTGTCCGACAGCGATATTTGCAAGAGTTCCTGTTTCGGTCGGCGGAGTATATCGAAATTTGTCCATTTTCCGATTGTCTAAATCGGTAATTTTTCCATTCGTTCTATTTTCTAAATCAGTTATAGCTGAAATTAAATTCGTGTTTGAAGTACCTTCATGGCGTGCGAGGAAATCCTCAACCGTAGATATAGGCACTCTTTCACTTTCGCTATTTGTCTGTTCTATTTCGATAAGAGTATCTCTAGAAACTGATCCTTCAGGAAGCTCTGATATTCTATAGGTTCTAAAATCAGACATATTCTCGTATTCTCCCTATGTTTGGAGTTTGCTTTATTCCGCGTAACCCTTCAGGTACATATCGCAAGTCTTGGTCTGATAGATTTATACGGCGGACTCCGCGTATGACATACGGTTTATCTGACATGCTTGTCAGCGTAAGCTTAGTTGTTTTATCTTTTGTCTCTTGACGACCAGAAACATAAAAATTCCCCTGTATCATTATCCTATCAGTATGTATACTAATATATACATTCGTAAGCAATTCAAATTTATTATACTCTAAGAGTGTCTCTATACTCAATACGGCACGTTGTATTTTATAATACGTATTTTCATACTCTATCCGCTTTTCAGCGCCTTCCTTATTTGTAAGAAATGTTTTTATTTCTGCGGTGCGCGCGACCTTAAACAAATTAAGCGCCTCTGCTTTTAGGCTATCATCTAAGATATACTGTTCTGCATCATCTGTCCAATCGCGGGAATAGGCTACTTTTATTTCTGTTGCATAAGAATCATCGCTGTAATCGACGCTTATATCTGGTATAGATACAATATCCTTTTCAAGGATGAGCATTTGAGATTCATAATCTATGAGCCTCCGCACTTCATAATTTGAACCAACTGGATAAAGAATAAAGGGGACGCTTGATGAGTTTTGAATATTCTCCATAACCTCAAAAACCTTTGTTTCAGAATCATAATATATTCCTATAGAGGATAATTCGTTCAGTTCATCCTTTATCTGTGGTTCATTTATCGTGTTTTCTGCGATTGCGCCCCGTTTCAGAATATCTATCAGCATATCCCCAATAAGAGTTTCTCCGCATGTGCAGTTCACCTTTACTATAAATGGTTCAATATAGTTTTCACTTGTATCGGCTGGAATTCCATTCGGGAAAAGTTCTGTTATATGCAAAATTATGCCGTTTCCAGCGGAGTTTATGGTAAATGGTCGGTTATGCGACCAAACTTCTGCCCCGCTTTCTGGTTGTGTCTTTTTTATGATAACTTCTTGTACCGACAAAAGATTATTTGATAAAAAAAACTCGCGCGTCTGTTTTAGCGTGTCATCATTATTATATATATCAAGTTCATCTACCATGATAGCCGGTATACCCTTCAAAATACCAAACCCTATCGGCTTTATCGTTCCAATTAACTCTTCATTTATTTTTGGATATTCCTCAATCGTAAATCTTTCCTGTTCTATGAGATTTGATATATTAGATCGCGGGTCTTTAAGCGAAAAAGATACTTCATCGACCTGTATGCTCGCTTTATCAACATAGTATCTACCTAAAATTTCTCCGTCGCGTTCTAATGTCGTTAAATTCCCATAAAATTGGTTTGCGTTATCAAACTGTCCGTAACGATTTGTAAGTTTTACGCTAAAAGATTGAAATGACATCAAACCCCACTCGCTGAAACTCTCTTTTCTCAATATACCTTCAAGAAGTCCATTTTTGTATAATATTCCATTTCTGACTTCTGTCTCTCCAAGTGTGAATCCTACAGATACATTCACGTTTAGGTCTATGTCATAGAGCCACCAGACGTCATATTCCGCCATTTGGAAATAACAGGCATTTCCGTCTTGACAGAATGATTCCGCAAGAGTGCGTACATCTATAATAGACCCTACTTTTGAGTATGACACCCCCATAACCATGAGATCGTTGATTTGTATATGGACAATATCGCGGGAAAACTCAAATAACGACGGCGTAATATCTGTAAAAACGTCATATACATTGAATTTCCATATAGGCGTTTCATGCGGCGTGATATATTTTCTATGTATAGTTTTACCCATTACTATACTATCCATTAGCTTACCAAATTAAATATGCGTAAGTATCCAGCACGAGAATTTACAACCTTATCAGTAGAATTAGTTCCACCTACAGCAGAAATCATATAGTAAGGACGATCTCTAAAAGCACCCTGCCAAAAACCCGCAATTACTCCTCCATTTCCACCACCTATAGGAGATATTTCTATATTATGATTAATAGCAAGGTAACTATTCGGACTACCATTTTCATAATCCCAATGCGCATCTCCACCTTTACCAGAAATACCAGCTATTCCACCTTTACAATTTAATGCTATTGGATAGGTAGTATAGCTGTCCTCTCCTGCAGCACCTGCACCTGCGCCTCCTCCACCATATATAGAAGGTACAGGAATAATTGGAGAATCCGCATCAGGTTTACGAGTTTTTGTCTCTCCATTTCCGCCATTTCCACCAGCTCTCCCAATATTATATTTTATGTAAGTATCATGTGGGATATACGATATAATAGAAATAACTTCTCCGTCTGTCCCTGTAGTACCTGATTCTCCCGGATATGCTGCGCCACTTCTATATCCTGGACTTATATTACCCCAATCTAACCATCCTTGCCCAGGAGAACCATTAAGACCGCATGATCCACCAGCTAAAATTATCCTGTACCAGCCTAATGGTAATAATATCGATCCCTTTCTAGTTGGATTTGTAGGCTCTACGCTAAAATAAAGCGATCCATATGCTGAATCTGGTAATCCTGTCAATCCGTCAGAAGGAATAGGTGAACTATCATCAAACATTAAAAGTCGATAAGAATTAAAGTATGGCGTATTAGAAGAAGATATATTTGACAATACAGCAATAGCTCGATTATTTGTTGCGGGTGCATACCACCCACCTTTTTCTGCATCTTTAACGGGGCGAGTTGCGTTGATCTCAAGTAGAGATTCTGAATTTCCAGAAGCTATAGCGTATACCCACATTGCGATTCCCGATCCAACTATTGGTATGGCAGTGTCTTGGACCTCCTTATAAAAAGAATGGTTTATAGCATACCGTGAACCACGCTTTATTGTGCATGTTCCGCTTACAATCGAAAAATCACATAGATTAAGCGCGGCTGTCTGAATTGAAAGCTTTGATATGAGAATATCCCAACCATTTGTACTTGGTATGTTACTTGGCTCTTCAATCAGAATACCCAACTTAATTTGTCTCCGTAAAAGTAAGCGTTATTGCGTCGAATATGTCATTTCCCCAGTTTACTTTTCTAGATGATGACTTATCCGTTATGATACAAGCCATACTTGTCCACTTTTTCGATAATGGGAATGTCGTTATGACACCTATTTTTTTCCGCATTGACTTATATACATCAATTATCGCATATAGATCATCATAGGTCAAGTACGAGCATGTCAATTTTAGCTGCCTTAAAATAGGGAAATTAGACCCATAGTGAACTTTATAATCAGTCTGTTTCATAGTATCGTTTTCTATAAAATCAAGTTCGATTCCGAATTCATTAGTATGAAAATACTCTCGGCATAGTGCCAAATATCTTAGTTTTACTACGCCGTATATTGATACCTCATTGAGTTCATAGTTTGGAATTACCGCTATATTATGGTACAAAGTTCCATCTATCGTCATATCGCCGTCTGCTATAACTATAAGACTGTATAGTGATAATGTATCAGAGCGTGTAAAAGATATACGAGTTTCGGGGCGGGTGAGCATTATGATATTAAGGAGGTTATCATCAATGAGGTCTTGTATCTCATATTGACCTTGCTTATTTCTTATATCTAAAATGCTAGATATTTTTTGATCAAAATGTAGTATCATTTCATTGCCCTTTGCTGTAACATACCGCCCCGATTATTCATGGCATTTGCGACACTACTGGCAATTAAGTCGCTGTCAAGATAAACAGAAAGAACCTGTTTTAATATCGCGTCCCGGATTTCGTATCCTACAGAGAGTAACGCTGCATCCATAGTTGTAGTAGATACACCTAAATCTCCATTTGATGTACGCGTAAGTGGAACTATTGCTTCTGGTCCTGCCTCTCCCATGAGACCCATATTAAACATTGTAGGCTTATCAATAATGCTATTTGTAAAAACATCGCCATGCGCGAATGTTGCCATTTCTGGAGGATTTGCTGCCATAACCGCAATAGGTGCTGCGGCCGCAGCACCAGCTAAAGCCCACATGGGTATTCCCCACGGCGGAGGGTTTTGCGCGACAGCGGCGGTTATGGCACTTGCTGCCTGTGCTGTCGCCATTAGTATGCCATTTATCCACCGAGCTTTATCTGCCTTATACTGTAGTTGAGCAGATTTCCGTGCTGCCTCTAATTCAAGCGCTTCTTTTCGCGCTGCCTCTTCTGCCTCTAGTGCAGATTGCTGATCATCATACTTTTTATTGATTTGCAGCTCTTCTAACCGGCGTGTAAGCTCTAAACGAAGTATCTCATCTCCTGCTTGCTTTGCATTTTCTATTTGCTGCTGCAATGATTCTTCTGTTTTAGCATCGACGTAGTATCCTGATTCAAGCTCACGCTCACGTGCAGCTTCTATTATATCATGCCGTTCTTCATAAAATTCTTCAAGCGCCTCAAGGTTTTCTTCAAGCGCCTCTTCTACAGCTTCTCTTTCTCTATCTAATCCTGATGTTATCGCGTCAGTAACACTATTTGCTATGGTAGTCAATATTTCAGACCCTGCAGATATAGCTGCATCTTTTATTGCCTTTACATTAAATTCTATTTTATTTAACGCTGAGCCTTCGGACTCCATAAGACTAATTCGTTTATCATAAATATCATTTATTTGTTGTTCGGCAATGGAACGATTTGCGATATCATCTTTGTATTCATCGGATGACCGTAGCTCTAGCAACGCTCGTTCACGTTCGCGATTAAGTATCTGTGTTTGTAATTCAAGAATTTTCTCATTATTTTTACCCTGTTCATTTTGTGCTTGTAACCTATCAACCTCAATATTAAGCAGCTGAGTTTCATTATCGTATATGCGTCCCGAAAGTGATTCTATAGTATGCAAACGAGATTCTTCGACATTAAGCGTGCCTTTTACAACACGGAGACGCTCATCATAGTATAAATTTATATCTTTCAAAAGTTTTTCTTGACCAGAAAGCGATTTTTGAAAGTTTTCACTCTCTTTTAGCTTTGCTATTTCTTGAGTTCTTTCAAATTCTATGAGTTTTATATATGATTCTTGTACTTTTTTTTCTAATTTATAAGCCTCTTCTGCACGCTGACGTTCTTGTTCTAACAGTCTATGTGTTGCCGCTGACTGCTCATCAAGTAAATCGTATGCCTTTTTCGTGGTCTCTTCTACTTTTTTGCTTGATTTTTCCTCTTCTTGGTTTAAAAGCTTTAGCTCTTTAACGATATCAGAATATCCTTTTTGTGCTTCAGCGATTCGTTTTCTTTGAGAATCAAGTAATTCTTGTTCTGCTCCGTCTAGGGTATCTCCTGTACCTTCCCACATCATTCGATTAGCAGTTTCAAGCTCTTTTATGTATGTTTCAAGTGCCTGTTTTTGTGTTTCAAGGCTCGCTTTTCGACTTTTGCCAAATCTATCAACTTCAAGCGTATTTTCGCGCAGCGCAGAATTATATGCTTTTTCTGCATCTTCGACAAGTTCTATGGCAGCGGCGTGTTGTTTTGATGCAAGTGCAGCATTAAGCTCTGCCTCTGATATGATACCTGTCATAACCATAAAATCGTCAAAAATATTTCTGAATTGTTTGAAAAGATTGATTACTGCCTTTACCGCAATACCAAGCGGAACAAATTTAGTAACAAATTCTCCAATTTTTGGTATGAGTTTTTCCCATATAATTAGTAGAGCTGCCTGCGCCTCTTCATTTTCTTTAGTAGTTTTATTATTTTGTTCTTGTGATTTTGTATATGCACTAACATCATTTGCTCCGCGCTTTATAAAGTCGTTGTATTTCTTTTGTTCTTCATTTGCTTTGTTGCTTGCGGCAGAAACCTTATTAAAAACAGCAACAAGACCGGCAATTGCTGCCGCAACTATAGCTACAATCGGCGCAGCGGCGCTTATAACGGCACCGGCGGTTTGCATAATCGGAACAAGTTTACCGATAAAGCTACTACCTAAAGTATTCGCTAGCTTATCGCCAATAGCTCCCATTTTTGGAGATATTGCACGAAAAGATGACACCATTTCATTTAGTTTTATGTTTAGTTCATTTTGACCTTTCCCAAATCCTTTGACATATAGCTTCGCACCCTCTTCTCCAGCACGCTGCATTTCTTGGGCATATTTATTGACCATCGCATTTGCGGAGTTTAGAGATTTATTTAACTCGTCCAGTTGTATACGGACGTCTATATAGATTGACCCCGCGTCTATAGCCATTTTACCCTACTTTTTTACGCGAGCGTTCCCATTCCTCACCTATTACAAGTGCCGCTTTTTCAATATCATCTCCCTGCTTATCGGTAAAAATACCCATAATATACTGTTTCGGAGATCCCCCAAAAATTTTGAATTTTTGATATGCCTCAAGTAAGTTCTCTCGGCTTACCTTACGTATATCGGTTATATCTGCGCCAAGTGCGGTGTATGTAACCGCCGCCATAAAATTTTGAGGAAGTAAAAATGCAACTCTTAACTCACAAAATCTTAGTTCTTCTCGGATTTTATCTGCTTCTATTCCAATTGATTTTTTCAACATTTCTCGTAAATCTCTTATCCGGGATCGCGCACGAGATATAGCATGATCTTCTCCAAAAATTGCTTGTTCAAGTTCCTCAAATGTAGGATTTTCGAGCGTTATCCGGCAAATGCTCTCAAATGAGTTCATAAGAGCAATTATTTCATCGTCCGTTCTATCTTCTTTTGGCTCGGAAAAAACAAGTTGTGTTAGTGTTTTTGCCTCACCAACGATCAAATCTGCGCCCCGTGGGTAGCGTATTTTTACCCATATCGTCGTCTCTGGAATTATAGGCCTCATTTCTTCAAATCTTGAATCCAATAATTTATCCAAAAACGCTTTATCAATATATTTTTTTATCTGCCTCTCGAAAAATTTTTTTAACATTTTTTCACCTAAAACACAAATGATTCCACAGACGTTACTTCTGTATCCCAATCTCGGACAAGTACGGTGCTTATATTTGCCGCCTCCCATTGCGAGATTGTGTATTTCATCCGGCGCGGAGAATTTCGCTCTGTTAGCGGGTCGTCTGGGGTATTATATGTTTGGAACGTCATTGTACAAATACTATCCGTCCAAGAACCGTTTGCCTCTGTCGTTTCATAGCGTCCTTGGCAACCAATATATACGGCTTCTTCGATATATGTTTCGTCCCCAGATATATTCCTTTTTTTCGTAAAAATCGGGGTAAAAACATGAACGTCAAGTGCCATAGTATCGAAATCATTCGCGTCTGGAGGATCGTATATTTCTGGCATAGACGCCGTAGCAGGCGTATATCTTCCGCCACTTACCATTTGGCGGAACTCTACAGAATCACGGCGATCTGTAATTACAAGCTGACCACCATTTTGACGCGCCGGTATTGTGAGACGGACAAGGTCTCCCCGACCGTTTGCATTGTCAATATTTACGTCCTCGTCATAGGTATTTGTTCCTACAGCAGATTTTGAATCAGTCGTATTTCCACGAGAGTCAGACCCGTAAAAATAACATCCTTTTCCCTTACCGAAACGACAATTTCCAAACTGCAAAAAAGCAGCAATATCGCCATAGATTTGTATGATTTTATCTTCATTTCCAGCTGAAGGTTTTATTCCAAGACGACCTATGGATGTATTGTTCTCCCATATAATTCCAGTAAAACCTAAATCTGTAAGCGCCGTAACAGCAGACGGAACATCCCAACCTTCTAGTGGTATTGCATCAATACCCAGCGTTTTTGTTTGTATTGCGTCCGAACCAATTTTGATTTTTATATCAAGATTCGTCATACCAGCAGGCTTCGCTCCTGTGCTTCCTGCAAAGCCAAAAAGCTCTCCCCAAATAAGTGGGGATAGATTTCCCGGACTCTGCCGACGAGCCATCCAACCCTCAGACCAAAGCCTATAACTATCGTTCTTGTACATGTTTCCTCCTCTACATTACATAGGGTAAATAAAAATCACGTTCCGCACTTATTGTACCATCATCGCTTATTGCGAGATCAGGTATATATACGCGTGCATCACGTAATAAAATGCACGCATATTCATTTTTCAGAGGATATGAAAAAAGTTTTGGAAGTTCCCTCAATGCATATCCTTCAACCATATCCTTCATACCTATAACGGCATGTATGAAACACTGAACCAGCGATATACCTTCCATTTCAGACCGCGCGAACTTTATAACAACATAAGGCGGAGCAGGAATATCTCTTATATCTCCAAAAATAACAATGTTTTTTATTGAACCAGATTCAAGACGTTTTTTTATCTCTGTCTGCCAAGAAATGAATGGCATTATTCATCCTCAAAAAATTTTCGCGCAGCGCGGCGGAACTCGGGAGCAAGGTGATTTGCTGTTGGTCTTAGAATCGCATACTTACCGCTATTTGCTTCCTCAAGATGTATTCCATAAGATACTCGATGCATTACGCGAAAACCAACAGATTTTGGTTCATCTATTACAATACCTTTTAGCAGCCTACGCGCATCTCCCGTCTGATCTTGCCATTTTGCATTATCTTTTGAATAGTATTCAGCTTGTGCTGCAAAATGAGCGCAAACTGAATCACGAAATGTGTTTACTTGCGATCTTACAACATCAGATATATCAATTTTTACACTATCCATGATACCTCCGTTAGCGGGGCTTGAACACATACTGTACCACCGTCAGCTTGTGGACGAGTAACATTGCCAACCGTATACGACTTATTGCGCCAAGTTACGATATCATCTGGTAATATATCAGAATCATATTTAGCGCAAATATACGGCGTCTGACCGTTTACTATTCCACCTTCCCAATTTTTGAAATGCCAAGCACCTAAAGATTCGTGAGATATGCGGCACGGTGATATTTCAAATGAAACTACTTCTCCCGTTGGTATCATGTTCCCGCGACCGTTATCTATAACTACATTACGGACAATGTGTGCTATATCTGGGTCAATATCGATTATGCGAGATATTCCCTCACGCATTTTATCAAGTATAGCACCCATTATACTCTCCGCCAATCGGAATAGGGTTTTCCCGAAAATGTCCACCGCCGAATGACTTTAGTGCTATGCACATATCCTCTTGTATGGCTGTCTTTCGTGCTGTATAAAAATTTATAACATCGCTAAGGCTTGCAAAACTCATAGATTGCGCCCCGGCATTTGCGCTATGTAAAAATCCGACAGGGTCTATACGTGAAATTATTGCATCAATAAAACAAATCGCTGTCTGATATTTACCATAGGATAATATCATAGATTTTATATGTTCGTCGGTAAACTTTACAGGGTATTTTACCCACCCCGATGTGGTATAGTGGTTCCACTCTCCATTATCTCCTACGGAAACCGCAATGTCTGGCATATATGTTTCAGGGATTTCCTCGAGCCTAATATAGTCTATAGCCTGAGGATCATACAATGCCCTGCGAACATATATGATGTCATCAAACATTTCGGTCTTCATAGATTACGCCGTAGGGAGCGTCAGCTCGATAATCGCACCCGTACCGGTATTACCTTGCGGGAAAACGAAATTGAGGTATACCCCGAATGACCGGTACCACTCACCAAGATATGAAGACCCAGAACGTGGAAGATCAGAAGCGCTGTTGTGGACAAGGTCACGATGCAATATCCGATATGCACCAAAAGCATTGAGCTTGCGATACAGATATGCCTTACCGGGCGGAAGCGCATAAGAGGGAAGAACGATTTTACCATAAGGCATTCCGCCGTTTTCGATACCTCCCCACTCGCGCACGGAAACATTCAAAGCCGCAAATACCTAAGCGCATCAACAGGCGAGCAAATCAGAAAGTTCGTTCCTGATATGTTTCCAATAGGCTTTTGCGTTATCGGGTGCTTAAGACCATACAGCTTTTTAAGCCCCGACTGAATGGTGTTGTACATGCGCTGGTCAAGGGTAGTTCCAGTTGTATCTGCCGGTTGCTGATTTGCCGTTCCGAAACTTGCCGTTGAGAGCGGCTTAAAAAAGTTCGCGTTTCGATTGTCGATGTATCCGATAGCAGCTGCTTGATCGACATTTTCAATCCCAAAAATTGTATCATACAGTTCGCGGCGCAGCGTGTCTTTAAAGGAAATACCTTCTATCTGCATTTTGATATTGCGCCCCTCCATATTTGGAGTTTCCATAAGCGGGAAATGGTCGCTGTTTCCCGAAATTTCTTGAAAAGGAGCAATTCCAGGGATCACATTGCGCAGCACCATTTCTTCCGTTACAGTATCCATACTGATATCCGTAAAAAGTTCGGCGCTAAGGTCGGGTATATTCTCAGAAATGAGATCAATGTCAATCGTCTGCAAAGCCTGCAAAGCCTTCAGGTCTTCTGGAGATGCAGCTGTTGCATCATTTTTTATACGCCGCAGCACAGAATCGGCAATTTCTAAAACTTTGTTGCGAGTAGTTTTTTCTGTGCGCATAATAACCTCGTCGCCGATTTTAGCCGTTATTGGTACTGCATTTATAGATTTACCGTTTGTGAGTAAGGTCTTGTTATACCGTTTTTTGTTTTTTACGATCATATTATCTCCTTATGAAACCATCAAAAAAATGACGTTATCAGAATTTACTTCTGTTATGACGCCGAGTTTTATATTTCCCGTATCAGTTGTTGTAACGGTAGCGCCGTCCGGTGTAATATATAGAGCCGTTCCTATAGCAGTCGAGGTACTTGCCCCGGTAATATCAGACATCAATCCCTGATACTCTCCTCCGCGTGTCGCAGAGAAATTCAGATTATTTCCAACAACTGCCGATACATCTGCGACAAATGCCGTACCGCCGATCAAAACAATATCGCCTTTTTTGATTTCTGATGTAGGCGTATAGTTCTGAAACCGCGTATGAAACATTCCTTCGTTTTTTATGTTAAAAACGTTCATTAATACCTCCTTTAATCCCAAATGCTCTTGTTATCGCCGATAAAATTGGGGTTTGTTACGATAAAATCACCATTTTTGTTGATTCCCGCGGCAATCTGAGATTTAAGCGCGATAAAAACGCTATCTTCCTTGAGCGAATCCCGAATCTGTTTTCTGTTTGATTTCTTGGAAACAGTTTTGAGCCGATTAAAAGCATACGTATGCGCTGTATTTTCAGCGCCATTTGAGAGCTTACTTTCTCCGGCAAGTTCAGTTGCATCGATCATCGCGGACATTTCAGATACTTCAACCATATCCTTCAACACCGATGTAATCTCCTCGCGGAGCTGCTCTAGTGTCGCAGTTTCGCGATTGCTTCCGCGTTGTTGATATCAACTTCATTACGAAGCTTATTCGATTGACTTATATCGGACATCAGCTGGTCAATATTTATTGTGTTATTCGCTATACCTGCTTTTATTGCCCGAACTATTTCTTCATACTCCATTCCACTTCTCCTTTTCTTTTTTTCTGCGATTGCATTCAGAATCCGTCCGGCAAGAGCCTTTTTATCGGCGGACGATTGCAATTTTATCGCTGCCCGTCGAGAGACTTTTCCATTTACGACTAGCTGTTCGCTTTCGCTCGTATAATCTATAGCGCCTATTTTTATAAGGCGCATAATTTCATCCTCATTTTCTTTTGAGTTTGCTACAACATTTTGTAGCATAGCTCCTTCATCTACTACATCGTTTCTTGCTTTTCCCGAATGTCGCGTATAGTGCATAATCCCACAACTATCGCGCTTTCCTTCTGCGGCCGACACCAGCGAAAACTCAACAGCTCCAAGTTTTACAGCTCGGATAAAACCAGAATTATCATTCCCGTTATAATCCTTTCCCGGAATTATGATTCGGAAGTGTACATCTGCCCCGCCATTTGGATTAGGTTTTACATCTCCACCAATCGTAAAAAAGTCGGCATCTGCCGAGCTAGAATGATCATGTTTATTTCCGGGAATCGGATACCTTTTTATTTCTTCAATAAATGAAGTAAAAAACTCTGGGTCATATAATGCCCCCTCTCCCGGGAACTCTCCAACTCCCTGTACCGGGGCATGCAGCGTTTCAACAATCTCGTACGCCTCGGCATCATTCAGCAACGCATATTTATCTTCAGATATAAGGAGCGATACATCATTAGGAGATATAGAATGATTTAATCCACTATACCGAACCATTTTTTTTATCTTTTTCTTTTTCTTTCTTCTGATGCAGGAGTTTCTTCTGATGTAGGAGTTTCTTCTGAAACCTCAAATATTACCGATGATGTAGCCGTATGGCAAATACCATTATTATAAAACCACCGCGCGGAGCATGCGAATGAATCAAATTCACACCCAGATATAACTTTTCCGTCTTTCTTTACAATTATCTTCATATATACTCCTTATATATCTACTATATTCCAGTCATCCGAAAGCATGTCGGTCTGTGACGCAAGCCAGCCGACAACGATTGAGTCATCAGCAGCTTTCATATTAATGTGTGAACATATTTTGCGCTTTTGTTCATCAAAACTGTCTGTTACTTCACCTTCTACAAGATATATAAACATACCTTTTCCATTCCAACCCATGCGAGCTATTTTTTTACCTTGCCTTAACGATTCAATGGCAAGCGAAAATGGCATCTCATCGCATGGGCGGTTGTGTTTCTCAAAAATTTCTTTCGGACACCACGAAATATACCCTTCCTCATAGGTAAATTTGTACCCGTCTTTTCCTTCTTTTTGTTCAGGTTCTGCCTGAACAATATTGACACCGATATACTTCATATCATCCTCCCGTAGGTGAACCTTACTCCGGCGCCGACGTCTGCTGTGCAAAACACGCTTTCTGCGCATCTCTCATTCCCGCATTTTGGGCAGGTTATTTCAGGCATTTCCATATTTTTTCCCCATATGCCGCCGCGTCAGAGCAATCGCAATACCCAAAACAAAAAGAATTTTGTCAATTATTTTTATATAAATGTATTTATCCATATCTATAGTATATCATGGTATTTTTTTATGTCAACACCTCTTCAAATTATTTTTTTGCCTCTGAAATAACCTGATCAATCGGTTTAAGAATTGGCCTGAAATTACATGAGCAATTTGGATGTGGAACTGGTGGTAACTCGGAAATGGGAAATCCACCACGCCGTTTGCTCTCTCTCGCATATCCTTTACATACATCGCACTCGTGTGCGCGACCGCTTAATATCCATTCTACGCGCCCCGTAGATATAGTAGTATTTGATGCCGTTTTTACAGCTTCTTGTTCTAGCATAAATTGTGTTTGTGTACGGGCGACCCTCATAGTTCTATAATCAAGTCCCGATGTCCCTAGTCTTTTATAATATCGGACTGCGTCAGGATGATCCTTGAGCTTCCACCCATTTTTATGTAAATTCTTTATTGCCTGTTTTCGTGCCTCCCTGAGTTCTTGATCGTTAAAAGATGACCATCCATTTTGTTCTATTATTTTATTTGTTTCTATCTCAATATCTTTATCTGGTATCATATCAAGCCAACGTCCCTTTACTCGCTTTCCACCGTCTCGGTATTTCAGTAAAATATCAAGGTCATTCGCGATATCTTTTACATCTCTTCCAAGTGCGCGACCTCCCTCAATAACAGAGAAAACTTTTTCTTGTTGCTCCTTTGCAGCTTCCCAAATGCGCTCGCTAAGGTCAAATCTCCGGTAAAACTCCGCAGTATATGCAACACCTCCACTTGGAGTAATTCCGCGTCCCGGTAGATATACTTCTGTTGGTCTAATAAGCTCTCGTAGATTTCCACCTTTTTTGTATGGAGCTATTGCGGGTAATAATCCACCAGATTTTGTAAGATCGTCTATCGATTTTTTTCGCATTTCTTCAAGTTTTTTGCGGCTCATAGATTTCGCATAATCCCAAAAAGCAGAAGCAAAAATAGCCGGTATTCCTAATTTTGACAATGATTCTACGATCTCTTCTTTTGTATACTTACCAGACTTTATATTCTCAATAGTATTTACCTCTTTCAGAGGTTCAAGTCCAAAACCTGATATGGGATTATCAGAAATTGCGGCATTTTTCTTTTTCTCAGGCTGTTTCTGAATCAGATCAACATCTGCTTTTATTCCTATATCTGAAATATACGTATTTATTATTTCAGACTGCTTTTCTGCAGGCTTTATTGACCATTCTGATATGATATTCGTCTGAATATCAGAAATTGCAGATGTATCCCATTCTTTTTTGATAGATTCTATGTCCATTCCTGATAATAGAGAATATTTTACCTTATCTAAAAATTTTTGTAGCGACTTATGTATCATTTGTCGCATTATTATAATCGAACGTGCATGATATTTTGATACATACGCCTCATTTGCATAATACTCTGCTTGTGTCATAATAAGTCTGCCCCGAATCCACTATCAAATATATCATTTTCTGGTGCTTTGAACTCTTCAAACCAATTTTTCATGGCATTCATAAGATCATCCGATGTATCATGTGGTATATCAGAGTAAAATTTTTTCGCGAAGTAGAATGCCATGTCTTTTGATATAGCATTCGCTGACATAAGCGTAGAAAGACCACTCGCAAACCCTTGAAATTTATCTATACGTTCAGAAGGCGTCAGCATATCAAAGTCATCCCAAACGACCTCGATATCCTCTGAATATCTATATCCGTCCATATATCCGCGAATTTCTAATTCTTGTTTTATAAGCTTTTGGTAAGGTACTGTTTGCTCGCGCTGTATGCTTTTTATCGCGTCTATACCCTGCTGTACTTGATACCCCGAAGATGCCATATTGCCTGTAAGAGCGTATGGGTAAAAAATTTCAGGTAGACCCGAACCAATCTGTGCCTGTTTTTCAAGCCTTTGAAGCACGCTTAAAGATGCATTTATGCTATCTGACGGAAGAAATTTGAAATCTGTATTTTCTGTTCGGCCGTCCCGTGAGATCATATTTACAAATAGCTGATCCTTTAATACATCAATACCCTGTCCATCAAGCCTACCATTCTTCCAAAAATCTATAGTCTGCACACCATTATCAACGAGCGTTTGTATCAATTTTGGACGAAACATAGATATGTCCTGACCAATATTATACTGTACATCATGGTAAAATTTTAGTGTTCTGAAGGTACGCGCATAAATTGAATTTCCACGCCACTCGCCGTACGGGGAATGTGTGGAAATGATTATATAAAGTTTGTCTGAAATTTTCTGATCCTGATCGTATTATTTCGATATAATTATATGTTATATGGCGACGTTCAGTGTATGAAACATCGAACGAAAAAGTATTACTATTTTTTTTGTGGGTTACCTGTTTTACAAGCCACATTTCGCAGATATTTCCACATTCATCTACGCGATATGCAGCGATTTCGTCATCTGGGATTACCTCTATATATACCTTTTTATACGTGTCACTCCATTTTGCCCAACGCCAACCTGTGCCAATGATAAGAGATGACTGCGTGATAATCGGGGCTTCATCAACAAAATAGTTTTTTCTTATCGATTTTAGTATATCAGATGTCCGAACGTCTTTGCTTTTAAAAATTGGACAACCAACAAGTGATCGGACGGCAGATATAGGTACATACGCTTGGGGAGAAGACAAATTTATGCCACTATCCGCTCCGCTCCACAAAGCCTTTAGGTCTTCAACTTTTGCTACCGCACCGCCGTCATTTCTTGACTGTCTAACTGGAGGCATACCTGAGTAGTGCGTCGTGTTACTTATCCTTTTTCTAAAAAACCTATCCCAAAATGGCATAATATATCCTTTGTTTTATTATAATCATGATTTGTGATTTGTCAAGTTTCATCTTTCCGTTAATATACCGCGAATTCCGCTACTTGATGACATTCCGAATGAGTTACCACTCAATTCGCTAAGGGCAAAAACAAGAGCATCAAGCCGGTTTGGGCTTTTTTCGCCGGGCGCACCGGTATATGTACACATTTCATTTTCAAGTTGCGGAAATTCTGCTGTATGATATACCTTTTTTTGCTCATATAATGCGCTTATTGGCTCAGCTCTTAAAATTTTACCGCGTGTTGATGTTACTCTTATGATATTCATGTATGGATTAACGGTTCTGAGGGTGTATTCGACCATATCTCCACCATAATTTGTTTCTACAATTACAGCATCCGCTGTAATATCATTATAAGCATCGTCAATTTTTTTTGCCCATTCATTGGGCGTACCATGAATGGAAAAGTCATTCATAACAAAAAATTCGCCAATTGACCGCCCCGCTGATATTATGCCAATTTCATCTCCGTCTATTGACCCGGAAGGATCTACTCCTATAACTATTCTTTCCGCCGCACTCGTAGATATATTTTTATACCGTATACTACCACGATTCCATAACGTTCCACTGTCTGCCTGATAATTACCATAGTAAAATCGTTCACGTTTACGCGCTGATAGGTTTTTTAGCCCATTCAAATATTCGTCCGATAAATGTGGATTATCGGACGGATTCATACGCAGCGTTCCGTAATCTTTTTCTGGTACGGGGCGTCCGTCGGGGTACTTTCGCTCATGGAAAACCTTGTTTGTCCAAAACGAGGTACTTGTTGGATTTTGATCCATTAAAAAAAGACCACGAATTTTTTTAGGTGGATTTAAGCGCGTCTCAAGTATTTCAATCGTGTGAAATGATATCTCGCTCGTTTCACATACATATATAGTAGCATATTCCCGCGACAGTAATTTATCTACTTTATCTTTATCAGCTGTTCCACCAACAAAAATTCTACTTCCATTTGGAAGCTTATAGATATAATCGGTCTTATTAAGCCATGACTCATAATCAATACCACCCTGCAAAGCTCCAAGTGCTGGAATTGTTTGCATCGCAACAGAAAGCTTTGCATCTGCAAATGTATTCCGGACGATAAGATGATCCGTCTTTGGATATGCCCATGCGCGAGTAAAGATGCAATACACATTCAGCAGCGTCTTCCCACTACGAGAACCACCCTCAAGAAGTACATGCCTGCACTTCTTGATAATTTTTAGAGCTTCTATTTGCTTAGATGTAAATTCAGGATCAGATATTATAGACAATTTTTTCCGTTCTTACCAATATTCACGACGATTTCGCCGCTCAAATTTACATCTTGTTTTGGTTTTTCGATAACAAGTTCAAGAAGATCGACAAGTCCAGCGTGTAATCCTTCATCAATTCCTTTGCTCACTATAGAATCTATCCAAGCTTGAAGCGTAGATGGTATATTACCAGCGTCTACTCCAGAATCAGCAATCGCCTTGCGTACGATATCACGCCGATCTTTTATTTCTACAGGATTATTTTGCAGTAATGTCGTCAATATAATCGCCGCAATATCCCGATGATCAAACGGCATCTCTTTTATAACCGTTTTAAGCCGCTTTTTTCTTCCAGCTCCCGGATTTGGAGCTGTAGAACCCCGCCTACCTGTTGCTCCTCTGAAATTATCCGCTCGCATATATCTCCTCTTTTTTTGCATTTCGCCGAAAATTCGCCGATTCCGGCTGTTGCCATTAAATTGGTATGAGATATTTTCTTTTCCTGAATCACATGGATCGCATGGTGGGCATGACGGCTTTGGCGGGCATGGCGGCTTTGGTGGACATTGCGGCTCCGGCGGAC
>QMCE01004281.1_pt1 | contig 25467 bp, 25 predicted proteins | sample 1821851 | NCBI WGS metagenome assembly QMCE01 (sample SAMN09453174, study PRJNA476694) | Termite gut metagenome, whole genome shotgun sequencing project. | isolation source: worker | host: Odontotermes sp. | place: South Africa:Pretoria | collected 2016-01-28 | reverse complement strand
TCTATTTTGTTGATAATCAGTATGATATTTTTTATTGCTTTAATGTGATTATCTTGAAATTTAAAATATTTTTTTTGTATATCGGAACTGTTTGTTACCTTTGCAGACTTAAATAGTATATATAATGTAAATTTTATTAGATGCGTGTATATATATTGTGATAGAAATTATTTAAAAAATCTGTATTGTTTGCGCGTTAAATAAATTAAAAAATATCCTTATGAAACATACACAACTCTTCTTTTTCTTCAGTCTTTTCTGTATTACCGTATCGGCAGAAATCCGGTTACCGAAATTGATAAGCGATGGAATGATACTCCAACGTGATATGCCGGTAAGAGTTTGGGGCTGGGCAACACCTGATGAGGATGTTTCGATACAGATTAATACAGGGACAAAACGCTGGACTAAGGTCGATAAGAGCGGATATTGGGAAATGATTCTTCCCGGACAAAAGGCGGGAGGACCCTATTCGATAACTATTCAAGAGACTTATAATAAAAAACTTATAGCGAATAGCAAGAAAATCAATGATGTATGGTTTGGCGATGTGTGGATTGCTTCCGGACAATCGAACATGGAATTGCCTATAGACCGTGTTTTACCGCTCTACAAGCATATTCAAGCAAATCCGCAAATCCGGCAGTTTTTAGTTCCGCAAAACTACAACTTTCACAATCCTCAGGCTGATTTTGCATCCGGTAATTGGGTCGCAGCTACGCCCGAAACATTGGGAAATTTTTCTGCTGTTGCCTATTTCTTTGCGTTAGAGTTATATCAAAAATATCAGGTTCCTATTGGATTGATTAATAATGCGTTGGGTGGTTCGCCGGCAGAGGCTTGGATTAGCGAGGATTCATTGAAACGCTTTCCGCATTATTTTGACGAATTGCAACGTTTTAAAAACGATTTGTTTGTGGATAGCATCTTGAATTCAGATCGTGCACGAATGAATGCTTGGTTTGGCGAGCAAGCACAAAAGGATTGCGGGTATTCAACGGTTTCCTGGTCTTCTGCAGGATTGAATACTGGAGACTGGGAAAAAATGAGCGTACCGGGTTATTGGACGGAAGAAAACGGGCAACCGGTAAATGGTGTAATGTGGTTCCGCCGGGATTTTGATTTGCCGGAATCACTTATTAATGAGCCGGCTAAAATTATTCTTGGTGCTATTGTTGATGCCGATTCTGTATTTATTAATGGACAGTTTGTAGGAAATACTACCTATCAGTATCCGCCGTAAAAGCAGGTAAAAATACCATAACTGTGCGCGTTGTCAGTTGTTGGGGGCGAGGCGGTTTTGTGGAAGATAAATTCTACGGATTGGAGTTTGACGGTGGACAAACCCTTGATTTGAGCGGAATGTGGTCTTACAAGTTGGGTACACGGATGCCGCCGTTGGAGAGCGAGACATTTGTTCGCTGGAAGCCGGCTGGATTGTATAACGGTTTGCTTGCACCGTTGTTTAATTATTCGATCAAAGGTGTTATCTGGTATCAAGGTGAATCTAATACGGGTAATCCAAAGGAATATAATGCCTTATTCACAACGTTAATCAATAATTGGCGCAAAGAGTGGAGGCAAGGTGACTTTCCTTTTCTTTATGTGCAGTTGGCTAATTTTATGAAATCATACGACCAGCCGGTGGAAAGTAACTGGGCAGAATTGCGCGAAGCACAATTACAAACGCTCGCATTGCCTAATACCGCGATGGCTGTAACAATTGATATTGGCGAGTGGAACGATATTCATCCGCTGAACAAGTACGATGTGGGTAGGCGTTTGGCATTAGCCGCCAGGCGAATTGCTTACGGTGAAACCGGACTTATCTATTCCGGTCCGGTATACGAGTCGATGAAAATAGAGGAAAATAAAGTAATCCTTTCGTTCGAACATACAGGCAGCGGATTGGATCATGAAGATACTGACCTGTCGCGTTCTTTTGCCATAGCCGGATCCGACAATCAGTTTGTTTGGGCAAACGCAAAGATTGAGGATAACAAAGTGATTGTTTGGAGTGATGAAATTGAGCATCCTGTTGCTGTACGTTATGCCTGGGCAGATAATCCTGTTTCGGTATTGTATAATAATGAAGGATTACCAGCCTCGCCGTTTCGAACGGATTTTTATAGTGTTAAATAATTTTAAAACAAATCGTCTTTTTGAACATAAATGCCAAACGGATGTTTATATATTCAAAAGGGGCGATAGGAGAATAAAGTTCATTATGGAGAAAATTGACATCCTTGATATAGAAGAAAAAAATCAGGACATTATAAAGAATGATTTTTTTACTGTTAAGTACCTTTATTTTGATGCGGGAAAAGGTTTGCCCGTGCAAAAAGAACAAGCTATGGCTACCATACAAGTAATTGAAGGGAGAGTTACTTTCGTTTACGGAAAAGAAGAAAGAACTTGTATGATGGCAGAGGATACGATTCTCGAATTTGATGCAAGAGAAACGTATTCAATGATTGCACATGAAAATTCAAGGGTTTTAATAACAATTGTGCCGATTAAATAATTTCAGTTCGTTTTATGTGATTAATTTTTTACAAGTGTCTTTATGGGAATAACGGCACTTGTTCCTTTTTTATTATATAATGTTTGTTGCGCGAGGAAGGAATGTCGATATTTTGTATCTGTCCGATTTGTTTCTTATTTTGCCCGTGAAAAAATTACTTGGTATAGAATTAATATTATAAGTATAGACTTCTTCTTTTACACAAAAAAAACTAAATTTGCCCCGACAAAAAGAAATACCATGGAACAAGTACAAGAAACTGTCAAGCAAATTTTCACCCAATACCTGCAAGAACATTCCCTTCGTAAAACATTAGAACGTTTTGCCATATTGGATCGAATCTATTCTATCGAAGGGCATTTCGACATCGAATTCTTGTATGTATTTATGAAAGAAAAAAATTATCCGGTTAGTCGTGCCACGCTATACAATACTATTGATTTGCTGATGGATTGCAAATTGGTCATCAAGCATCAGTTCGGAAATAACATTGCTCAATTTGAAAAAGCGTATAACACAAACATACACCATCACTTTATCTGCACTGCCTGCGGAAAAGTAAAAGAATTTGCGGATGCCAATATCAAACGTTCCATCCAGTCGAAAAAGATAAAAAACTTTAATATTTCTCACTACTCTCTGTACATTTACGGAATTTGCAATAAATGTGAAAAAAAATAAGCAAAAAAATTTGTTACTTTTCAAACATAATATATATTTGCATCCGGCTTAGAGCTATTAATTTATTATTATTTTTTAATACCATTATAAAAACGCTAATTATGTCTGAAAAATTTGGCGAGATTATTCAAGTAATCGGTCCTGTGGTTGATGTAAGTTTTCCGGAAAAAGATTCCGGACTTCCTCAAATTCATGACGCACTCCTTATTCAACGTCCGGGATTGGGCGATCTTATTATAGAATGCCAACAACACATCGGGGAAAATTCAATTAGAACCATTGCGATGGATTCTACTGACGGACTTACGCGCGGAATGAGAGTTCAGCCGCTCGGAAAGGCTATTTCCGTGCCTGTGGGTGAGCAAATCAAAGGAAGAATGCTTAATGTCGTGGGAGAGCCGATTGACGGTATGAAAAAGTTTGATAGGGTAGGGGAAACTCCTATTCACAGAGAGCCGCCAAAGTTTGAAGATCTTTCAACTACAAAAGAGATTCTCTATACCGGTATTAAAGTAATTGACTTGTTGGTGCCATATTCCAAAGGAGGTAAAATCGGATTGTTCGGTGGTGCCGGTGTGGGAAAAACGGTACTTATTATGGAGCTGATCAATAATATTGCCAAAGGATATAACGGTTATTCCGTATTTGCAGGAGTAGGAGAACGTACTCGTGAAGGAAATGACCTTCTTCGTGAAATGATTGAGTCGGGTATCGTTCGTTACGGCGAAGAGTTTAAAAAAGCCATGGAAGCCGGCGATTGGGATTTGAGCAAAATTGACTACGAGGAGTTGGCAAAATCGCAAGCTACATTAGTTTACGGTCAGATGAATGAACCACCGGGAGCACGTTCTTCGGTAGCATTGTCGGGATTGACCGTTGCCGAGACTTTCCGTGATTCCGGACAAGGAGGTAAAGATATTCTATTCTTCATTGATAATATTTTCCGTTATACGCAAGCAGGTTCGGAAGTATCCGCGTTGTTGGGACGTATGCCTTCGGCTGTGGGTTATCAACCTACGCTGGCATCTGAAATGGGTTCCATGCAAGAGCGTATTACCTCAACCAAAAACGGTTCAATTACTTCCGTACAAGCGGTATACGTGCCTGCCGATGACTTGACCGACCCGGCGCCGGCAACGACTTTCTCGCATTTGGATGCAACCACCGTGTTGAGCCGTAAGATTGCCGAATTAGGTATCTATCCATCCGTTGACCCATTGGATTCCACCTCACGTATTTTGGACCCGAATATTATTGGCGAGGAGCATTACGAAACAGCACAAAAAGTAATACAGATATTGCAAAAATACAAGGAGTTGCAAGATATTATCGCTATTCTCGGTATGGAAGAACTTTCGGAAGAAGACAAGCTCATCGTAAACCGTGCGCGTCGTGTGCAACGCTTCTTGTCGCAGCCTTTCCACATGGCTGCTCAGTTTACCGGTATCGAAGGAGTTATGGTTTCTATCGAAGAGACTATTCGCGGGTTCAATATGATTATCAACGGTGAAGTGGATGATCTTCCGGAACAGGCGTTTATGAACGTAGGTACGATTGACGATGCCATTGCCAAAGGTAAAGAATTGCACTCACAAGCAACCAAAGGTTAATTAGTAATTAGATTAAATCAATAATTAATAATTAACAATCAATGAAATTAGAAATCATTTCGCCTGAAAAAAAGATATTTACCGGAGAGGTTGATTCGGTAAATCTTCCCGGAGCTGCCGGGAGTTTTACGGTATTACCTCATCATGCTGCGTTGATTTCATCGTTGAAAGCAGGTATGATTACCTATACGGTGGACGAGAAAGAGACAACGCTAAACGTTGATTCCGGTTTTGTCGAAGTTAATAATAATGTGGTTTCGGTGTGTATTGAAAAAGTAATGGAATGAAAGGTGAATTAAGAAAATATATAATTCAACTGGCTCTTTTGATGACTACATGCATGATAGTTGGTTTCATTGCTCTCGAAATCGCACAGTATTATTTTTTTCTTTATCCTTGCATTGCTGTTTTTTTCTTCTTGTTGGGATTCGTTTCAATTTTTTTGATGCGAAATTCCGAGACAAAAGAAAACAGGAAATATTTCAATGCGTTTATGGTTGTAAGGATGATAAAGTTATTTTCCCTTATTATTGCGGTAGCCTTATACATTGTATATGCTGTGTTTGCCGGGGAACGTAAAGAAAATATAATCATCTTTTTGCTTATCTTTTTTGCTTATTACTTGATTTATAGTGTTTTTGAAGCATACGTTTCAATGAAATTAAACAAAAACGAAAATGAAATTTCTCAGAAATAAAATGATAGGAAAACGAATTGCATGGATGCTCTTTTTGCTCTTTTTTGCCGGTACTGTTTCCGCAAATGAAGAGATGGAAGGAGGAGAGCAGGAAAAGAAAGGTATTGATGTGCAGGAGTTGGTTTTCGGACATATCAATGACGCTTATTCCTGGCATATTGCTACTATCGGAGAAACACATGTCTCAATTCCGTTGCCGGTAATCGTGAAAAGTAGTGAGCGCGGTTGGTTTGTTTTCTCCTCTTCCCGTTTTCATCATGGACACGATGCTTACGAAGGATTTAAAATCAGCCAAACCAAAGATAATAGCGGTAAAGTAGTTGAAATGGTAAATGGCGAAGAGGTTAGACCATTGGATATTTCCATAACCAAGAATGTACTCTCCTTATTTATCAGTTGTACATTGATTCTTATTATTTTCCTTGGTATTGCAAAGCGTTATAAAAAGAATCCTTTGAGCAGACCGACCGGATTACAGGCAGTCATGGAACCATTGATTTTAACCTTGGATGAAGATGTGGCGAAAGCGTGTATCGGAAAAAATTACAAGAAATTTTCACCTTATATCTTGACCGCATTTTTCTTTATCTTTTTCAATAATCTTTTGGGTATCATTCCTGTTTTTCCGGGTGGAGCCAACCTCACAGGTAATATTGCCGTCACGTTTGTATTGGCGTTTATGACATTCATTATTACCAATATTTTCGGAACGAAAGAGTATTGGAAAGAGGTGTTCTGGCCGGAAGTTCCTACATGGTTAAAAGTGCCGGTGCCGTTAATGCCGTTAATTGAGGTTATCGGCATCTTTACCAAACCGATTGCATTGATGATTCGTCTTTTTGCCAATATGCTTGCCGGACACGTCATGATATTGGTGCTGATAGGACTGATTTTTGTATTTTCCGCCATGTCTCCATACATTGGATCGGGAGTATCGGTTCTCTCCGTTTTACTGGTAGTATTTATGACAATGCTGGAAATATTGGTGTGTTTTATTCAAGCGTATGTGTTTGTAACGCTTTCGGCCCTGTTTATCGGGTTGGCGCAAGTAGAACCACATCATCATCACTCGAAATAATTATAAAAACGTTAAAATAAATAATCTTAAAAATCACTATTATGTTATTAACAATCATTCTTCAAGCACTGGCAGGTGCAGGATTAGCAAAAGCAGGAGCAACTATTGGAGCGGGAATCGCAGTTATCGGAGCCGGTATCGGTATCGGAAAAATCGGAGGATCTGCGATGGAAGCGATGGGTCGTCAACCGGAAGCATCGGGCGAAATTCGTAACAACATGATCGTTGCTGCGGCGTTGGTAGAAGGTGTTGCTTTCCTTGCAATCATTGTATGTATTTTGGCTTTGTTTATTTAATTTTTAAAAGAAAAAAAGTATGTCGTTATTGACACCTGATTTCGGACTGGTTTTTTGGATGCTTCTCTTGTTTATCTTAGGTAAATACGGATGGCCTGTAATTATCGGGATGATCAATAAACGGGGGGATTATATAGAGGAGTCGCTGAAAGCCGCTCACGAAGCAAACGAAAGACTGCAAAACATCAAGGCAGAGGGCGAAAAAATTCTGTCTCAAGCTAAAAGCGAGCAAATCAATATTTTGAAAGACGCTGCCAAGGTGAAAGAACAGATTATTGGCGATGCGAAAGATAGAGCGCAAGCTGAAGCCGAGAAAATCATCGAAAATGCAAAAGTCGCTATCTTGAAGGAAAAAGAAAATGCCATCAAGGACATTCGCATGCAAGTAGCCGAACTTTCTATCGGTATAGCCGAAAAGGTATTGCGCAGAGAACTTGCCGATGAAAAGTCGCAGACTGAAATGATCAACACATTGTTGGATGAAATTAATGTTTCGAAACTTTAATGTCACAAAATTGTAACGCTAATGAATACCGGTAGAATTTCAGCGAGATATGCGAAAGCTCTTTATGAGTATGCAGCGGAAAATAAAAAGGAGAAAGAGGTTTACGATCAGATGAAGTTTATCTCGGAAGTACTCTTTCTTACTCCGGCATTAACCAAAGCATTGGATAATCCGAGAATTTCTTCCGGGAAGAAAAAAGAACTGTTGCTTACCGCAGCAGGTCCGGATGCCCCTTTTGAATTTATCCGTTTCGTTGACTTGATCATTGAACGGAAGCGAGAATCCAATCTTCATCTCATGAGTTTAGTCTATCAGGATATTTATCGTAAGATGAAAGGAATCGTTATCGGTAAGTTAACTACTACCAAACCTGTCGATTCGTTGCAAGAAGTGCAAATGAAGAAGTTGGTTGTCGACAAAACCGGTGGTGGAGAGGTTGATTTTATTTCGAATACAGACCCTGATATTATTGGTGGATTTATTCTTCAAATAGGTAGTTATCAGTTGGATGCAAGTTTAAGTACCCAGTTGAAAACGATTAAAGATTCTCTTCTGCGTAAAAACAATAATGTAAGATGTTAATAAAACAAAAAGAATTATGTCAAGTATAAAAGCAAGTGAAGTTTCTGAAGTGCTGAAAATGCAGCTGCAAGACGTAGATGCTAAAATCAAGTTCGATGAAATCGGAACCGTATTGCAGGTTAGCGATGGTGTTGCTCGCATCTATGGTCTTGAACACGCAGAGGCGGGAGAACTTCTCGAATTTGAAGATGGGATGCAGGCAGTGGTAATGAATCTTGAAGAAGACAATGTCGGTGCCGTTTTGTTAGGTCCTACCGACCACGTAAAAGAGGGATTTACCGTAAAACGAACCAAACGTATTGCTTCTATCTTAATGGGAGAAGGAATGATCGGTCGTGTTGTAAATGCCATTGGTCAGCCGATAGATGGAAAGGGAGACATTACAGGAGAATTGCTTGAAATGCCTTTAGAAAGAAAAGCACCGGGGGTTATTTTCCGTCAGCCGGTAAATGAGCCGTTACAAACGGGTATCAAAGCCGTTGATGCGATGATTCCGGTAGGGCGCGGACAACGTGAGCTGATCATCGGCGACCGTCAGACAGGAAAAACGGCTGTTGCGATAGATGCTATTTTGAATCAAAAAGAAAATTTTCTGGCAGGCGATCCTGTGTATTGTATCTATGTGGCAATCGGACAAAAGGGTTCGACTGTTGCCAATATTGTAAATACACTCACGGAAAATGATGCCATGCAATATACAATTATTGTGAACGCATCGGCTGGCGAGCCGGCGGCTATGCAATATTACGCCGCATTTGCCGGAGCTGCCATTGGTGAATATTTCAGAGATCAGGGTAAGCATGCACTGGTTATTTATGACGACTTGTCGAAGCAAGCAGTTGCCTATCGTGAAGTTTCTTTGATTTTGCGCCGTCCTTCCGGACGTGAAGCGTATCCGGGAGATATTTTTTATCTGCACTCGCGCTTGCTCGAACGTGCCGCTAAAATTATCAAAAACGACAATGTTGCCAAACAAATGAACGACTTGCCTGCTTGTCTGAAGGACAGAGTAAAAGGTGGTGGTTCTTTGACGGCATTCCCAATCATCGAAACACAAGCCGGCGATGTTTCGGCGTATATCCCGACTAATGTGATCTCTATTACCGATGGTCAGATTTATTTGGAGACAGATTTGTTTAACGCTGGTGTTCGTCCCGCTATCAACGTTGGTATATCCGTATCTCGCGTGGGTGGTAGTGCGCAAATAAAATCCATGAAGAAAGTGGCTGGAACCTTGAAGACCGACCAGGCTCAATTCCGTGAATTAGAATCATTTGCCAAATTCGGCGGTGACATGGACCCGGTAACCAAAATGACGATCGATAAGGGACTTCGTAATACGCAAATTTTAATACAACCTCAATACACCCCTATTCCGGTAGAACATCAGGTTGCTATTATTTTCTGTGGAACAAACGGATTATTGAACAAAGTTCCGGTAAACAGGATACATGAATTTGAAAAAACGTTTATTGATGTATTGGAAGCTTCTCACAAAGAGGACGTACTTGTTCCGTTGAAAAAGGGAATTATCAACGATGAAATAACCGATATTCTTCGCAAAGAAGCAGAATCAATAGCAAACGGTTTTAAAGAATAGAAATAACAATAATTAATTTGGTCTTTATTAATTATTAATTATTAATTATTAATTGTCAATTTTGAATGGCATCATTAAAGGAAGTAAAAACAAGAATTGTCTCGGTAAAATCAACCAAAAAGATTACCGCTGCAATGAAGATGGTTTCTTCGGCTAAATTGAAGAAAGCCCAGACAGCCATTGAAAATATCGCCCCTTATCAAGATCGTTTAAACAAGATTTTAAATAATTTTCTTGCTACTGAGACCGATTTTAATTCGGCTTATGCCGAAGTGAGGCCGTTGAAAAGGTTGGCGATTGTTGTTTTTTCTTCTAATTCCAGCCTTTGCGGTGCGTTCAATTCCAACGTAATCAAAAAGTTGAACGAGGTCTATGATGAAAATAAAACATTAGGAGCTGATAATATTGTTATTTTTCCTATCGGAAAAAAAATATATGAAGCCTCTAAAAAACTCAAGGCAATCATAAGTACTGAGCATAATTTATTGGCAGACAAGCCTAACTTTGATGATATGTCGGAGATAACCAACGAGTTGATGAACAGTTTCTTAAAGAAGGAATTTGACAAAGTAATCGTCATTTACCATCACCTGAAAAGTACAGCTGTGCAACAACTCTTTGTAGAGGATTTTTTGCCGATTCGACTTGAAAGAAAGGGAACGGAAGAAGAATCAGCCGCTACTGGTGATTATATTATAGAGCCAAGTAAAATGGAGGTATTGCAAGCCCTCTTACCAAAGGCTCTTCGCACAAAATTGTATGCCTGTCTGCTTGACTCCAACGCATCTGAACACGGAGCTCGTACAGTTGCCATGCAAATTGCAACGGATAACGCGGAAGATTTAATTAAGGAATTAACCGTGCTTTATAATAAAACCCGCCAGCAAACTATTACAAGCGAGTTGCTTGATATTGTAGGAGGAATTGCTGCGTTGCAGGCGAATTAATCAAAGATTTATGATATTTAGAAAAAATCCTAATCTCTTTAAAAGGAGGTTAGGATTTTTTACAGTATGTGAGGATATTCTATAAATGAATAATTATTTGATAATAACCTAAATTTAGAGATAAGCTTGTGGCTTGAAAAGCCATATTTTCATAACCTCAGGTAAGCAAAGCGTAACCTTAGGAGGGGAATACAAGACAAAAACCCTGCCTGGAAAACAGAGTTTTTAAGTTGTATGTAAATTGTTCCTTTCAGGCAGCGTTACGTACATTTTCACCTTAGGTCGTTGACTGTAAGGCAGTGAAAAGCCCATTCGGGCTATCTCTGAGATACACCTTATCCAAAGTTGGTAAGTTACTTCCAAAAATTACCCTGATTTTGCCCATAAGCAGGCGAAATCAGGGTAATTATATCATAGTCGGTACAAGGTCAAATTATATGTCGGAAGTAAGATACGGAAACAATTGATTTCTCAATAAATTACTCAAAAACGGCATCAAAAGCAGGATTTTCTATCAAAAAATAAAAGCGTATATTTATTGTTCTTTACTGCATTTTCCTGTGTGACTTTAGTAAGTAAGAGCTTGTTTAAATTTTTATTCAATGAAATTTAAACAAGCTCTAATGATGCTTCTTATCTAATTTTATTAGTTTTAATTCCTCCAAATCGTGTACCGGTCTTTCCAATTCAAAAGGAATTGGTCTTTTGGAATATGTTTGGAAGTAGAGTAAACAAGCATCCCGCCACCAAATCGCATCACGTGACTGAATTTTGAGCTTGTATTGCACTTCCTGGAAACGTTGGCCGTCAACCAGATTCTCAAGTCTGTCCCATTTCTTTTGGAACTCACGTACCTGGTCAACGCCTTCCTGATATTTATAGCACATTTCGTCCCAAAGTATCCGTCCGCTTTTCATTTTGTAATCCCACGCTACGTGGTGAAACCATATCAGGAATTTTTCGGGACAGGTTTTTATATTGTTAAAGTCCTCTTTCAAAGGAGAATAATACTGTAAAACGGCTTTGCTTCCAGTCTCGTTGGTACGATCGAAACCGATGCCGTTTTCATCTACGCGATGGTAATAGCCCGGTAGCCAGTCGGCTCTCATATTCGGCACAAAACACCATGGCTCGGGTCCGTAGTGATGATCCCAGGCGAATAGGCAATTCAGACCTAAAGGCATCATATAATTGACCGTTGCCTCGTGCGATTCAAGCATAATTTCTTTTACCGGACGAAGGAGGTCAGGATTGGAATTGAAAGTCATGCGAACCCATTCGTCGGCAATCGTTTCACTGCTTAACTCGTGATTCCATGCCAAGCGGCCGAAAGCATACCAATTTGCCTGCGCGAAATGATGCCCGCACCAATTGGTATCTTCGCCGATATTGGCAACGCCTGCAATGGCTTTGATTTTTTGCGGGAAAATTGTTCCGTTGGTTGTTTTTGCTACTGTAGAACCTTTTCCGTTGCAATAAGTATCACTGTCAAAAAATTCTTCCCATAAGGATGAGAGAAAAACCAAGTGGTTGGATTCGCCCAAATATTCTTGTGTGATTTGTAACTCGGCCATTAACGGCGTTTTTTTCATTGCACCGAATAGGGGGGTGAACGGTTCGCGAGGTTGAAAATCCACCGGGCCGTTTTTCACTTGGATGATGACGTTTTTATGGAATTTTCCATCGAACGGCATAAATTCTTCGTATGCCTGCTTTGCCCTGTCATCTGAATTAGGCACATACACAAAAGCACGCCACATTACAATTCCGTTGTATGGTTCGAGTGCTTCTGCAAGCATATTGGCGCCATCCGCGTGCGTGCGGCCGTAGTCTTGCGGACCTGGCAATCCTTCCGAGTTAGCTTTTACCAGAAATCCGCCGAAGTCAGGAATTATGCTGTAAATTTCTTTTACTTTCTCTTTCCACCATTTCCGTACGTTTTTATCCAGCGGGTCGGAAGTCGGAAGTCCGCCTAACTCCTTGGGCGATGAGAAATTAATTGACAAGTAAACCTTGATGTTGTACGGACGAAGTTCATCGGCGATTACTTTTACTTTTTGGAAAAACTCAGGACGCAACACTTCGGGGGTAGCATTTACATTGTTTAGTACTGTTCCGTTGATCCCGATAGAAGCATTCGCGCGAGCATACTCTTTGTAGCGCGGCGAAATTTTTCCCGGCAGTTCATCCCAACGCCATATAGAATATCCGGCATATCCGCGCTCAACTGTCCGGTTAAGATTATCCCAATGGTTTAAAAGGCGGAAATCGTATTTGGGCGACTCCGAAATGTTCAATGTCCCGGCATCTTTTCCGGTTTCCTGTAGGCGCAATAAATGGTAAGCCCCGTAAAGCACCCCCTGTCCGGCAGATGCTTGAATGGTAATGCCTGTGCTTTTGTTTCCGGAAATGATATAGCCGTCTTTTCCGAGTTTTTGCACCTCCTTGTTATTTACTATGTTCAGTTGAACCGGTGCGCCTTTCCATTGCGACCGTAACTCCTGTTGGGCAATGTCGATGGTTGGACTTTGCTTGTTGGCATTAACTGTTGCGTTCTCTCCAGTTTCGGCACGCAACCAAAGTTTGCTTCCATCTTCGGCGTAAAGTCCGGCAGAAAGCAAGAATAGACAAAAAAATAAAAAGTGTTGTTTCATATAAAAAAAAGATTTAAGCGTATTCAAGAATAAGTTTAGGATCGATGTTGAAAATTTTGTATAAACGTTTTGCCATTTGCATAGAAACCGGACGCCGCCCGCGTATTATTTGGCTGAGAGTGGATTCTTTAACCTTCAAAATTTCAGCGGCTTCACGCTGCTTTAAATGGCGCTGTTTCATCTCTTTTTCAATTCCGAGAACTAACGGAGATTTGAATTTCAGCACATCGAAAGTCATATAAGTACTTTCATAGTCGGCACACATAATTCCTACGCGGGCAATTTCGCGCGTGTATTCATTGTCTGCGCCTTGCTCGGCTAATGAGCCGTTGGCGGTGGCTTCGTTAATTAAATCATCTCCATAGGTTGAAACTTTATCGTAAAGTTCTCGATTGTCTATGGCTGTTATATCTTCAAACTGTTTTGTCATAATCATTTGTATTAAATCGTTCTACAATCTATTTTATCATATTCGGCATAAGTTCCTATGAAACGAATTTTCAAAATACCGGCAATGAAAACAATAACGGCAACTAATCTGTAATTGTTCCCTCGAATGTTAAATATATATCTGCCATCTCCGACATAATCGGCTGAAGGAAAATCTATTTTTAACTCATTGTGCGACTTCCAGTCGGCTTCTTCAACAAAATCCGTCCATTTTTGCAGGGCATTAGCAATATCTGAATGTTTTCTCGCGTATTTATCTAATGTCTCTTTATCCCAAATTCTCATTATTGTAGATTTTTTATTACAAAATTAAGATAAACTTCACGATTTGTAAAGTTTATCTTGTGTTTTTATTTACGGTTCATTTCGATTTAATTAACCGGTAATCCCTTCTATTGTTTTAATTTTCCCATTTTCATCGTATTCGAGTTCGACAACTTTCATACTGCGCAGCCACGTTTTGCCGCCGGAAGGAACACTGTCGTGGTGGAACAGATACCATTTACCCTTAAACTCAACAATCGAATGGTGTGTAGTCCAGCCCACAACCGGCGTAAGAATAACGCTCTGATAAGTAAACGGACCGTAAGGATTATCACCAATAGCGTAACACAACAAATGTGTATCGCCGGTAGAATAGGAGAAGTAATATTTCCCGTTATATTTGTGCATCCACGAAGCCTCGAAAAAACGGCGTTTGGTATCGCCGGCAGTAATCGGATTTCCCTTTTCATCAAGAATAATTATTCCGTGCGGCTCTTCTGCAAATTGCAGCATATCGTCACTCAACTTGGCTACACGGGCAGGAATTGCCGGTTCATTATCCGCAGGGAAAGCGGCACATTCGAGCGCCTTGTTGTTGCGGTAGCGTTGCAACTGTCCGCCCCAAAGACCACCAAAATAGATGTAATATTCGCCGTTGTCTTCCAGGATACAGGGATCAATACTGTAGCTTCCGCGAATTGGATCGGGTTCAGCCACAAACGGACCTTCGGGTGTATCGCTCACGGCAACTCCGAGACGGAAAATATCGTTTTGGTCTTTCAGCGAAAAATAGAGGTAATATTTTCCGTTTTTGCAAGCTACATCACTGTCCCACAGTTGGCGGCCCGACCAGGGAATATCTTTTGCATCCAATATCACGCCGTGATCGGTTAATACTCCGTTTTCAATATTGTCAGTCGAAAAAACGTGATAATCTTTCATGTTGAAATGATCGCCGTTGTCATTTTCCGCAACGCCGCTTTCCCAGTCGTGCGAAGGGTAAATGTACAGTTTTCCGTTAAAAACGTGTGCTGACGGATCAGCCATGTAGTCGTTTGGGACTAAATACTTTGGTGTTTTCATGGTATAAATAAAATAAATTTAAATGTCTAATCTTCAAATAATTCTTCCAAATCAATAATCAAGCCTTCGAGCGTTTGTACCGGAACCTGAGTTTGTCCTCTGACCACTTCGTAGGTAGTTCCGTCACCGTATTTTCTATTTGGTTGCAGCAGAAATACCGTAACGGCTTTTGCTTCGGGGTAAACCACCCAATATTCGTTTACGCCCGACGATTCATAAAGAAAATACTTCTCGTTCAAATCGCGCTTTCCGGTACTCGGCGAATAAACTTCCACGATTAAATCCGGCGCACCGATACAACCCTTTTCGTCTAATTTTGATTCATCGCATACAACACAAATATCCGGTTGGACAACGTTATAAATTTTATTATCCGCAGTTTCTCCGTTTTTGGGCAGGCGCACATCAAAAGGAGCTGTATAAATTTTACACTTCCCTTTTTCTTTTTGACAACTGCCTGTAAATGGGAGTACTTTCCGAAGAAAAGAGATCACAGCGGAGGCGTGTTCTCTAAGCGGAGCCGAAAAAGCATAAACCATTCCATTGATTATTTCTTTCATTTCGTCTCCCTGCCACGTCAAATAATCGGCATACGAAAACAATCGCCGTTCGTATATTGCCGCAGGTTCTTCGAGTTTGCTGAAATTTGTTTCCGCTTCTTCTACCGAAACATATTTTTTTACTGATTTTTTACCTTTTTCCTCATTAGGCTTCATACTTCGCTTTGTTTTATAAATCTTTCGCAAAGTTAGGAAATGAAGCGAATTTTCAGCCACACTTATTCTGATATTTTTTAGGATGTATCCTTTAGGAAATTTTTTATTACATTTGTCTGGTTAAATTAATGAAAAGGACGTATGAATTTAAACATTGAAAAAAAGCATATCCGGTACGCATTCGTTTTTCCAACCTTTTTTATCATTGTTTTGTGGCTGATATGGGCTGTCGAAAAATCAATTGGAGGAGATTGGACCAGTTTAGGGGTTTATCCGAGAGCTATGGAAGGCTTGTGGGGCATTCTTTCCTCTCCGCTTATTCATGCCGATGCGGCGCATCTATTTTCAAATAGTATACCTTTATTGATTCTGGGGTGGTGTTTGTTTTATTTTTATCGTGATTTGGGATACGCTGTTTTTCCGGTTTTGTGGATTTTTTCAGGGATTTTTACTTGGCTTTTGGGTCGTTACTCATGGCATATTGGGGCGAGCGGGCTGGTCTATTCGTTGACTTTTTTCTTGTTTTTCAGTGGGATTTTCCGGCGGTATGTTCCTTTAATGGCTGTTTCGATGCTGGTTGTTTTTCTGTATGGAAGTACTGTTTGGAGCATGTTTCCTGTTGCCGAATACGTTGATCCTACTATTTCTTGGGAAGGTCATTTGTCGGGAGCGGTCAGCGGATTTCTTTGTGCTTTAATTTTCAGGAAAAAAGGTCCGCAAAAACTGGAATTGGAGGAGGAAGAAGACGATGACGAGAACGAGAAGGATGACGAAGATACTGTGATGGACATAAGTGATGTAAAGGATTCCGGATAATATTTTCTACCAAACTGTTGCCGGTTTTAACTTGAAGAAAATATCCAAATAAACAGGTAAATGATCACTAAAGCCATTAACAAAAAATGTTCCCAGAAATGCTCGCTTGGGGGTATCTCCTGCTTTATCTTTTTTAAGTAGAAACGGAGCACGGCAGATATGTATATCTTCTTTGGAAGTGTAAAGAGAAGTGTTTTTGTTCAAAAGTTCGCCGGAAACAATAATTTGATCCAACATTCCCCATTCTCCGCCAAACTTATGGCTACCCACGTCCTCTTTTTTCTCAAATTGTGCACATAGATTGTATAGTTTTCCGGCAGTGGCGGTTTTCCATTCACGAACGGCTCCTAATTCTTGCGCTATGCTGATATTGGATGGATAGTCGTTAAAATCGCCCATGATAATAATATTGCTTTTGATATTTGCGCGAAACAGGCTGTCGGTAACGCGTTTTACCATTTTGGCAGCGATTATCCGGTTGGGTTCCGACTCTAATTCTCCACCGTAGCGCGAGGGCCAATGGTTGACAAAAACATGCAATGTATCTCCATTTGGAACAATGCCAGAAGCAAAAAGAATGTCGCGGGTAGGTCGCTCTTCCAATGCTACGCGCAGGTATTGCTTGCCGGTTACCTTAAATTTTCCGGGATGATATATCAGAGCTACGTCTACCCCGCGCATGTCGGGAGAATTTTGATGTAAAAATTGATAATTAATACTGTTGAGTTGTGTTTTTCGCAGCAAGTCGTTTACAACTTTGGCGTTTTCTACTTCGCAAAGTCCGATTAGTGCGGGTGTTTCCCATTCGCCGGCGGCGGTAATTGCTTTTGATATGTTGTTTAATTTTTGTTGGTATTTCCCATACGTCCATTGATATTCGCCGGTTTCGGTGAAAGGCTCGTCGTTGGTTAATGAATCATTTTCACAATCGAATAAATTTTCAATATTGTAGCTTATTACACGGAATTTTTCTTGAGAAAACAATGAGGGAAAAAATAAGCAGTAGAACAACAAAAAAGATAGAATTACTTTCATTTAGCTGGATTTTTATTATTTCTTGAAATTTATATCATAACCGCTTCAAATAGCAAATTGCCAAATAAGGGTGATGCCACAACATTCTTTTCCCCGCATAACGCATTACCCGGCGGATTTTTTCCCGCTCCTCTTTTCTATAACAGTGTGCCGGACATTTTTTGCAAACTGGCTTTTTATTTCCAAACCTGCATTTTTGCAGGCGATTAACCGAATAATCCAACAACTGCCGGCATTCATTACACAGAGATGACGTTTTATGATGTCCCTTGCAATACAATGTAATCATCTTTTCGATGGTCTGTTTTTCTGTTGTCAAGCGGCTTTCCATATCATGTTGTGTATTGTCTTGAACCATGATTTCATAAGATTTACAAGAATATTAAAGATTGCTTTTTATCATCTTAATCTTGTAAATCTTATGAAAGGCACGGTTCAGACCAATTTTTGTATCATCTCTTTCTCTCCCGCAATCCAAACCAAATCATCTACCCCAAAGACAAACGATACGTCCGGGTTGATAAATGTTTCTTTCCCGCGGTCGACTTCTATAATCATACATTTTAGATCACGGACACCGCTTTCTGCCAAGTTTTTACCTAAAATAGGCGAGTCTTCTTTGACAACAAAAGAGGATACTCTTATTTCCGGCTTTTTAGTTTGAACATCTTCCGTATACTCTACTTCCATCACTTTGGAGAAGGAGGAAATTTGCTCGTCCGTACCGATTACGGTAATCTCATCGGAAGGGTAGATAAATTCATTTCCATCCGGCAGGTAAATTTCTTTGTGTCCGCGAGCTATTTTGATAAGATTAATGTTATAATTTTTGCGGAAATGCAACTCTTTCAATGGTTTGCCAATAAATAAAGAGTCGGGCGAAACGATTATTTTTGCCAAGTGAATATCGTGGTTTGCCAACTGTGAGTCAATAGAACTGCGCAATGGATTTTTTTGCCGTTCATACTCCTCTTTCTGGTGTAAATTAGACATAAAATGGTCTTCTATCATCCAATGTGTTTTGAAATTCCGGTGTGCAAGGAAAAGGAAAACGACAAGCGCCAGCAAAATGACAATCATAATTCCGGAGATCGTGTGAAAATTGAGGAACGACACAAGCACAACAAAAAATATCGCTAAAGCGAAGCAGCACCAAAGCCATCAACCTGCGGCGAGTCGCCTTGTCGCCTTCTACAATCAGCTTGTTCGCCCAATTCTTACTTTTTCTGCTGCCCGATATCAATCCCATGATAAACGGCATCATGGCAATGATTGTCAATGCCGCATTGATAAAGTTGATAAGCGGAATGGAAACTCCATACCCGGTCAGTTCCTTTGTAATAAACGGAGAAACCGAATAGGAGAAAAGAAGAATCATGGCAATTAATAAAATACTGTAAACAAAAATGTTTATCAGGTAATATTTCATCATCTTTTTCCAGTCGCTCTCATCCTTCACAAGGTCGCCGCCCGATGCGTAATTTTCCAGGAATGTCCGGAATTTTACCGGTAATTTCGGTTCCAGCCAGTCGTGAAACGGGTTGGCAAGGCGGATAAAATAAGGCGTAGTAAAAGTAGTTATGACCGAAATGGTCACAATAACCGGATAGATAAACTCGCTCATCACTTTGTGGCTATACCCTAATGTGGCAATGATAAAGGCAAATTCGCCGATTTGCGCCAAGCTGAATCCCGATTGCAGAGATACTCTCAACGGCTGGCCGGAAAGCAGCACGCCGATGGTAGAGAAAAACGATTTACCGAAAATAGTAACCAGCGTGAGTACCAAAATCGGCACCCAGTATTCGCCCAATATACTCGGATTTACCATCATTCCCACCGATACGAAAAACACAGCGCCAAAAAGGTCTTTGATATTTTTAGTCAAGTGTTCAATATGTTCTCCTTCAATTGTTTCAGCCAAAATAGAACCCATCAGAAACGCACCCAAAGCGGCGGAAAACTTGAAGTGGGTAGCCAATACAACCAACCCGAAACAAAGACCAATGGAGATAACCAGCAACGTTTCGTTGTTCATTGACTTGCGGAATTTACGGAAAAAAGTAGGCAGCACATAAATTCCCACCAAAAAGCAAATAATCAGGAAAAAACCTAATTCTAATAGGCTGAGTATCATATCACCGCCGTCAACTGTTTGACTTACGGCAATGGTCGAGAGCAAAACCATCATCAAAATCCCCACAATGTCTTCGACCACCAGCGTGCCGAATACAATGTTGGTAAACTTCTGATTGCGAAGCCCCAAATCGTCAAACGCCTTGATAATAATAGTCGTGGAAGACATTGCAAGCATACCGCCGAGAAAAACGCTCTCCAAGGTAGTCCAGCCCAACAGATGCCCGACAACGAACCCCACACAAAGCATCGTAACCACTTCCGTAATAGCGGTTATCGCGGCAGAACCGCCCACCTTAAGCAGTTTTTTGAAGCTAAATTCAAGTCCGAGCGCAAACAGGAGAAATATAACCCCGATTTCAGACCATACCTTCACATTCTCCTCGTCGATAACGGTAGGAAACAAGTCAAAATGGGGACTTATCAAAAATCCGGCTACAATGTACCCTAATACCAATGGTTGTTTTAATGTCCTGAAAATAAGTGTAATAATACCGGCAGAAATAAATATCAATGCCAAGTCTTGAACTAATTTAATCTCATCGTGCATACTTTGTGGATGTTGGTTTTAAATTTCGGTGCAAAAGTATTAATTCTATATTAAAATTTTTAACCGGTTATCGTTAAATAAATGGAAATTTTATCTCATTTACCGATATTTTTTCATCTGCCAAAATTTCATAAAGTAGATATAAATACTGTCAATTTTGCCGGTTTTTATAAAAATATAATATAAATAAACCTAAATGCAACTTCATTTGTTTTATGGCAAACAATTTGAAGTTTAGTACAGGGACTAAATAAAAATAAAACAAATACACGATAATATGAACTTAAATAATTTTACAATCAAAGGACAGGAGGTTGTTCAAGAAGCAATTAACCTTGTTAGGAGTAAGAACCAGCAAGTTATTGAAGCTGCCCACTTGTTGAAAAGCGTTTTCAAGGTTGGCGAGAATGTAACTAATTTTGTATTCAGTAAATTAGGCATCAATACGGCAAAGCTAAATGCCGATGTGGATAAAATGATTGATTCGTTTCCGAAAGTAAGCGGCGGAGAGCCTTTCTTTTCGAGGGAATTGAACGCTGTATTACAGAAAGCCGAAGATCTTTCCAAAAAAGCCGGAGACCAGTTTGTTTCCGTTGAATATATCTTAATGGGCTTACTGGTAGAAAAAAGCAACGTATCTGCATTGCTCAAAGATGCCGGACTGACGGAAAACGAGCTACTACAAGCCATTTCCGAACTGCGGAAAGGCTCAAACGTAACAAGCGAATCGGCAGAGGATACTTATGATTCGTTAAGTAAATATGCTATCAATTTGAACGAGCGTGCTCGCGCCGGAAAATTAGACCCGGTTATCGGACGTGATGATGAAATACGCCGGATATTGCAAATTCTTAGCCGGCGGACAAAAAACAACCCGATCCTCATCGGCGAACCCGGCACCGGTAAAACCGCTATTGCCGAAGGACTTGCACACCGGATTGTGCGTGGAGACGTACCTGAAAACCTGAAACGCAAACAGATTTTCTCTCTGGATATGGGTGCACTTATTGCCGGCGCAAAATACAAGGGTGAATTTGAAGAACGCCTGAAAGCGGTAGTCAACGAGGTAACTCAATCGAATGGCGAAATCATTCTCTTTATCGATGAAATCCACACGCTGGTTGGCGCCGGAAAAAGTGAAGGGGCAATGGATGCCGCCAATATCCTGAAACCGGCATTGGCACGCGGCGAACTCCGCTCAATCGGAGCTACCACGCTTGATGAATACCAGAAATATTTTGAAAAAGACAAGGCTCTTGAACGCCGCTTTCAAATTGTTATGGTCAATGAGCCGGACGAGGCAAGTACTATTTCCATTCTGCGCGGATTGAAAGAGCGGTATGAAAACCACCACAAAGTGCGTATCAAGGATGATGCGATTATTAGTGCCGTGGAACTTTCGAGCCGCTACATTACCGACCGTTTTCTTCCCGATAAGGCTATTGACCTGATGGACGAGGCGGCAGCCCGCTTGCGTCTGCAAGTCGATTCCGTTCCGGAAGAGTTGGATACGAAAGAGCGGATTATCAAACAGCTGGAGATTGAGCGTGAAGCAATCAAAAGGGAAAATAACACTCAAAAGTTAGAACAGCTGAACAAGGAAATTGCCGACTTAAAAGAGGAAAGCAACGTGATTCGTGCCAAATGGAGTTCCGAAAAAGAGCTGATCAATAAAATCCAGCAACTCAAAATTGAAATTGAAAACTTCCGTTTCGAGGCTGAACGTGCCGAACGCGAAGGAAACTACGGAGCTGTTGCCGAAATCCGCTACGGAAAAATCAAAGTGGCGGAACAGCAGATTGCCGGGCATCAGGAAAAGCTGCAAGAAATGCAAGCCAATTCTCCAATGATTAAGGAAGAGGTTGACAGTGAGGATATTGCCGATATTGTTTCCCGCTGGACAGGCATCCCGGTAAATAAAATGATGCAAAGCGAAAAAGAAAAGCTGCTTCATTTGGAAGAAGAGCTGCACCGGAGGGTAATCGGACAAAACGAGGCAATCACAGCCGTTGCCGATGCCGTACGCCGGAGTAGAGCAGGGTTGCAAGACCCGAAACGTCCAATCGGTTCGTTTATTTTCCTCGGAACTACCGGGGTGGGAAAAACGGAATTGGGAAAAGCATTAGCTGAATTTTTATTCGATGATGAAAATATGATGACGCGCATTGATATGTCCGAATATCAGGAGAAATTCTCGGTAACGCGGCTTATCGGTTCTCCTCCGGGTTATGTGGGCTACGATGAGGGCGGACAGCTGACAGAAGCCATTCGCCGCAAACCGTATTCGGTAGTTCTGTTTGACGAGATTGAAAAAGCGCACCCGGATATCTTCAACACCCTGCTGCAAGTGCTGGACGATGGACGGTTGACTGACAACAAAGGCAGGTTAGTCAACTTCAAAAATACGATTATCATCATGACTTCCAATATCGGGTCATCGCTAATCCGGGAGAAATTCGAAAAGTTGAATGAACACAACCGCGAAGAAGTAATCGAATCGGCAAAAAACGACGTGTTTGAATTACTGAAACAGACTATTCGCCCTGAATTTTTAAACCGCATCGATGAATTGATTATGTTCACACCGTTGAACCGGGAGGAAGTTTTGGAAATCGTCAAAATGCACATAAAAGGCATCGAAAAAATGCTGAAGCAAAACGGTGTAAAACTAATTGTAACGGACAAGGCGGTTAATTTTATTGCAGAAGAAGGTTATGATCCTCAATTTGGCGCACGTCCGGTAAAGCGCGTTATCCAACGCTATTTGCTGAACCAGCTTTCCAAAGAACTCATTGCCCAGAATATTAATAAGGATAACCCAATTATTATTGATATGGAAGGAGATGAATTGAAGTTTAAAAATTGATGGTGTTCTATGCTATCATCCCAAAATACTACTAACACAAAATTCCGGAAAGGGCGGAAGCATTTATTAATTGCTGCTGCCCTTTCAGGGATTTAGCAACAGAAAGAGATTATCTGTAATACAGTAATTTCAGAAGTTGAACAAGGAAAACTTGGAGCAAACAAAAGATATTCTTTTTTAATTCAATTACATCAACCCTTTCAAATATTCTCCGTATGCCTCATAGAACGGTGCACTCGAATCCCATCCAGCTAAACGATAAACCGTCATTCCTTCGGGGGCAGTGGCAAGCATCTTTTCAACTACTGAAATATGATATACCACGTATGTCCTTTTCTCGCCAATGGCAAAAATCAACCGGTCTTCCAATGGAATTTTATCTAACTTTTCACTATCCAATACTAATTTCTCAAAACTACCTATATTTCCACTGGATAACAAATCATATTCGGATGCCTCCAAATCGGCACAAAAAACCGTATTGCAAACTTTGATTGCGTGATACCCCTCAATCATTTCATTCTTTTTGCTCTGTATCAGCACAGGAACAAATTGAATATTCTTTACCTGCATATCCTCAATAACTTTCTTTAGTTTTTCTGAAACAACGGGAGAAGTCATTTGATAAAAATGAAAATCAACCATTTTGGGATTACGTGGAACAGGATATGCAAATTCCATCAAAATAGGCTTGTCATACACTACCGGCACCGCTCTTAAAAAAGGCATTGCGTATTCATCGCAATAATCATCATCTAAAGTAAGCATTGGATACCCCGTGCTGCACTTACTGGCTTGCACGGGGTTATTAGCTAACGTTGACCGTTATTATTTCATGATTTTTTTCGTTTTCCCATTATTGTATAAAATAATATAAATGCCGTTTGTAGGTTCTTGGGCAAGTTTTACACCGGTAAGACTGTAGTAGCCCACCACAGTTGCAGAATCTGCCGTAATATTTTCTACGCTTGATGTACCTAATGTGGTAAATGCACCCCGTGTTGTATCTAATATTTTATCGCTTGCATCATTAGCAGACAGTTCATAATAATAAGTCGTACCTCTTTTTAAATTTTCTATCGTGTAAGAATAATACTCTTCCGCACTTGATGATCTGAAAAGGACATTCTTTACCGTACCATTGGCATTGAAATATATGATACAAAACACTTGAGTATAGTCCGCATTATTATATACTATCAGTGTATAACCGGCGGCACTCTTTATAGGCAACCAAGTAATAGTAGTGGTTTGCAGTTGTGGTTCAATGGAAATATCATCTTCTAAAGTTGCTTCTATTACATTAAAATCTCCCCAAAATGTAGCATTTTGATAAATCTCTTTCGTTCCTACAGGCACATTTAATGTGCAAGAAGCCATAATTTCGCTATCAAAAATATCTTCAAATAGCCAGCATACTGATGGATTATTCCAAAAGACTTTGACTGTACTTATATTTGGACAAAAGCTAAAAACATAACCTTTAATAATTTCTACTGAACTGCCGATAGAAACCGATGTTAACCCGGTACAAAAAGTAAAAGCACCCTCTCCAATACTTGTTACTGAATTAGGAATAGTTATTGATTTTAAATTTTCGCAGCCTACAAAAGAATAATCACCAATATTGGTTACTGAGTTGGGAATGGTTACTGATTCCATACTACAGCCGGAAAAAGCCCACGAATTAATGCTTTTCACCGAATTTGGAATAGTTACCGATGTTACATTGATACTATTTTCAAATGCAAAAAGCCCAATGCTTGTTACTCCGTACTCTATTTCTATTGAGGTGACGTCCTGAATGTAATTTTCCCAAGGCACAGGGTTGTATGCATTATAATCAGGCATAGGACCTATACCTCTGATGGTTAATACTCCGTCACTTATTCCCCAAAGAAGACTTCCAGTTACACCTTCTTGCGCCCACGCGTTCGCACTTACCGTAAGTGCCATAATCATTGTAAATAAAATTTTCTTCATAAATTGTATTTTAATAATGACTACAAAAATACAAAATAAATTGTATATAACAAGAGAGGAGTGTTAAGAATTCTTTTTTGTAAGTTAAAAGATTGTATAAAATTTCTCTAAATTCAACCTGCAAGGCTTCTTTCATATAAGAATTTAATTATACCAAAAGCACTGAAAAGTATTGAAAGTAAGACAATAAAAATACATAACAATTCCAACAGGCGATGTTGCGTCAGGGCAACCGCATCAAAATGGAGTTTATAATCACGTTGCTATTTCTCTCATTTACCGGAAAGTTTCGTGTACCGATTTTATAATATCCCTTGTCTTCCACACATTTCGGATAAACTTCTTTCGCAGCCTTCGCAATCGCATCAACAGCGGCAGCATCAACCTTTTTTTC
>QMCE01000871.1_pt1 | contig 25601 bp, 13 predicted proteins | sample 1821851 | NCBI WGS metagenome assembly QMCE01 (sample SAMN09453174, study PRJNA476694) | Termite gut metagenome, whole genome shotgun sequencing project. | isolation source: worker | host: Odontotermes sp. | place: South Africa:Pretoria | collected 2016-01-28 | reverse complement strand
GTAGGGCCAGGCCTTTACACTGGCGACATCTTCAAATATGTCGGTAGCTTCGAGACTCAAGGAGTACTCCTTGACACTGCTGGAATACCAAAGCAGGGCCCAGGTAACCTTTAGCAGGTGCTTTTCTTGTGTGCTGTCGTAGGTGGAGTAAGCAAACAGGAAGCCCACGGTGCCATAGAGTTCGTCATCAACAGCTACAACGGCAAGGTCATGCTTTTCGTCCTGAGCCCCCTCCTCCATGGCTTCATTGACAAAGCCAAAGGCCTGGCTGCCATTATAGTTGACACCGGCGATGACCATACTGTCGGTAAACGCACCTTTGGTAAAAAGTTCGTCTGTTGGTGCCGTACGCCTGACGGCAAGAATGACGGTAAGAGGTACTTGAGTGTACTGTGTTGAAGCATCGTATACGCCAGGCAAATGCAGCAGACGGGGAAAGAGGAACATATTGTCTTCAGAGGAATCATCTTGTCGGTAGCAGTCCAGGAAGAAGTGCTTGGACTTGAGCGCCATATCGCCGTCGAGCGCCAGGAAGCTTAACACGGTGTGGGCAGCGGCTTCGCTAACGTTTGTTGCATCGTTCTGAGGCCGGGTTCCGCCGGTTATGAAAATCCTGACAACGCTGCCATCATCCCACTCGCCGTCCACATCCGGACACATGAGAATATCAAAATCATAGTCAAAGGTATCAAGACGCACAAGCTCATCGGTGCCTTCAAGTTCATACACAATTGGGCGAGGCTCCTGCCATACCTCATTCACAAACTCCGAATAGGTAAAGCGCGTGCGGTGCTTGACATCCGGGTCACCTGGGTACTCGATGGTCACTATCCTGAACATGAACAATCTGCCGCCCACATCGAGCACCCTCATGCGCGGGTCTGAGAACACGTTTTCAAAGATACGATGCTCGGGCACCTCTGCTCCCAGAGAACTCAGGCCAGTGAGACCCGGAGCACAGGGTGTGCGGGTACGGATTCCTGCTCCAGTGGCTGCTTCTATGGTGTAGCTGGTTTCGTTTACTCCTGTTGCTACCAGCTCCTTTGTTGCAGCCATGTTGCTCTCTGTCACGGCAACTGCCATATCGCTTATATCGAGGCTATTCCAATAATCGGCAAGGTTTGCCCCTATGTCGGTGAGGTTCGGTATCGAGTATCCGCGGCCATTGCTCCCGTTGCTTACATAGAAGACTTCGTTATCGGGGAGATTGTCGGGTGTCATATCGGTGTAGTTATCGCTCTCAAGCCACTCGCTCCAGTTGTTATAGAGCCTGGGCCATTCATGCTTGTACAGACTGGCGGTTATCTTGAAGAGGAGCAGCTGCGCCACGAGCTGCACGCCTGCTCCGGCACCTACGATAATGTGCGGAGACGCTTGTCCCCATGGCGGAACAATCACGCCAATGTAGATCTTCAGATAGGCAAATCCGCGCGCACCTACACTCAAAATTCCGTGAACGCCAACGCCCGCGCTTACGCCTGCTGTGATATTGAGATCAATCTCCAATCCCGACCCGCCATACTTCCTCATCAAATAATCGTCCACATGGGAGTACTCTGATTGCACTCTGAACATCGTTGCGACAGAGAGCAAAGCCGAGAAATCAAAGCCCACGTAGACAGGAATGCCCTCGATATACATCTGCTCAATTATTTTAAGTTCCGCGAGTAGCTTGGCAAACAGACGCATGTCTCCCGTCCAGACCCGCTTGCCGTAGGCATCTCTGCCCCATTCAAAGCCAGCCATTGCAGCCACAATGAGGTTGATCTCAAAGTTAACCGTGGGTTTCATGGCTCCGAAATGAGAGAACTCACCCCCCGGCATAGCATTGGCCTCATAGTCCTTAAAGGCCTTATCCCAGCTTTCCGTGGTTTGAAGAAATTGGTCTTTGATGGATTTCTCCGCATTGTTCTTCCAGCCCTGATCATCCGCCACGCCACTGTTGGTTTTGCAAAAACTGCCGTCAAAGCCAACGCCGACAAGCGCCCTACCAAAAGGAGAAAACTCAAACTTAACCGGAAAGACAGGAATGGGAGCGCTTAACGCGAGGCCACCAACGGCAGGCAGCTTATCTGGCAGTGTAAGAAAGTCGGTCCAGGAGCTATTGGGTAAAGTATCTTCTGTCGCGCTGTCTTCTGGCTTGAAGGTTGCTGGATCAATAACTGCACTGCCGTCCCGCGAGATTGCCGCCTCTTCGATACAGCCTGCTATGACCGATAAAGTGGTGTCTACCGTCGTCGTTTCGCCGTCCATCCAAAACTGCAGCACTGTTTTGGAGCCAACAGGAAAGGCGACCTCGCCAGCTTGGTTAACCTGCAGCCAGGCGCCATTGAATATACCCAGGGCGATGCCGACAGCATCTGTGCTAATTGAGTCAGCACGCCCGCCCGCTACTGCTCTTTCATTATTCAGAAAAGCCATGCCAACTGTTTTGTTAGGCGCAGCATGTATCTTTACGCGAAGCTCGTGGTTGAAGTCGTTTTTGGTAGTTGCAAGAAAGGCGGCCTCTTTTGCATACTGGATGTCATAGCCATTGAAGGTAAGACACCGTGCATAGGGCTTACCATCGAGCGGCTGGGTGGCTGCATCCACACTAAGGGGCGTTGCTATGCGTTGCTTGCCGGTTTCGTAAACGCGATAGCCATCCTTCTCCACCAGAATGGAGCCCCAGAACTGATAGGTCTCGCGCTTGTCTCCGGCTGCGTCGTTTTCTGCAAGATTACGTACGTCGAGCATGGCAACACCGTATTGGTCGGTGGTTGCTTGTGCTGTTTGATTGTTAAAAAGAGACGTGATGGTAATAGCTGCACCAGAAACGGCACCGGCACCGGCACCGGCGCTCACGTCATAGAGACAAATGCCAACTTCCCAGCGGTTGAGCACAAAGACAACATACCCCAGGCTGTTATTGTCTGCGGCATAGGCATGCATATATCTGTCTTTGCCAAACGGCACGGTTACTGCCAGCCCGGCTGCAGCCGCTATGGTTAAGAATGACCGTCGGGTGAGTGGCCGGGAGTACTGTTGCTTGAATAGCGCCTCAATCTCTTGTTTATTTTTGCTATAACGCTTGGATGTCTTACCCATCGCTCAGCTCTCCCTTGGTATTAATGTGGTTGCAAATCCCCAGACCGGCACAGCTCCTCTTAAAGCACATAACATCTTGCACTACAAAAAACCTAAACGTAAAAACCAAACGTAAAACAAAAAGCCAAACCGGAAACCCAGTTTGGATTGTCTTCACCCTACTTGCTGTCAAGCGGAAAATCAATCCTTTGCAACTGAAACTCCGATTTTTCGCGCGAAAGTACGATGTGCAAGGTAAAACTACGTTATAACGAGAGCAGAAAACTAATAAGGAGGAGTTGTTTTGTGAGAATTTGGAAGGGGGCAACAGACTGTGTGGAATCTCTTCTTTTGTCATCCTGAGCCGGAGACGAAGGATCTTTCACGCGTAGCGCCTCGCAACTGGTCTGTAAAAAATCCTCGTATACTTAATTCAGCCACTTCTTCCGCAGTGGCCATGCGGTTCTTTACCTCTGCTGGCAAGTATGGGATAAAGAACTACAGAAGGGCGGAGGGGCGTAGTTCATAGATCCTTCGCTTCCGTTCAGGATCGAAGATTTATGCACCTACCAATCTCATTAAAGCGTCATTTCGTGTATAGATTGTTGATATGACAACTGTCATTACGTGTATAATTACTGGGTAGATTAAGTGTCATTTCGTGATTAGAGGATACAATGAGCCTAAGACGAAAAATGTACGATACCTTGCTTGACTGGAAGCAGAAAGACAAGGGGTCCTCCGCCATCTTTGTTGATGGCGCACGCCGTGTGGGCAAGAGCCACACCTGCACGACGTTTGCCAAGAACGAATACCGCTCCTACATCCTTATCGACTTTGCGCATGTGCCAAAGCAGGTGCTCAGCATTTTTGAGGAAGCCAGTAATGACCTTGACATATTCTTTCTTAAATTGTCTGCGTATTACCGTGTAACCCTTTACGAGCGTGACTCTGTGCTGGTTTTTGACGAGGTACAGCAATATCCCTTGGCAAGGCAGCTGATAAAGTACCTTGTTGCAGACGGTCGTTACGACTACATTGAGACAGGATCACTTATCACCTTGAGTCAAAATAATGAGGGCATTGTCATTCCCTCAGAGGAGGAGCATGTTGAAATGCTCCCGCTTGACTTTGAGGAATTTCTCTGGGCTACAGGCGATACTGCGACAATTCCGGTATTACGCACATTTTTCGATAATAGGATTCCTCTTGGGCAGGCTCTTCACCGTAGGGTGATGAATGATTTGAGAAAGTATATTCTCGTAGGAGGAATGCCGCAGGCTGTTGTTGAGTTTATTGAATCCGGCAACCTGGAACAGGTTGACCGCATCAAAAGACGGATTCTCACCCTTTATCGCGAGGATATTGTCAAGTTTGCAAAAGGCTACGAGGCGCGTGTTTTTTCGATATTCGACCAGATTCCTTCTCAGCTGATGAAGCGACAGAAAAAGTTCACCTTATCGGCTCTGGGGAAGCATGCTCGCTTTCGCACATACGAAGACGCTTTTATCTGGCTGGATGAGGCGATGATGGTAAACCCTTGTTTCAATGCCGAAGACCCGGCAGACGTTCTCGAAATGAGCGCAGAACATTCAACGCTCAAATGCTATATGGGAGACACAGGGCTGTTGGTCAGCCTGGCATTTGGTGATAAAGCGTATCAGGACAACGATTTGTATCAGGCCATATTGCTCGATAAGATGCATATCAATGAGGGAATGCTTGCAGAAAATGTTGTTGCTCAAATGCTGCGCGCTAATGGGCACAAACTCTACTTTTACTCAAGAGCAGATTCGAGAAATCGCGCTAATACTATGGAGATAGACTTCCTTATTCCCAACGGCAGAAAGATCTCTCCTGTAGAAGTGAAGTCGGGACGCTATCAAAAGCATGCTTCCCTTGATAAACTCAAGAAAAAATTTGGCTCTCGTCTCGCAGAGAGCTATATCCTGTACACCAAGGATATCATGGTAAAAGATGGCATTTATCACCTGCCGCTCTACATGGCAATGTTTTTGTAATAGTGCGCTCTGCAAACAGACGCAATTCCTCTTGAAATAGAGAGTAGACGGAGACGGTTCCGTGTCTACTTCTCGCTCTGTTACTGCCTACCTGTTACTTTCTCCCGTCTGCGCCATGCCAATGTGCCAACTACCCATACCGCTGAAAGAATCAGCACAGCAAGCCAACCTGTGATGTTGCTGCTGTCGCCTGTCTGTGGGATATCGGTAGCGAGTGTGGGCGTATGTGGCGCCGGGTCTTGGGCAGTGACAGGGGCAGTGAAGCTGGTGGCGACTCGCGTCCAGCCATCCAAAGCTGGTGAGCAAAAGACGCCAGCCTGATAACCCGTCGCGCCAGTGGGGTAATACAGCGTGCCGGTACTTCGTGGGTCGTTAAAAGCGTTGTTGTGTACACCGGAGGCGCTGCCTTTAAACACGAGCGTGGTAATGCCTGTGCAGCCTTGGAACGCGTATTCGCTTACGCGTGTTACGCTCGCCGGGATGGTAAGCGTGCCAGTAAGCCCTGTGCAGCCGTAGAAGGCGCCGATGTCTATGCCACCTGAGTATGCGCTCAGGTCAAGCGCCGTGATGCCTGTGCAGCCGGAGAACGCCTGGCCGCCTATGGAACTTACACTCGCCGGAATGGTGAGCGTGCCAGTAAGCCCTGTGCAACCTTGAAACGCGTAGCCGCCTAAGGATACACTCGCGCTCGCCGGAATGGTGAGCGTGCCAGTAAGCCCTGTGCAACCGTTGAAGGCGCCGTTGCCTATGGTCAGGCTCCCGGAGGAGGGCAAGGTCAGCCCTGTGATGCCTGTGCAGCCGGAGAACGCACTGCCGCCTATGGAGCTTACGCTCGCCGGAATGGTGAGCGTGCCAGTAAGCCCTGTGCAGTATTGGAAGGCGCTGGTGCCTATAGAGCCGGAGCTGGGCAAGACCAGCGCCGTGATGTGCGTGCAGCCGGAGAACGCACTGGTGATGTTTATCACACCAACAGCAGTGCCACTCAAATCCAGCGTGTAGTTGCCGGTAAAGTTCGCACGCAGGTAGTCCCTGTCATCGGTTGACCAGCCGGCGCCAACGGTGGTTTGACCAGTGATGGCAAGGTGGGCTATCTCCAGCAGGTCTATGCCCGATGCCTGCGTTTCAACCGCCGCTTTAAAAGAGGAGCAGCCATTGAGGTTTATGATGAGGGAGTCCTGTACCGCCGCTGGGTAAGCCGTCCAGCCTCCGGAAAAATCAAGGCCCAGGTGGTCGAGCCAGGTTGGGTCGCCATAGCCGCTCCCTCCGGCGGGGTAATACAGCGCGCCGCTGCCAGCAGCACCTGTAAAGGTATCCGTGCCCAGCGCGGGTGCGGCTGCTCCCCGGAAGGTGATTGTGTTTAAGCTCTCGCAGGAGTAAAACGCATTGCTGCCAAGGGAGGTAACTCTGCCCGGTATGATGATGCGGGTGAGATAATCGCAGTCTCTAAACGCACTGCTGCCAAGGGAGCTTAGGCCATTTGGCAGGGTGACGGAGCTGAGACGTGTGCAGCTTTGAAACGCGCCCTCACCAATGGAGGTTATGGTGTTTGGCAGGGTGATGGAGCTGAGACTGGTGCAGTTCTTGAATGCTTCGATGCCAATGGAGGTTACGGTGCTAGGTAGGGTGACGGAGCTGAGGCTGTCACAGCCTCGAAACACATAGTCGTTAATGGAGGTTACGCCGTATGGAATGGTGATGGAGCTGAGACTGCTGCAGTCTTGAAACGCATAGTAGCCAATGGAGGTTACGCCGTATGGTATGGCAACGGAGCTGAGTCTGGTACAGCCGGTAAACGCAAAGACGCCAATGGTGGTTACGCTGTTTGGTAGGGTAATCGACCTGAGATTGCTGCAGTTTTGAAAGGTATTGGTAGCAATGGAGGTAACGCCGTTTGGTAGGGTGATGGAGCTGAGACTGGTGCAGCCGGTAAACGCACCCTCGCCAATGGTGGTTACGTTGCTTCGCAGGAAGATGGAAGTGAGACTGGTGCAGCTTGAAAGCGCAAAGTCGCCAATGGTGGTCACGGTGTTTGGTATGTCTATTGAGGTAAACTTGCAACCCAAAAAAGAGCCCGCACCAATGACAGTAACGCCCTCCCCAATTACCACCAACGAGATTTTCGCCCTGAAGTAGTACCACGGGGGACGTGTGGTGAGATAATCCGCCATGGCGCCACTGCCCCTTATGGAGATCTCGTATTCTAAAGCATCTGTTATGGTCATCCGAAAGGTGACGTTGTCGCCTTGGTCGCCGCAATTGCCTTCAAGCACCAGGTCATCATCGTCAAGCGGCTGAATGTCGCCCGTGTCGCCCGTCTCGCTTAGCGCAAATGCAGTAACCGGCGTTAACGTCAGCAGCATAGCCACCGCAAGTGCCAGCACCAAAACCTTTTTGCCAAACATGCGTGTTCTGCTCATCCTGTTCAGAGCTCAACTCTCCACTTCCCAAGGGAAGCAGCCATACTGCTTCTCGGTTGTGTGAAAACACCTTTAAGGGCGCAGGCACGATCAGAATCTATGACCCGCTCCAGGTAACTTTCACAGCCTGTCGGTTTTGTGTTTGCCGCTTGTTCTGTTATTGCCAACTCCTTACTTTCTCCCGTCTGCGCCATGCCAATGTGCCAACTACCCATACCGCTGAAAGAATCAGCACAGCAAGCCAGCCTGTGATGTTGCTGCTGTCGCCTGTCTGCGGGATAGCTGGGGTGTCTGGTGTGCCTGGTGTATCTGGTGTGTCTGGCGTGGGTACAGGTGTGGGCGTAATTGGTGTTGTCACAGCCACCGTCAGGTTCACATCGGCATAGCCGTCCTCAAACACTGCGCGATAGGTATGATCTCCGTTGTCGTGAGCACTCATGTGATTCTCAGTGAGGGTGATAACCGTGCTGCCCGGCGTTATACTGTAGTGGCTTGAATCTACTATCTGGCCGTCCTTTTCAAGCCGGACAAAACCTGTGTGGTCTGCATCTACTGTGGCGCTACGCGTGCCAGTGCCATCAAAAGTACCAAAGTGAGCAATTACGGGATGCACAGTCGGTGCGGATGGCGCAGCGCTGACTACCACATACAGCGCCGTTGACCATTCCGATTCCGAAGGGTCAGAAACGGAGCCGGGGAACAAGCTGATCGTGCCGTCTTCTTCTGCAAGACAGCCACTGCTATATAATCCCGCGTCGCTCCTAAAGATACCCGAAGTGATCTCAACAGAACCCTCTACAGCATATACTGCGTCTTCACTGCCATAATACTCACCGGATACGATGTAGGTCTGCCCTAAATTAAGAACAGCGGTTCCGGAAAAAAGGCCGTCAGCAGCGCTGGCATTGAGGTCAATGAGCGTTGCGATTCCTTCTACAGCCAGGCAAACACCATTGTCATTTACGATGCTGCCGTTTTGTATCGTTGCGGTTGCCTGGTTACCAACTAAAAGAACAACAATAGCATCCTCGCCGCCGGAGAGTGTGTGTCCGTCTAGATCTATGGTAAAGGTCTTATTCGTGTTTAACACTACCATAGACGGCACAACTACGTTTTGAAGCATAGCGATCGTGCCATTGTTGGCAACGGCATCCACTGCTTCTTCCAGTGCTTCATAGGTGTTTCCGCCGGTTGAGAAGTTTGCGGCTCCTATCCGGAAGTTCACTGTGTAGGTTACCTGGGTTACCCCACCAGTCGCCGTTACGGTAATCTCGACTGTTCCCTCTCCATTGACGAGATTAAAGGAGCTGGCCGGGTATATGCTGATACCCGCTCCTGATATGGCAGGCACAGCGCCTATGCCTATCAACGCTGTGGGGCTGGTTGAAGGATTAAGCACAATTTCATACTCAGGAACCTGAGGATCAAAGCCCGGCACAGACGAATACGTGCCGCTGTCTACGTTATACGTCAGTGTGGAGAGATAGGGGTTTGTTGTGGGCGTTACAACCTCTACCGTCACGGACGTAGCATTCGTCTCCCGCCAATCAAGCGGCGTTGCCAGGGAGCTGGAATCAATGCTGATACCTTCGCCGTATAAACAGCCATCCTCTTCGGAATCATCTGTAGCCACAAAAGTTCCCGCTGTTATGATGACTGTACCGATGCCGTATATCGCGTCTTCTTCAGCCTCAAAATGCCCGCCCAGTATGTTCAAACTGCTACTGTAATCCACATAAACGGCACATTCTTCGTCTTCGTTAATGATTGTGCCCTCGCCGGTGATCGTAAGCTCAGTGCCATTGCTTATGTCTAATAAATCAACGGGTGAATCATTACTGGAGAGCGTGTAAGTGCTCAGGTCCAGGGTGAAGTATAACCCCACGTTATATGGCACGGCCACGTTTTGAAGCATGGTGATGGTGCCGCCATCAACCACGGCATCCTCTGCTTCCTCCAGCGTTTCATAGATGTTTCCGCCGGTTGAAAAGTTTGCGGCTCCTACCCTGAAGTTCAGTCGCCGTTACGGCGATCTCGACTGTTCCCTCTCCATTGACGAGATTAAAGGAGCTGGCCGGGCCTATGCTGATACCCGCTCCTGGTATGGCAGGCACAGCGTCTATGCCTATCAACGCTGTGGGGCTGGTTGAAGGATCGAGCACAACATCATACTCATAAATATAACTATTAAAATCCGGCACAGACACAGCAGTGCCGCCGTCTACGCTGTATGTTAATGCAGAGAGAAAGGCGTTGTTAGCGTCAGTCGCAGCGCTTACTGTCACTTCCGAAGCATAGCCCCAAGGATACATTGGGTCCAACGTGGAATACGCTGGGGTTGACGTGGAGCCGGGAGCAAGACTGATGTCTGAGCCATATATGCAGCCATCAGAATCATTTGTGGCCTTAAAGGTTCCCGCTGCTATGACAACTGTGCTCTCGGCGCAGTAGAGCGCATCTTCCGCAGACTCAAAATGCCCGTTTAGTATATTCAAGTGACTATTTCCCGCCACTTGAGCAGCACCGAATCCGCCATTGTTGATGAACGAGCCACCGCCGGTGATCGTAACCCGGGTGCCACCGTATATCGCGAGGAGATACTGTAGCGAATAGCTGTTAGAAAGCGTATGACCGTTCATGTTGAGGGTGAGGGTCTTGCCCGAGTATAAGTATGCTGTTGATGATACGGCCACGTCGCTCAGCAGGGTGATCGTGCCGCCATTAGGCGCGGCTGCCTCCGCAGCCAGCAGTGTGTTGTAAGTACCGCCGCCCTCAACCTGAAACTCGCCAGCCAGCGGCACGATGTCAGCCGCACTCAGCGTGACGTAGCACTCGCGGGTGGCAGTGAAAGTCTCGTCGGTAACGGGATGTACAGCCTCGTAGGTAATCAGGTACGACTCTGGCTCGCCCGGTGTGCCCTTGGGCTGGGGGTTGGCCATATCCAGTTCGTCCGTGTCCTTTACTGTTACGGATACATGAGCGCCGTTTTCGTCCACGGCAGAAACGCCCACCAGAAGGTCGGCCTCGGCCACAGCCACACCCTGCACAATGCGCAAAGTCGTGTCGCCTGATTCACCTTCGGCAAGGGCAATGGTCACGCCGGGGATTGCATCGGACAATATGCTTAGATCTCCACCATCGTCAGAGCTGCTGTTATTCTCTGCCCCTATGGTAGTTTCCGGCACATCGGTTATTAAGGCAGAGAAATCCTCGCTGTTAGCCTTTGCGTCATATGACTCAAGCGCGGTGTTCTCGCTGTCTGCGCCTTCCGTCTCGCTGAGCGCCAATGCAGAAGCCGGCGTTAACGTCAGCAACATTGCCACCGTCAGTACCAGCGCTAAAACCTTTTTGCCAAAAATGCTTGTCCTGTTCATTCTGTTCACCGCTCAACTCTCCCTTGTTCTCAATGTGGTTGCGAATTCCCAAACCGACGCAATTCCTCTTGGAATACACAACATTCTGAAATGCAAAACCCAGACTAGAACCACAAAAAATCCAACCCGGAAAACCAGCATGGATTACCCTCACCCTACTTGCTATCAAGGGCAAAATCAATCCTTTGCAACTGAAACTCCGATTTTTTGCCTGAAAGTACGATGTGCGAGGTAAAACTACAGTATGAACAGGGAGTGGCGGGGAGGTATTCTTTTTCAGTCTGCTACAGACGCAATTCCCCTTTTAAAATGACATTCTTACCAGATAACACGAAGGCCGCATTGGCGGTAGGACTCAAAGGCTGAATCGCTGCTTACCAGCGCCATATCACGCTTGATTGCCTGCCAGGCAAGCATGCGATCGAAAGGATCGCGATGATCCTCAAAATACGGCAGTCGAAAATACGAGAGGCTCTCCTGTTCATTAAGCCCGATAATGCCTATGAACAACTCGTCAAGGAGCGTAGCCTCAATCTCTTCCAGATCAACGCCTTCAAACGAGAGCTTTCCAATCGAATGCTTAAGAGAAAGCTCCCAGAAAGACACGGTGCTTACATACACATCATTTTTTCTATCCTCTATGAGTTGAACTACTTTTTTGCTCAGTTTCTCTGGCTTTTCAAGCAGCCAGATCATCGTGCATGTATCCAATAAGTACTTCATTCCAGCCCCAGAAATTCCTCCGTAGACATAAGCTTGAAATCAGAGGCAATCGTGAATTTTGCCTTATCCTTCAATATGCCAATTTGGCGTTTTGGCAAGGTGTCCGCCTCGTGGACAGGGATAATCTTTGCGACCGGTTTCTTGGCGCGACCATACAAAACCTGTATGGTCTCTCCCGACTGCACCAACTCCAAAACCTCTGAAAAGTTTGTCTTAAGCTCCCCCACTGTCATGGCAGTCATAGCGAACTCCTCTCTGCATGCTCTCGTTCAAGCTCGACAATACTGCATCAGTCAAATCTTGTCAACTTGTCAACATAGCAGGCAAGGGTGGTGCATGCAAGACCCAGTGCCAATACTGCCAGGGTGATGAACGCGAAAGTTAGATTCAAGCTGTCGCCTGTCTGCTGTTGGCTCATACTGGCACACATTTTGTGCCAGTATGGCAATATCTGGTACAAAATATGTACCAGTTTGTTATACCGCAATCGCGAAGCCTGATTATGCGTTGTCGTACCTATCAGAAGGATACTCATGAATGCAGAAGAGCTCTCAACACAATTTCGCGGACGTTCACTTACCAGCGAACTTCTTCCTTTTGGCTTTGCTGAGTATCTGCGGTTCCATGGATTCTCCGAACCCGAAAGAAAGCCCTTTACGACAGCAGAAAACCTCATGCTTAAACAGCATTTTGAAGCATACCTTATCAGAGGAGGATTTCCTGCCGTTCAGAATGAGGACATGGGCAATGTGTTAGGCATTCTTCAGTCATATGCCGAACTTGTCGTAGCACGTGATGTAATAGAGCGCCATAATATAAGCAACCCTAAAGAAGTTGCCTATTTTGCGAATATTGCATTGCGATACAACGGACGAGAGCTGTCTTTGCGAAAAACACAGGACGTGCTCCGCTCGCAGGGGATCAAGGCTGACAGGCGATCACTTTCTGAGGCCTTGAAGTATTTTGAAGATGCTTTTTTACTCGGCACAGTCAAACCGTTTTCTCGAGCGCTTGCGGAAGATCCCAAGGTTTCTGCAAAGATATACGCGATCGATCCAGGCCTTGCCACTGCTAATGCACTAGCGCCTGTAAAAGACCAGGCGCAGCTGCTTGAAGATGCGGTTTACCTTGAGATAAGAAGACGAAATCCTCATGTTCGCGAGCGCCTTATCAGCTCGTATAAAACAAAGGAGCATGGATACGAGATTGATTTCGTTGTAGGAGACACTCTTTTTTCCGAGCAGGAATTCTATCAAGTATGTGTGTCCTTGAGAGAAGAGAAAACAAGAGAGAGAGAAATACGCGCGTTGCGAGAAGCCATGAGTGAGAGCGGAACAGACCATTCAACCATCATTACTCTCGATAATGAGGAGGCAGCGCTCGCGTTTGATGGGAGAGCAATCAACGTGATTCCCGTCTGGTCTTGGATACTGCAGTCCAAGTTCTAAGGCCGCACATTGCGACCTTAGAATAAGTCAAGTGTGTCAGGGGGACGTGTGTGTCAGGGGGACGTGTGTGTCAGGGGGACGAACTTGACACACACGTCCCCTTGTCGCTGCACCTGCGTTTTATGCCTGCTCCTTACCAAAGCCCCTTTGTCTGCTGCCGCTTTCGCCAACCCAACAGGCAAAAGATGCCCAATGCGGCTGTTAGCAGTAAGATAGTCCAGCCTGTCACATTCATGCTGTCGCCTGTCAGCGGAATGGCTGGTTCAGTTGGCGTAGGCGTAGGCGTAGGTGTTGGGATTGGTGTTGGCGTAGGGGTTGGCGTAGGCGGGGGTGTTGGGGTTGGCGTAGTTGGGTGGATGGTAAAGGGAACCTCATACTCATAGACATCGAAAAGGTCGCCTGTGTTGGTAAAGCCGATAAAGAGGATATAGTCGGTGTGCAGCAAATGCTCTATCAAGCCTTGCGGGTAGCTTTCAAAGAGGAGCGCTGGTACGGTAAAGGTACCCGTGGCTGCATCCCAGTCAAACGTGATGCCAAAACCACCCTGGGAGACCTCGTTTCCTCGCATCGTGTCTGCACGCACAAAGCGAGCATGCGTAAACTCGTGTGTTGCCGGGAGCCTTTCGGGATGATCGGCGACAACGACAAGGTCTGTCAAGTTGTCGAGGTAGATACAGTTTTGTGCCGTAAAGGTGATGTCTGGCGCCACATTCACTGTAAGCGGCAGGGTGGCGTAACCGTTTGCAAACACGGCGGTATAGGTGTGGGTGCCGTTGTCGTGTGCAGCCATATGTTCTTCGGTCAGCGTGATAACCGTGCTGCCCGACTCAATACTGTAGTGGCTTGGATCTACTATCTGGCCGTCCTTTTCAAGTCGTACAAAATCCGTGTGGTCAGCAGCTACTGTGGCTGCGCGTGTGCCGCTGCCATCAAAGGTCTCAAAGTGAGCAATTACTGGATGTTCGGTCGGCGCGATGATGATGGACAAGACTTGGGTATCATCTCCTGCGCTGTTGGTTGCTTTTACGGTGAAGGCGCTTGTCCCTGCCGTGGTGGGCGTGCCGGTAAGGGCACCTGCACTAGAAAGCGTCAGGCCATTCGGTAAGCTGCCGCTGTCTATGCTCCAGGTAATAGGGGTATTGCCTGTAGACACAAGGGTTTCACTGTACGCCTCACCCACCGTGCCGTCTGGCAGGCTGATGGTAGTGATACTGGGAGGCGCTACATACTCAGGGACATCAATCTTGAGTGAGGCGATAGAGCCTCCTCCATTCTTGAGAAAGACCCAAAGGTCATAAGCATCATTGGATACAATGCCCGTCAAGCTGAAAGAAGTGTCAACGCCCGCAGCGATAGCTACTCCGGCACCCGTGGTATCAACAACAGGCTCAGCATCTCCATCAGCTACGAGTTGGTAGTAGTACTCTCCTGTCTCGGTACTTTGGATGCTAACGCTTGCACCAGTAGCGCTCGTACGCGTGGCTGTTCCTGAAGAAAGCTGAGGAGAGGTGCTGTAGGCAGCAAGTGTCCAGTTGGAAAAAGCAAGAGGGCCCCCCAGAGTGTTTTTCCAAGCATCGTTGTAGCTAGCTTCAAAGCCCTGCGGAAAGTAGAGCGTGCCGGCAGAAGCAACGCCGTCAAACGCGGCATCGCCATTCGTTGTTGGAGGGGCAGTTCCCTCAAAGACGATGCGATTCAGGTTACTGCAGTCTTTGAAAGCATAGTTGCCAATGCTTGTTACACCATCAGGAATGGTGATGCTTGCAAGAGATGTGCAGTCTTTGAAAGCACCGCTGCCAATGCTTGCCAGACCACTGGGAAGAGTGATGCTTGCAAGAGACTCGCAGTCTTCAAAAGCATAGTCGCCAATGCTTGTTACATCATCAGGAATGGTGATGCTTGCAAGAGAAGTGCATCCTATGAAAGTACCGTTGCCAATGCTTGCCAGATCACTGGGAAGAGTGATGCTGGCAAGAGACTCACAGTCTTCAAAAGTATTGGCGCCAATGCTTGTTATACCATCAGGAATGGTGATGCTTGCAAGAGACCTGCAGCCGAAGAAAGCTCTGTCGTCAATGCTTTTAAGACCACTGGGAAGAGTGATGCTTGCAAGAGACTCGCAGTTGTAGAAAGCCTGGGAGCTAATGCTTTTTAGATCACTGGGAAGAGTGATGCTGGCAAGAGACCTGCAGTCGAAGAAAGCACCGCTGCTAATGCTTGTTATACCACCAGGAACGGTGATGCTGGCAAGAGCCGTACAGCCATTGAAAGCGTTGTGGCCAATGCTTGTTAGATCACTGGGAAGAGTTATGTTGAAAAGAGACGAGCAAATGAGGAAAGCTCGCTCGCCAATGCTTGTTACGCTGTTTGGAATGGTGACAGTGGTAAGGTTTGAGCACGAATAAAACGCACTTGAACCAATAGAGGTTATGCCAGGCTCGATGTTTACCGTTATGATGCTGTTTCGGTATGCGTGCCAGGGCGCAAGATTAGTACTCGTGTTGTAATTGTTCATTAGCCCACTACCGGTAATAGTGAGAGCTCCGGTATCTTCCAGACTCCAGGTGATGTTGCCGTCTGTATCAGAGGCTATAACATCAAAGGGAGCTATTGGCTCAGCTGCTGCCAGAAAGCTCTGTGCAGCGCGTGCAATTGCGCGCCCTTCCTCACCATCCTCCTGCTCCTCTGTTTGCAAGCTGAGCACTTCATCTTCTTCAGCTGCTGCTTCTTCAGGTGAACAGGGAAACGGTTCTTCTGCTCCTGTAGTCCCGCTTGCGCCCTCCGTCTCGCTGAGCGCCAATGCAGAAGCCGGCGTTAACGTCAGCAGCATTGCCATCGTCAATGCCAGCGCCAAAACCTTCTTGCTAAACATACCTGTCCTGCTCATCAATTAACTCTCCCTTGGTATCAATGTGGTTGTGCATCCCCAAACCGGCCTAAACTGGCGCAATTCCTCTTGGAACACACAACAATTTGAAAGGCAAAACCAAGCAAACACAAAAAACCAAACCAAAAAATCAGTTTGGACTACCCTCACCCTACTGGCTGTCAAGGGCAAAATCAATCCTTTGCAACTGAAACTCCGTTTTTTTGCCTGAAAGTATGATGCGCGAGGTAAAACTGTGCTATACAAGCCGCTGCAACTCGTTCAACGACACTATGTCAATGTTAGCTGCTACTGGCCAACCTGTATCCACAGGCGACACGATGAGGGTTCGCGTGGGACTGATGTCCGCGATTGCTGCATGATTATCTCTGCCTAACTTTGGGGAGCTCGAGGCTTTGCACTCCAAGGCGTAGCTTTCACCATCAAGCTCCATGACAAAATCCACTTCTGAGCCATTAGAGCTACGATAGTGGTACACACTGGCTTTGGGAATCATTGCTCTGATGTTGGCAAGTACAACTTGCTCCCAAAGTGCACCATAACCAGGATGTCCTAAAAGCTGTTCGTAGGTGTGTATCCCGAGCAACGACGTGGTGATGCCAGTATCAGTGAGGTATATTTTTGGTGCCCTCACCAGGCGTTTCCCAAGGTTTGAATGGTACGCCGGTATAGGGTCCAGCATGAAGGTGGACGAAAGAAGCTCCAGGTAGTTTCGCACGGTGGTATCGCTTGTTCCTAGCGATTTACTGAATTTTGAGTAATTGGCGGTGTCACCATTTGCATAGGCAGCCATCATCCAAAATCGCCTGAGGGTATCGGGTGAAGCATTGGTGAAGTAACCGATATCGCGCTCCAGAAAGGTGCTTATGAAGTTCTCGCGCCAGAGCTCTGATATCTCTGGATCGGGAGCCAGTATGCTGTTGGGAAAACCTCCTTGCAAAAGGTAGCGCGGCATCTCTGCGACGCCTGACAATTCACTCCACACAAAGGGCCTCAGCGTATGATAGGCAATACGTCCAGCCAGACTCTCAGAAGACTGCCTCAAAAGATCTCTGGACGCAGAGCCCAGAATGAGAAATGAACCTTTGGCTCCCCACTCGTCCACAAGGCTCCGTATGAGAGGAAAGAGCTCGGGCACGCGTTGTATCTCGTCCAGGCAGATGAGCTTTCCTTTTTGAGCTTGTAAAAAAAGCTCAGAGTCCACTAGTTTCTCACGATCTGAAGGTCGCTCAAGATCGAGATAGATACTGGCCTCATAGTCTTGAATAATCCTTTTTGCCAGTGTTGATTTACCACTCTGTCGCGGCCCAACCAGAGCGACCACAGCGAAGTGCTCGAGTGATTGCCTCACGGCTTGCTCCAGGTGTCGTTGGTAATACATGGCGCTCCCTCCTGCAAAGTATGTAAATTCCAAAGTAAACTTTGAATTTACATACTAACTGCTGCTGGCTGACCTGTAAAGTCAAGACATGAGCACCTGCACTCGTTTCACTGTACGCCTCACCCACCGTTCCGTTTGGCACAGCTGCTACAAAGTGCTGCTTCTCTTATGGAGACCAACATAGAAACAGGAGGCTCGGTGACATTTTTTCCTGCCTACCTCGTGGCAACGCTGAAAAATGGCTGTGAATGACACAAGGGTCTGAGAAGATGTCAGCCCAACGCTTTGAGCATTTTAAGGGTCTTCATTATCCACACCTGTGCGCCTCTCAGCCGGTAGCCGGTAAAGCCTGCCTCTTTGAGAAGGGCGGAAATCTCGGTTTTGCCTATGTCCAGCGTGGCTAATCCTGCCAGCCCTCCGCGCTCCCTGGCAATCTCTTGCGCGTGGTCCCAATAGGTTCCGGAGTAGCCAAACGTCGTAGCGTACTGTGCGGGGTCTGAGATTGCCTGTTCAACCAGTTCCTCGGTGTCTTCATAAAACAGGCTGCGCCCGTTGTCGTAAAGGGGATAGAAGGACTCTTCCTGTTCGTTCATTTTAACGGCGATGTTAGAAAGATGGCGATCGTCCTGGCGCGTGACAAAATCCAGGAGAATCATGCGAGCAATCTCGTCCTGGTACTGCGGCCTTACGGTAAGCAGGTTCTCATATTCGTTACTTGAGCGCGGGCCATCAAATAGGCGGCGAGCATGTACGATGTATTCGTCTGAAAAGTTATAGAGGAACGTTGAGAACACCGTATCTTTATCCACACGGGTTGCAGGGCAGCAAGGGATGCCCATCTTCTGCGCCAAAAGGTAGACCGCAACTTCAGATTCGACATCGGTGGTAAGCGGACTGATGCGCTGCTTATAGATTCCGTATTGCCCGCCAAAAGCTCCGTAGCGCTTGATGTTATAACCCTCCGGCGTGTCGACACTTTCACCCACCAGGTCGATGCGCTGATGAAAAACTGAATCAAACACCAAAGTGATTGCAGCATCAAAGGACTCGTCCTCAGTGTGCGCTATCCAGAGCAGATCTTTGGGATGCATGCCGCGGGTAACCTCGGCAATGCGAAATACGTCGTACTGGGAAAGACCCATGCGAAACAGTATGCGCTCAATGTCTCTGCGGTCACGGTTTACGATGCGCTCAGCAAAAAACTCTGCCAGCTGCTCTGAAGTCCAGTGCTTCTTGCCTCTTGTATAAAGAGCAGCCACCTCGTTGTACTCAGGCTGAAGAAAGCTCACCGCGCCTGAGGCATCAATGACCCCAACAACGTCATCACGCCACTTCAGATACCGGTGGGCTGGCAAAGCTCCCTCCTTTTTTCGCCCGTCATGAGGCTTGGAGGCACGTGCGGGAATGCGGTAGGATTTACCACGTTTTATCGCTCCGGGAATCTTGCCTTCCCGGCACAACATACGCACACGGCGATCAGATATACCCCACAGTGCCGCCGCTTGCTGGGCAGTGATAAACGCACTGTCATGTGTAGTCATACGTGGTCATCTCCAAACAACACTTCCTCTGGCTGAACCTATCGTACTGCAATTCGGAATAAAACACAATTTGTATTGTTCCGAATTGCGAGATTGAGGAGTTCCTCGGGTGGTCAAGAGTAAAATCGATCTTTTGCAACTGAAACTCAGAATTTTTGCCTGAAATGCGATGTACGAGGTAGTAGTATGATATAGAAAGTGCGGGACATAAAAAGAAGGAGTTGTTTTGTGAGAATTGCGGTCCTCGATGACAGCGCTTCCGACCGTCAGGGTTTGCGGCGGATGCTGAGTACCTACTTTTCATCGCGTGCAACAGAAATCGAGATTTGCGAGTATTCTACCGCCTCGGAGTTTCTGCAGAGCTTTACGCCCGGCGCGTTTAAGATTGCCTTCCTGGATATCTACCTGGGGGATGAAAACGGCATGGACGTGGCGCGAACAGCCCATGCGATTGACCCGGCGTGCCACCTTGTGTTCTTTACCACAAGCTATGACCATGCGGTGGACAGTTATCTTGTTCGCGCTGCTTACTACCTCACAAAGCCTGTGGAACAGAAGCGCCTGTATGACGCGTTACACATCTGCTTCCAGGACGAAGACGAGACAGTTGCGGAGGTAACGGTTGAGCGGGTGCCTGCCCGCATTCCGCTGCGGAATATCTGCTATGTGGACTGCAAGAGCCGCGACGTGCGCATACATCTTCCGGGTCGCACGCTGGCCGTGGACGAGAGTTTTACCGAGCTGTCGGAGAAGCTGCTGGAGGATGGACGCTTTCTTGCCTGCAACCGTGGCGTGCTGGTAAACATGGAGCAGGTTGCACAGGCAGCCGAGAACGACTTTGTACTTAAAAACGGCGAGTGGGTGCCCATTCGTATCCGTGGTCGAGGGGAGCTTAAAAAAGCGTATCTGGCGTATTCGCTGCAAACATTGGAGAGAGGGACGCGATTGTGAGAGGATGGAGACGGGTACTGTGCTATGCCGCCGCGCTTGCCCTGGTTTTGCCGTGCGTGCTGCCCGCCCAGAGTGCAAGTGCAGTTGGCGCAGAGGCGTACGCGCCGCCAGGAGCAGATGCCCTGGAAGCGGCGCAGCTGGAGGGGACAGAAGCAGAGCAGCCGGAGGGGATGGAAGCGGCGCAGCTGGAAGAATTGGTGCAGCCAAACGCCCTGGAAGCGGTACAGCCGGAAACGATGGAAACGGCTCAGCTGGAAGAATTGGCGCAGCCGGAGGATATCGTTACGAGCGAAGACGAGCTGAGCGCATGGCTTCAATCTCACGCTGAGACAGGCGGAACGGTGCGCCTGGGCGCCACCATTACCATCAGCTATTCGCCTGGGCTATACGGTACTGAATCAATTACGATCGAGACTGGAGCATACGGGCTTATTTTTGATGGCGGCTTTCTCGATTCGCCGGCGTTGTATCTCAGCGGCGAGGGCGTCAACGTTCCGGTTTTGGAGGTACGTTCGGTTGGCCGTCTCTGGCAGGGAAACTGGGTCAACTATATCCAGCAGCTGCATATAACAGCAACAGGAAACCAGGAAGGTACGGGCGGCACAGCGCTGTTGCTCACTCTGGAGGACACGGGGTGGCCGGGGCTCAGTATGGATTTCAGGACGCGGGGCGCTATCGAGGCGCATGGCGCGGGTGCTGTTGGCATTGAACTCAGACAGCCGGGTGGCGCGGCGGTACAGCCGCGGCTTGATCCGTACTGTTTTGAGGTGACAGTATCAGGCGAGGGCAGCGTGGCAATCAAAGCCGCGGCAGGCAGAAGCGCTACGGTGTATTACAGCCGCATAACCGCCACAGGCGGCGGTGTTGTTTCCAGCGGCGATGTGAGGTTTGAAGGCTGCTTGCTTTCGCCTGCAGCGGGCAGCAGCCGCGCCTACAAAGTCCTCGGCCTTTCTCTGGCATACCTGCCCGTTCAGCTTGACGAGGTGCTTGAATTGCGTGCCCTGGGCTTCCACAATCTGATGCCCTGTATCATCGAGGCAAGCGACGGCGAGGTTTTTGTGTCGGCGCTGCCCGTTGAGTGGGACACCGAGGCGTTTTTGGCAATCGACACAGCCATGCTCGAAACAACGGAGATTGCTGGTGCGCTCAGACCGCCGTTTGACGATCTTGACATTACCATAGAGGAGCCGCTGACGCTCACCGTTGAGGTTCGTGATCCGTCATTGCCCTGTATAACAGCTGTCGCGCTGCGCAGTGCCGTTGTGGATGGAGAAGCGGATCGTCTGAGCATCTCGCTTTGGTCCTATCCCGTCTCGCAGTGGTTTGAGCCGGAGGAAATCATCCTCTGGCGCTCGGACAACGGCGGGCAGACCTGGTATGACGACACCGACAATGAGCTGCTTGAGTGGTACGGCTCCAGATTTGAACTCTCTACCGCTGGTCTGGAGGGAACGGTTCTCTATAAGATTGAGCTGAAAGACTCCGGTTTCTCCAATATTCTTGAGATAAACAGCCAAAGCGGGATATATACCTTTGGCATTGGCGGCGATCGTTCCGGCGCCGACCAGGGGCCGCAAGATCCGCCGGACACAGAGCAGCCTGCACCCACTCCCAATCCCAATCCCAATCCCAATCCGGATGGCGGGGATGGCGGTAACCCCTCCGACGATTCGCGCGAGGATGGGGCTTCCGGTAGAACAGACTCGCAAGTTTACGTGCCTGCTCAGCAGACACCCTTGGCCTCAGACGAAACAGAGCTGATGATGGAGTACTCCACCACAAACTCTCTTTCCATCTCCGGGCTACGCCTTAAGACCATGCTGGCGCTGGCTGGCAGCACCGTGCTGTTTGAAAAGCAGGGCGTGTCTGTGGAGCTCTCTACCGATTTTCTGACGGAACTGGAGCTTGACGACAGCTCGCGCTTTGAGGTACGTATCGACAAAAGTGAAGATGGCTTTACCCTGGCAATTACTGTGGACTCGGTTCCGCTTTTCAGTCTTCCGCCCACCACCGTGTACGTTCCCTTCGTCCTTACCGGGGAGATGAACAGTGAAAATCTGGCCTGCTTTAACGCGCAGAAGCAGGAGGTATCGACGGCGGTCTATGACCCTGCCCGGCAGGTGGTGCGGGTGGAGATACCGTCCACCGGGAGCTATACCATCGCTGAACGCGATGCGGCAGCGGCGCCTGTATCCACACAGGAAGCCAGCGCGCCTGTCGAAGGTGGGACTGCGGAAGGAGCAGCCAGAGCGGGAGGAGTCTTGGGCAGCTGGGTTATTGTAGGTGCCCTGGGACTTGTAGCCGTTGTTCTTTGCGTCGGCATTCTCCTTTTGCGCAGCCGAGGCAGAATGGTGGGCAACAACAGTTAGGGAACCAATGATTCACTCATTGCACGCCGGGAACTCAATGGCCAATCGCCCAATAAAACCGTATAGGAAGCCGCTCGCTTTTTTGCTCATTACCTTTGCCTTTGCCATGCTGTTGTTCTTTGCTCTCTATCACGTTGACAACAAGTACACCTGGGACGCCCCGCAGCCCATCGCGGGCCTGCTGATTCTTGATGAGCTCGCATTGGATGATCATCCGCTGCAGTTTCCCTTTCAGCAGTGGGAGTTTTATCCTGACGCACTGCTCACACCGGAGGATTTTAACGGCGGCGAAGCTCCTTATCGCCAGTATGTGTCTATTGGACAGTACAGCAGTTTTCATGCCAGCAATCCCCATCTGCCCCGGCAGGGACAGGGCAGCTACCGCCTGCACATCTCCGTTCCCTCCGAAGAGCGGGAGTATGCGTTGGAGCTGCCGGAGGTTTTTTCGGCCTGCCGACTCTACATTAACGACAGGCTGGTTTTGGAACTGGGAGAGCCAGAGAGCGCTACCTATAGCCCGGAAATCCGCAGCAGCATCGTGACCTTTCTTGCCCAAGGCAACATCGACATTCTGCTGGCGGTATCGAACTACTCTCACTACACCGGCGGGCTGACCTATCCACCTGCTTTTGGTGAACCGACAGCGGTGCAATCCGCCCGTGACGCGCATCTGATGATACGAGCGGCAGTCTGTCTGCTGGCCTTGTTTGTCGCTGTTTTTGCGCTCTGGGCGGGGCTGCGGCTGCGCTGGCAACGGGGCCTGCTGTTTGCGCTGCTCTGCCTGTGCTTTGTCGGTGCTGTTGGCTATCCGCTGCTGCACTCATTCTTCTTCACCGGCGTGCAGCCCTGGTACACGATTGAGCTTGTCTGCCATTACGCGCTGTTCGCGCTCGTGGTGGCGCTCCACAACGGACTCTGCGGTATCAAAGGGCGCCTGTACTACAGCGCTTTGCTGCCCCTCGTCGCCTTTTGTCTATTGGCGCTGGGGTACGGACTCAGCGCTTCGCTGACCGGCAACACCTTTGCCCAGGTGTTTTCAGTCCTTTCCGCACTGGTTAAGCTCCTGACAGCAGCCTGGCTGTGCGTCACCTCGGTGCGAGCGGTTTACACACGAGCAGCTCACGCCACTCCCATGCTCATTGCCACAACGGTCTTTGCAGCATCGCTGCTTGCCGACCGTCTCTGGCCTCTCTATGAACCGGTCTCTGGCGGCTGGTTCGGAGAGATTGGCGGGGCAGCGCTGGTGCTTGCATTGGCTGTCATGCTGTGGACCGACTTTGTAGAGGCATACCGCTTCAGGGCAGCCTTTGCAGAAGAACAGCGATACCTCACTCGCCAGTTGGAACTGCAGCGCAGCCACTATGGGCGACTGGTGGAGCAGATTGAGGAGACCCGCATGCTGCGGCACGACCTGCGACACCACGTACGCACCCTGCACGGCCTGTCTGAGGAAGGCGCAATCGAAGAAATCAAAAACTATCTGGAACAGCTTGAGCCTAAGATGCAACAGGGTGAACCATTGCAGTACACCGCCCATCCCGCCGCCGACGCGGTGCTACAGCACTTCGCTGCCTGGACCACAAAACTTAACGCCTTGTTGGAGATAGATCTGGAGCTGCCGGCTGATATGCCCTTTTCCAGCGACGAGCTGTGCATTGTGCTGGGCAACCTCCTTGAAAACGCAGCGGAGGCCCTGGAGCGACAAAGAGAGGGCGAAAAGTTCCTGTACCTCAAGGGCCGTCTGGCAGACGGAAAGCTGGCACTGGTGATGGAGAACAGCTTTGACGCGCAGGTCAGACAAAAGGGGAAACACTTCTACTCTCACAAACACGACGGCTTTGGACTCGGCATCGAGTCTGTGCGATCCGTCGTAAAGCGACAGGGTGGTCTCTGCGATTTTGAGGCACGCGACAAGGTCTTCCGCGTGTCTGTGCTGATCCCTGTGGAAGAGAGGCCCGAAGGCTATCTGGGTTGAGCATCCCGCTGTCTACCCGTGGAGCTATTGGACGTTAGCTTGCTTAGCGTCCTTACGCATGCTCTCTCCTTATTTCACTACATTTTTCTTACTTCTTCACTACATTTTCATCGAAATAGCTGCTACATTTTCCTCGTAAAACTCGCTACATTTTTCTCAAAGTGCTAGAATTGCGCATATACCTGTTGCAAGAGCCAGCTGGAGATAAAAAGGTGGATTCGCATGCTGATTGATAACGGAGAGTATCGTCCACGACTGATAGATGCTATCGTCGCCAAACACCTGCAAGCATTTGGCGCAGTAGAAATTGCAGGAACCATGTGGGCAGGAAAGACCTGGTCGTCCAAGGCGCAAGGCAACAGCTATGTTACTCTCGACGACAAACAGGTTCGTGAACTGGCGCTTCTTTCACCCGAGGTGGTCTTGAAGGGCGAGCGTCCACGCGTTGTTGATGAATGGCAAAACGTGCCCGCCCTCTGGGACTCAGTAAGACAACAGGTCGACAGTGCTGCAAACCAGCGAGGGCAGTTTATCCTGATGGGTTCATCGCGACCTTCTAAGGGTGCTGTTGTTCATTCAGGTTCGGGGAGAATCTCCCGTCTGCGTATGTGGCCCCTGTCACTGAGTGAGTCAGGACATTCTAACGCTAGCGTTTCTTTACAGGGCCTTTTTGAGGGGGAGTTTCAGCCAAACTCCACAGAAGTAGCGCTTGAGCACCTGGCAAGGCTTATATGCAGGGGAGGCTGGCCTGCCGCGCTGACCCTTGAAGATGACCTTGCAGAGCTCATTCCTACACAGTACATCGATACTCTGGTGTCGTCAGAGGATGAAGACGCGCCGGAAGGTGAGCACGACCAGAGAATCTTCCTGCAATCTCTGGCGCGCAACATAGGAAGTGCAGTTACCCTGGACACGGTGGCGAAAGACATGGGTTACTTAACGGAGGGAAAAGTCACGGAGTCGGGACGCCGCAGGGCAAAGAATCTGCTGAATTACTTTACCAGCCGGTTTGTTGTTGACAGTCTTCCCGGATGGGATGCGCCCATCAAGTCACCACAGAGGCTGAGAACAAAGCCAAAGTATGACTTTGCCGACCCGTCTCTTGCGGCTGCATTGCTTGGCATGGACACCTATTCTCTCATGAATAACACACAATTATTTGGCCAACTCTTTGAACAGATGTGCCTCAGAGATCTACACGTTTATACCTCAACTATGCAAAAGGCAGGGCCGAATTCCCTGCGATACTATCGAGATGCTGACGGGCTGGAAGTCGATGCGATTATTGAGCTGAGGGACGGCAGGTGGGCTGCTATAGAAATCAAGTTAGGAGCAAACAAAATTGACGCCGCGCAAAAAAACCTCCTGCGGCTCAAAAACAAAGTGTCGGCAAACCCCGCCGCACGAAACCCCGCTCCGACCCTTCTCATGGTGCTTGTTGGTATGAGTAA
>QMCE01000930.1_pt1 | contig 25613 bp, 25 predicted proteins | sample 1821851 | NCBI WGS metagenome assembly QMCE01 (sample SAMN09453174, study PRJNA476694) | Termite gut metagenome, whole genome shotgun sequencing project. | isolation source: worker | host: Odontotermes sp. | place: South Africa:Pretoria | collected 2016-01-28 | reverse complement strand
TTTCTCCGCCGGTTTTTATAAATTTGACCCCAATTTCCCGTACTGCTGGAAAGCCAACGCGGCGGGCGTGGATTTAAACTCCAACTACCCCGCCGGATGGTGGGCGTTTAAAAAATTAAAGCAAATTTGCGGAGCCGCGCCGTCGCTTTACCGCGACGTACCCGGCCCGCGCGAATACGTAGGCCCCTATCCCTTGTCCGAGCCGGAAAGCGCCGCGCTGGCCGCGTATACACGCGAAAATAATTTTAACGCGACGCTGTCGTTTCACACGCAGGGCGAGGTTATTTATTGGCGTTACCGGCATTTCAACCCGCCCGGCGCGGAGGAGATGGCGCGTAAAATTTCGCGGGCAAGCGGCTATATCCGCGAGGACGCGCCGGACGAAGCGGGCCACGCGGGCTATAAGGATTGGTTCATCCAAGAATTCAACCGTCCGGGCTTCACAATCGAATGCGGGCTTGGCGAAAATCCTCTTCCCGTTACGCAATTCGATAAAATGCGCGGTGAGGTATCGGCCATAATTGATTCACTGCGGTATATTTTCCCATCCCGTTAGTGTATACTTGCTGGGGTTTAACCAACGTTTTAAACATAAAGGAGCCTCGCATGACATCTGCGGAATACGACCGCCTGCGCGGTATGGGGTATAAAATTAATATGGCGCGCGGCAAGCCCGAAGCCCGTCAAATGGATTTGGCCAACGGCCTGCTCCACTGCCTTGACGCGGACGACTGTATTTGCGAGGACGGCGCGGACGCGCGTAATTACGGCGGCCCGGACGGTTTAACTGAAACGAAATTATTATTCTCCGAAATATTAAGTGTCCCGGCCAAAAGCGTAATAGTGGGCGGCAATTCCAGTATAAATATGATGTTCGACTGCATGGCCACGCTGATACTCGCCGGACTGTGGAAAAGGGGCGATAAATTCATCTGCCCCGCGCCGGGGTACGACCGCCACTTTGCCATGTGCGAATACTTCGGCCTTGAAATGTTGCCCGTAAAAATGACGCCGGACGGCCCGGACATGGAAGCGGTGGAAGAACTGGCGCAACGTCCCGACGTTGTAGGAATGTGGAACGTGCCGGTATTCTCAAACCCGCAAGGTTACGTATATTCAAAGGAAACAGTAAACAGGCTGAACATGATGCCCGCGGGCCATCCGCATTTCAAAATATTTTGGGATAACGCGTATTCCGTGCACCATTTCCGCGGCGCGCGGCCCGAATTTAAAACGGAATTAAACGACCGAGCATTACTCTTTACCTCGCTTTCGAAGGTAAGTTTCGCGGGCGCGGCGGTTGCGGCAATGGCGGCGTCGGAAGATAACCGCGTATTTTTTATGCGGCGCGTAACCACGCAAACCGTAGGGCCGGATAAGATAAACCAGCTTCGCCACGTAAAATATTTTAAAAACCTAAACGGCATACTCGCGCATATGGAAAAGCACGCCGAAATAATGCGCCCCAAATTTGATTTGGCCAATGAGATTTTTACCGCCCGCCTTTCCGGAGTGGACGGCCTGACATGGACAAACCCCGACGGCGGTTATTTTATAGATTTACGCGTCCCAACAGGCCGCGCGAAAAAAACCGAAGCCCTATGCAAAGAAGCGGGCCTGACAATTACAGAGGCCGGAGCGGTTTTCCCCTACAAACACGACCCGGAGGACAGCCACTTAAGAATAGCGCCCTCGTACCTGCCGTTGGACGAACTAAAAACCGCGCTCGAAATCCTATGCGCGGCGGTACGACTGGCGACAGTATAGCACGGAGGTTTTTATGCCGGAAGTTATAGACTATTCCAACAGACGCGGCGCATTGGTTCCGCTTATGCCCAAAATCCACGCCCTGCTTACGGAAAACGCGGAGAAGGATACCCTAGCCGCGTTCGCCAAGCCGGAAAACATTATCTTTTGGAAGCAAAAAATGGGCAAAGCCTTCTTAGAAATAAAGAACCGCTACATACTGACGGTTAACGCCGGGGACATAGCCGGGCTGATGTTCTACCGGCTGGAAGACGGCGCGGCATACATCAGCCAACTCCAAGCCGCGTGGCAGTACCGCCGTAACCCAACGATAATAGAAGCGATGATAGATAAATTCATAACGAATAACGAAGTAAAAACATGCCGAGAGGTATTCGCGGGTGAAAACATAAAAGCCCCGCACGACAAAGAACTGCTGGCCGCGGTAGGCTTTAAGGACACCTTCCCCGACGGCTGGGAACCGCTGGGAAGCGTATCCGACGCGGCAGGGGCTTTAAGAACGCGTTACGCGATTGTATAGGTGAAAGGATAACCAATGGAGCAATATTTAACCCAACTCTACTCATACCTAAGCGCGGGCCAAAACCAAGTCGTTTTTATGACGGTTTTTATCTGCTTTATGGCGGCGGCGGTTATACTGCGCATGGTTACCTGCTCGGCGTACCGTACGGCGCACTTAACCCTGCGCGTCAATTCGAAGGACATCCGCACCCGCGACGAAATCGCCAAAATCCGTTACACCATGCTGCGTAACCTAGCGGCGGACTATATCCGCGTGTCTGATAAGAGCGTCTCCCGCATACCCACCGCCGCGCTGGTGGACAGGCAATTAGCCAACATGACGCTAATCGGCTGGCGGTTTATTAATATCATGAATTTTGTCGAGGCGCTGGAAGGCGGCCTGCTATGGGTGGGGCTTATTCTGGCCGTGGTTTTTAACGATAACGTCTTCTTATACGGCACGCTGGCGGCGGGTTCTTTTGTGCTGTTCCGCCTGTTCGCGGCCTTTTTTGATTTTCGCTCGGTTTATAACGTCCTCTCCAACGATTTGCTAATCTACCTTGAAAGGGAAATAGGGCAGTTCTTTGCGGCGGATTCCGGCGGGGCCATCATGCGTTTCAAAACGGAATTGACCGACGTTATATCCCGCCAAACCGTGGGTCTACAGGAATCCATTAATAAGCTCGGCAACGCCCTGTCAAGCGCCGTGGATAAAAAGCTGGCGGCGGTTAACGTTTCGCTTAAAAATTCTATGGACGAATGGGAACAGGCTATAAAGGCATCGTCATCCGTCCAAAACGATATTAACTCCGCGTCGGAAAAATTACACTCTGTTATAAACGAATTTTCAAATGTAAGCGCCGGGCTAGCGGAAGAAATGAAGGGCAATAACGAATCCGTTTCCGGCAGATTAGCCGCGCTAACCGAAGCCACAACAGCCTTCGCGGCGGAACAGGAAGCTTTCCTGGCGCAGGCCAAGTTTATCGAACGCAACCAGCATATATTGGAAAACACATATCAATCCTACGAAGCCGCGCTTCAAAATTTAACGCAAACCATAGGGGACGGGCTGGGCGCGTATTTAAAAATGCACGCGCAAACCGCGTCGCAAACCGTAAACGACGCGCTTTCGGCCAATATTGAAATAATGAACCAGCTTATGCGGCCGGGCGGAAGTAAAAATGATTGACGGGCGTTTGGAATTCCCCTTGCCCGTTTTAACTGCGGACACGGATTATTTATTTATAGAAACCACCGACACGTTCGAGGGCAGTTTTAAAATAAAAAACACTGGCGGCTCCACGCTTTCCGGCAAGATCTTATCCCGCGCGCGGGCGTTGACTTTTTCGCCGGATAAATGGGAGGGCAACGAGCAAACCGTTACCTACCGCTATAACCCCTCGCTGGCGGACGGGCTTAAACCCGGCGAAACGCTGGAAACCTACGCGTATATCTGCTCCAACGGCGGGGAGAAAAAATTGCCGGTAACGGTTAAGCTTACCAAAATGGCGATAACCTCGCCGGAGGGCTGGGTAATAGCCAATATACGCGACTTTTACGATTACGCGTTGGAATACCCGGCGCAAGCGAGAAGGCTTTTTACCGACGGCGAATTCTATATGCTGCTTCTCGCCACCGGCTACCCGTATATGGAAGCTTACGAAATGCTCCACAAAGACCCCAACCGCGAACGCTCGATGGATAATTTTTTTATACTCTCCGGGTTAAAAAAGAAAACGGGCTTTAACTTGCAAACCCATTTAATTGAATATTTACGCAAGCCTAATGAAACCTCCCCGGTTTACGGCAATTTCCTAATACGTAAAACGGACGGCGGCTTTTTCGAAACGCCTGTTCAAACATTAAACAACGAGCCTTGGCTTACCCTTTCGACGGAGCGGCTTATTTCCAACGACTTTAACGAAGCTTCCGCCGCCGTTATAAATTTCAGTATCGACCCGTTGCAAATAGAGGGGCGGTACGCAAAGGAAACGGTAATAATCGGCGCGGAGCTGGAACTGGACGGCGGCAACGCGGTGGATATTGTTTTCCGGCGTGAAATTCCGCTGTCCTTCAGGCTTAAGCGCGAGGGCTACGCCTTTGAGGACAAGGGCTTTATCGAAGTAATAAACAACACCGGGGAAGATATTGTTGTGGAAGTTTTTTGCAAGGACAGCTTTATCCGCTTTGCCGCGCGTAAGTATTTAATAGGCGCGGCTTACGATATACCCTTCGACGTTCGGCTTTCCGGCTTTATGGCGGCGCAACTGCTTTTCCGCAAACTGCCCACCGACACCGGCGACGGCTTCGCCGACGAGCGAGTGACCAAAACCGCCGAGGAATACCCCCTTGGCCGCTGGCAGCTCGACGCGGACGGCAGATGGCGCAGCAGCGGCGACCGTCTTATCGGCGTCGAAGAGTTTGTGCAGATGTACAAGCAAAACCCCGGCGCCATGCAAAAACTGTTCCGCGAGTGCTCCCGCGCGACGGTGTACAACTACAGGGACCATGTACGCCTCGCCGACGCGCTTTGCCGCGAGGGCGTACTGCCCAAAACCTATATGGCCATCCCGCCGGCCGGCAACAGCGAAGAGGTGTGGGACGATATTTCCCGGATGCGCACCCTCAACACCACGCAGAGCCGGCGCCGTCAGCATTTGCACGTCTGCCCGCTGCAGCTGGATATCGTCGAGCGGGTGATACACAAATACTCGAGCCCCGGCGAAACGGTGGGCGATTTCTTCGCCGGCCTCATGACAGTGCCGGTCATGGCGGTGCGCATGGGCCGCAAGGGCTGGGGCTGCGAGCTCAACACCGATTATTTCCGCGACGGCGTAGGCTACCTCGAGGCCGAGGAAGCCCAACGCGAAATGCCCACCCTGTTTGACCTGGTAGGATAGCGGGCGCAACGAAAGGAGGCTTCCCCATGGCGAACCGTGACGGGCTGAACTGCTCCCGCGTGTGCGGCGGCAAGCGTTTTCTGTACTCTGTCCGCGAGGACGGCCGCGTATTCCGAACAAGCCGCAAAACCCTGAAGGAAGCGACCGTGAAGCCCTATCTGAGCAAGGGGCACGCGGCGGTCAAGATAAACGGGCGTGAGTACCGGCTGAAAAACCTTGTCGCGCAGCATTTTATCGAGGGCTATCGCCCCGGCGATTACGTGGAGACGCTGGGCGGCGACCCGTTCCGCTGCGCTGTCTGGAACCTGCGCTTATACAGCCAGATGGAGCATGGGCAAAAAACGGGCTGGCTGTGCAGCCAATCACGGCGGATCATCGCCAACGGCGTGGAGTATCGCAGCATCCGCGCCTGCGCCGCCGCCCTGCATGTGAGTTACCAAACCATCCATGACTACCTCGCCGGAAGGGTAAGGCGCTCGGTGCTGCGGGGCATAGAGATCTCGCTGGCGGCGCAAGCCGGCGGTGCCGCGGAGGAAGTACGATGAACGCCCTGAGCCTCTACTCCGGCGGCTGCGACGGCTTATCCCTCGCCGCCTCGTGGGCCGGCATCGAAACCGTAGCCATGTGTGAGTGCGACCCGCACTGCCGCGCGCAGCTCGCCCGCCGCGAACCGGACAAGCCCATCTTTACCTACGACACGGAGGTGACGCCCGATGCCCTGCGCGCGGTGGGAATCAGCCCCGGAGCTATCGACATTATCCTTGCCTCCCCGCCTTGCCAATGCGCCAGCGTTGCTGGCAAACGTCTGGGCGCTGCTGACGGGCGTAACCGCTGGCCGCAGTGCCTCGGAATCCTTCGCGCACTTCGTCCCCGATGGTTCGTCGCAGAAAATGTCCCCGGTCTGCTCACAGTTAACCATGGGGGGCTATTCGCCTGCATACTCGGGGAGTTGGCCGAAATGGGGTATGATGCTGGCTGGTGCGTGTATGGAGCAGACGACGTCGGCGCGCCCCACCGCCGCGATAGACTATGCGTTGTGGCCTACCATCCGGGCGTCGGACGGGGAGCACGGCGGCCCGCACCAGCGAGACAGTGCCGGAAATCCGGCGTTGCCGGCGGTCGTACAATGCCCGACGCCGACCGCGATGGACGTTGCGACGGAGCGGATGAAAAGCACACAACAAAAGACAGGGTCGAGGCATTCGGTGAATTTGCCGAGTGCCGTACATACAGAAAACTGGCCGACGCCCACGGTACAAACTGCGAAAGGCCCGTCGAAAACGCAAACCAGACAGGGCGCGGAGGATCTTCAAACGGCGGCAGCGTGGGCGACGCCCAACGCGAGGGATGTCTGCCGGACAGGTTTCAAAAATCAACCGTGCCTTCCGAATCAGGTAGCGCAGCAATGGGCAACACCGGGCGCGGAGCCGTGCGGGATGACCTCTCGAACGACCGGTCGTCCGCCGGAGAAGTCGACAAATCTGCAGGCTCAGGTGCATTGGGCCACACCGACGGCACAGGACGAGAAGAACAGAACACTACCGCCGTCGCAGGCGAACCGCGACACGTTGCCGGGGAATGTGCTGTCGGAAGCATGGGCAACGCCCAACGCGGCGGACAGCACCGGCACGAGCGGCGGCAATCAGGTACGCAGCCTGCGCTCGGATGTAGTGGGGCAGCTGGCCCCGGCCTGGGTCGCTACGCTCATGGGGTACTTGCCAGACTGGCTGCTCAACGATGGCCCGCCGGCCGCGGCGCTCCGCAGCACCCGTGGGAGCCGCCCCGCACCGTCACCGGCATGAAATACCGCGCCCCGCTCATCAAAATGCTCGGCAACGCCGTGGTGCCGCAATGGGCCTTCGTAACGCTCGCCGTGATTGCGGAGCTGGAAAGATTACAAAACGGTTAGCGGGTAAATACAATACAAGCGCGTCAACTGTTCGCTAAAACAAACAGGAATATAAGCAATCGAATTACCATATCTGGTATTCGCCTAAAAAACCGTTGACATATTGTGTAGTTCGTGTATAATGAAAGCAGACAGAGCGCCTTCGAGCGCCGGGAGTGTATGCTTTCGGCGCTTTTTCTTTTGGGGAGGGCAACATCGTGCAAGAGGTTCGCTGCGTCAAATGCGGAAGGCTGCTCGGCAAGGCCAGCGCCGAGGCTGAAATCAAATGCCCAAAGTGCAAAACCGTCAATCACTTTATTTGCGCAAAAAAGAAAACCGCGTAAACCATACATCGAGAGCGCCAAGAGCGCCAGCCTTTCACGGTTGGCGCTCTTTTATTTTTCATCATGATACTTTCGTTCGATAACGTTGAGGATTATATCCGTCAATGCCTGCGCGATAAATCGCTTGTTAAGTTCTACACCTCCACCGCGTGGCTTAAGCTGCGCGCGCAGGTTTTGGCGGAGGCGCACCACGAATGCGCGCACTGCAAGGCAAAAGGCTTCTACCGCCGCGCAACCGAGGTGCACCACGTCAAAAAGCTGCGGAGCTTCCCGGCGCTCGCGCTCAGCAAGTATTATATCGATAAGGCCGGCAACCGCCAACACCAGCTGGTTCCTCTGTGCAAAGCGTGCCACCTCGCGGCGGATAACCCGGCGCAAGCCAAGCTTGGCCCCGAGCGATGGGACTGACACCCCCCGGTCAAAAAATCGAATAAAACCATCAAACGCTTAACTCACCTGGGCCAAGACATTTCAGATTTCCAAGCCGCCGCGAGAATTTTGGGGGAAATATCGAAGTCGGTACATTATACGCGCCGGGGCGGAACAGCCCGATAAAAGTACATATTTTTGTGATTACTGCCGAGGGGAGGGGTACCGGTGGCAAAAACCAAAGCGGCGGCTGCGCAAGAAAGCAAAAAACAGGCCGATATCAAGCAAAGCCTGATTGCGCAGCTTGTGCGAAAGAGCGCAGACGTCTCCCACTATCTCAGCCTGCTCGACGATTATCTCTTTTACTACGCGCAGGAAAAGAAGATGCACGCCGACGTGCGGAAAAACGGGCGCATCATCAAGTGTATTTCTTCAACGGGCAAGGAATGCGACAGGGAAAACCCGGCGGTGAAGGACGCCGTTTTGTATAACCGGCAAAAGCTGGCGATATTAAACGCCCTCGGCCTCGAGGCGGTGGGCTGCAAGGGAAGAGATGAGAACAGGAAGCTATAGCATCAACCCGCATATCCTTCGTTACATCGAGATGGTGGAGCGCGGTGAAATCGTTTCGTGCGAAGACCAAAAACTGTTGGTCGCCCATGTGCGGCGGTGCTTCGCCGAGGAGGATATCTAATACTTCCCGTACGAAAGGCTGTTTGAGTGGGAGGAATTTCTATTTGCGCTCAACAACTGCACCTTCCGCCGTGCCGACGGGTTCCCGCGCTGGCCCGACGTGTTTTGCCTGGGCGGGCGCGGCATAGGGAAAGACGGCTACGCCGCCTTCGACTGCTTCGCCATGGTTTCGCCGTATAATCCGGCCGCAAATTATGATGTCGATATCTGCGCCAACAACGAAGAGCAGGCCATGCGCCCTGTAACACGCGCACTGTCGGTACTGGACGCGGCGGAGCATAAAGAATGGCTCTCAGGGTTCTACTCGTGGACAAAGGAGCGGATCAAGGGCCGCGAAAACGGCGGCGTGGTTCGCGGCCGCACCAACAACCCCAAGGGCAAGGACGGGATGGAATCCGGTAAGATCATCTTCAACGAGATCCATCAGTACGAAAACTTTGCCAATATCAATGTATTCATTACCGGCCTTGGCAAAAAAGAGCAGCCAAGAACCGTTTATATCACCACCAACGGCACGGTGCGCGACGGCCCGCTGGATGAAATGCTGAGCACCTCGGACGATATCCTGCGTAAAGGCTTGCCGGACGACGGTCTGCTTCCCTTTATCTGCCGGCTGGAAAACAAAGAAGAGGTGCACGACCAAAGCCTGTGGGCAAAAGCAAACCCGTCTCTGCCGTATTTCCCCGTTTTGCGCGAGGAGATACGAAAAGAGTACAAGCTGTGGCTAAAAGGCAACCTTCCCGACTTTATGACAAAGCGCATGAACCTGCCGGATATGAGCGAAGAAATCCGCGTGACAGACTACGAGAACATCAAGTCCACAAACAAGCCGTTGCCCGATACTACCGGATGGGAATGCGTTGTTGGCATCGACTACACGAAGATTAACGACATGGCAAGCGTGAACGCCCACTTCCGCCGCGGAGAGGCCCGGTTTGATATCAATCATTCCTGGCTTTGCACGCAATCAAAGGATATCCCGCGCATCAAGGCTCCTATTCAGGAATGGAACGAAAAGAAGCACATAACGCTTGTGGACGCCGTAGAGATTCATCCCTCTGTCGCTATCAATTGGCTGGTCGAATTCGGCGCAACGCACCGTATCAAAAAGATAGCCGTGGATAATTTCCGTTATGCGCTGCTTGCGAAATATCTTCTCGATATAGGATTTGACGCGAAGGAAAACAAAAACCTTGTTTTGATAAGGCCATCCGACATTATGAAAACCGTGCCCGTTATCGACAGCGCCTTTTCCAACGGCTATTTCCATTGGGGCGATAATCCAGTGCTGCGCTGGGCGGCCAACAACACCAAAAAAGTCCGCTCCGGCCGCGCCGAGGGTACCGATACCGGCAACTACTACTACGCGAAAATCGAAGGGAAAAGCCGCAAGACCGACCCGTTTATGGCGCTGGTGGCCAGCATGGTTATCGAGGATGAAATCGAGCAGCGCACGGCAAGTATCAGCCTGCCTATCATCAGGTGGTAGCGGGGGGAGGGTGGCGCAACTGAACGTATTAGAGTTTATCGCCAGCAAAATACGCGGCGCCGGCCGCTCGAAGGTGACCCTCGAGGAGTTAAGCGAAGAGCTGGCGGCGGATTTATACATCCGCGAGCTTGCCTTCTGGTCGTGTGTGAACCTTATTGCGCGCGCTATCGGCAAATGCGAGTTCAAAACATTCCTGCGCGGCAGGGAGGTGCAGGAGAGGGAGTATTACCTGTGGAACGTATCGCCGAACGCCAACCAGAATTCCAGCGGCTTTATCGCCGAATGGCTGGCGCGCTTGTATCACGACGGCGAATGCCTGATATTAGCCGACAACAACCAACTCATTCTTGCCGATTCCTACGACCGTGACAGGAACATCGGCGGCGATGTTTTTACCGGCATCACCCGGTGGGAGCATACCTTCGAGGGGGCGTACCGGCAGCAGGAGGTGCTTTTTTACGAGCTGGGCAGCATTGACGGTACCAATATGCGCGCCCTGCTCAACAGGCTGTACGCCGGTTACGCAAAGCTGCTCGCCGCCGGCATGCAGGGCTACCGGGCCGGCAGGGGACAAAAGGCGGTACTAAACTACGACGCCCTTCCGGTGGCCGCCAACGAAGTGGAGGAATTCCAGCATCTTATCAATCACCGCCTCAAGGATTTTATGAGCGGCGATATCGGCGTTCTGCCGCTGGGCCGGGGACACACGCTGACGGAATACGGTAACCAGAAAACCGTCCGCTCCGAAACCAGCCGCGATATCCGCGCGATGGTGGACGATATCAGCGATTTCACGGCACGGGCTTTCGCCGTTCCCGTGTCGCTGCTCAACGGCTCGGTGCAGAACACAGACAGCGCTATCGAACAGTTTCTTACTTTTTGTATCGACCCGCTGGCCGATATGCTGCAGGAGGAAATCAACCGCAAGCGTTACAGCTACCGGCATTTTAGGGATGGAACGCGCCTGCGCATCGACACGCACTCCATCCGGCATGTCGACATTCTCAAAATGGCCCCGAATATCGATAAGCTTATTTCCAGCGGCAGCAAGTCGGTCAACGAGATCCGGGCAATCATCGGGGATTCCGCGCTGGACGAGCCGTGGGCAAACGAACACTTTATGACTAAGAATTACCAATTGGCGCGAAAAATGCTAACAGAACAGGAGGCGGGATAGTGTTAAGTAAGTATTACACCTTGCGCGCCGGTGAGGACGCGGCCACGCTGGTACTCTACGGCGATATCGCGGCGCACGACCCGGAAAGGGACTGGGATGAAGCGCCGTATAACCTCGCGTCCGAGATTCTCGCGCTGGAGGCGAAGGTGATCGAGGTGTATATCGACTGCCGCGGCGGCGAGCTGGCCGAGGGCTGGGCGATATACAACGCGCTGCGCCAGCATCCGGCGTTTATTAAAACGCATGGCATGGGGTTTGTGGCCTCGGCGGCGCTGTACCCCTTTATGGCCGGCGACGAGCGCAACGCCCTGTCGACGTCGGCGTATTACTTCCACGGCGTGCAATCGGAGGATAGCGAAGACGCCGCCAAACTCACCGAGATAGGCCGCACAGCCTTTACCGACAACGCCTCCGTCACGGACGACGATATCGCGGCACTGCAGCAGGCGGAACAATGGATATCCGCGCAGGAGATGTACGACCTCGGCCTCGCGACGGCGCTTATCAGCGCCCCGCAGACCGTTAACACGCAGAGCGCCAGCGGGGACATCATCAAGCGCCTGCTGCAAAAGCACCTTGCGCCACCGGCGGAAGAGGCGCCCCCCTCGGCACCGCCCCCGGCGGAACCGGCACAGAAGCAAACCCGTAAGTATTTTCACAGAGGAGGATAAATGATGAGCATGAACAACAACGGGAATCCCACCCCCCTGCGGCTCGGGATGCAGTATTTTGCGTCGTCGGCCATGCAAAGCCTCGACGTCCAAACGGCCACCTACCTGCAATTCGCCGACGCCCTCGTAGAGGCGGCCAAGGGCGACGACGATTTGAAGCTGTCGGAGGCGTTTGTTGCCTTCGCCAACGGCATCCAAACGCAGGTGTTGCGGGAGGCGGAGCAGCTTTCCGGCGTCAGGGATTCCGGCATCCTCTCGGCGCGCGGCGTCCGGCAGCTCACCGGCGAGGAAAAGAAGTATTACCAAAAGGTTATCGCCGCGATGAAGGACGCCAACCCCAAGCAGGCCATTGCCGAAATTGACGTCGTTATGCCAAAAACCGTCATTGACGACGTCTTTGCCGAGCTGGAAACGGAGCACCCGCTGCTCTCGGCTATCGACTTCCAGCACGGCGTTGGTATCACCGAATGGCTGATGAACGCCAACACCGACCAGTTGGCAACGTGGTCGCCGCTCTGCGCCGAAATTGTCAAGGAGCTGACGAGCGGGTTTAAGAAGATTGACATTGCGCAGAACAAGCTTTCGGCTTTTTTGCCGGTTTGTAAGGCCATGCTCGACCTTGGCCCCGTTTGGCTCGACCGCTACGTGCGCGCGGTGCTGCGCGAAGCCCTTGCCCTCGGGGTGGAGGACGGCATGCTCAACGGGCGCGGCCAGTCGCAGAACCTGCACGAGCCTATTGGCATGCGCAAGGATATCACCTCGGCGCTAGACCCCGCCACAGGCTACGCCGACAAAACGCCGGTTGTTGTCACAGCCTTAGACCCCGTTACCTACGGTGACCTGCTGGCCGATTTGGCCACAACCGAAAACGGGCACCCGCGGACGATAAGCAACGTTATCATGGTGGTGAACCCCGTGGATTATCTCCGGAAGGTCATGCCGGCCACCACCCCCCGCGCGACGGACGGCACCTACCGCAACGACGTCCTTCCCTTCCCCACCAAAATCATCCAGTCCACGCGCATGGAGCAGGGGCGCGCCATTGTGGGGCTGGCAAAGCGCTACCTCATGGTGTCCGGCTCCGGCCAATCCGGCAAGATTGAATACTCCGACCATTACCACTTCCTCGAGGACGAGCGCGTTTACTTTGTCAAGTTCTACGGCCACGGCCAGCCCAAGGACAACAACGCCTTCGCGCTGCTCGATATCAGCGGCTTGCAGCCGGCCGTGCTGCAAGTGGAGGTTATCAGCAACGAAGAGCCGTAATGAGGCTTTCCGAGCACCGAAAGGAGGTCGGCCATGTACAAGGTAATCAAACCGTTTAAGGAGCGTCGCGACAGTGGGCATTTGTATATGCGGGGAGATACCTATCCCCGCGCGGGCTTCGAGCCAAGCGCCGGCCGCCTTTTCGCGCTGGCTGCCGCCAGGAAATCCGCGCTGAACAGGACGGGAAAGCGCTATATTACCAAAATAACGTCTGCGGGTGCGCCCGATACGCCAATGGATACGCCAGTTGTTTGCGGCGTGGTCGCCTCTTTTGTGGCAGATGCCATCCCGGGCGGGGATGCCAACACCAACGCCGTGGTCGCTGCCGCGGGGCATGAGGGAGTCGCCGCCCCTGTCGAGACGCCGGAGGCTCCCAAGCCGCCCGCCACGCCCCGGAAGGGCCGCCCGCCAAAGGCGAAGAAATGAGCCTCTTGCAATACCACCGGGCGCGTGGATAACCGATAAAGAAATGGAGGCGCCGCCATGCCACTCCCCGCTAAGCTGCTGGCCGACACAAAAAACTACCTCAACATCACATGGGACGACGCCGCCACCGACGAAAAGCTCGCCGGCATCCTCGCGCGCGGCATGAGGTACATCATGGAAACCGGCGGCGCGGCCTACGATTTCACGGCGGAGGAAAAGCCCCGCGAGCTATTGCTTGATTATGCCCGTTACACCCGATCCGACGCGCTCGACGAGTTCGCGCTCAACTACCGCGAGGAGCTCATCGCGCTGCAGAATGGCACCATGCTGGGGAGGTATGCGCTTGATACGCCGCAATTACGGGAGCCCTCAACCTGGGAGGATGATGCACTCCCGGATGCCGCTGGCTGACACTGTCATTCAGGTGTACGACGCCACAAACGGGGCCGCCCCCGGCGATATGCCGGTGTGGCTGCTCACGCTAAAGCACACGCTGCGCGCGGAAAAACGGGTCATTGGCATGCAGCGCCACTATGCCGCCTTGCAGGCGCAGGTACAACTCGACGGACTGTTGCGCGTGCCTAGACTGCCGGATATCTCGCCGCAGGATATGGTTCTCTACGCGGAGAACGGGGAGGAAAAAGCGTATCGCATCACGCAAATCCAATACCCGCCGGAGTTCCCGCTGGTCATGGATGTATCGCTCGAGCGCGTGGAGGAACGCTATGAATTTTCAGCCGGTTAAGGATGCGCTGCTTTCCGTTACAAGCCGCGTGCACCATTATTTCGCGGGGAAGCAGGAATGCCCCTATATCATATGGGCGGAGGATTCGCAGGCGGGCGAGGCATGGAGCGATAACCGCATGGGCGAACAGGCGATACAGGGCACCGTCGACTACTTCACGCGGCAGGAGAGCGACCCGGCCGTCGACAGGATACAGCAGGCCCTGAATGACGCGGGCATCCCCTTCCGCCTGAATTCCGTCCAGTTTGAGGAAAAAGAGCGGATTATCCACTATGAATGGGTGTGGGAATTATGGCAGTGATGCAGGTCATGGCGCCGGATAGCCTGCTTGCGCAACTGGAAAACCTCGGCGCCGGGTTTGAGGATATGGCGAAAGAGGCCGTCACCGCCGGCGCGGGCATCCTCGCGGACGAGGTGCGCAAGAACTTGGAGCGCAACCTCGCCGGCTCCGATTATTCCACCGGCGACTTGCTTGATGCGTTGGGCGTCGCGCCGGCCCGCGCCAACCCCGACGGTACCGTGGACGCTAAAGTCGGTTTTGACCAACCAGGCTACGACCGCAAGGGCGTGCCGAATATTCTGAAAGCCCGCGTGATGGAAAGCGGATCGTCCAAACAGCAAAAGTGCCCGTTCTTTCGCCCCGCGTACAATGCCGCCAAGGGCCAGGTCGTAGCAGCAATGCAGCAAAAAATAAGCGAAAAGATGAAGGAGTGATACCATGCCGAAAATAGGTGTTTTAGGTCCGTGGGTCGCCAACTACCACGCCATCAACGGCGTCGTCAGCTACAGCGACGGCATCAAGCTGGCGCGCCAGACGCAGTTCGAGGCAACGCCGGACAACGCCGACAACGACAACGATTTTTATTCGGACAACGGCATTTCCGAAACCGCGCGCGGCACCTCGAAGAGCGGCACAATCAATGAATCGGTCGACCACTTTTCGCAGCAGGGCAGCCAATATATCCTCGGCGTGCGCGAAGAGGAAATCACCGTTGGCGGCAAGCCCTACAAGGAGCTTGTGTATGACGAACGCACGAAGCCGGGATATTTGGGGCACGGCATCATCATTACCAAGCGCAAGAACGGAAAAGACGTTCACCGGGCGGTAGTCCATACAAAAGTGATGTTTGCAATACCGCCGGACGCGGCCAAAACGAAGGGCGCGAATATTGAGTGGCAGGCGGAGGAACTAACGGCTACCTACATGGCAGACGACAGCGGCACAGGCCGTTGGAAGCGCGAAGCCACCTTTGATACCGAGGCCGAGGCCGTCGCCTATATCGAAACCGTGCTGCATATCGAAACCATCGGTGAGCTCACGGTTGCCAGCGCCGCCGGCACACAAACGGGCTGCACGGCCGTTACCGTTGTGCCGCCGCTCATTACGGGCAGCGCCTACCAGTACGCTGTCGCCCCCGAGGTTGGACTGCCTACCTTTGGAGCGCCCATCGGCGAGGGTTATACCGCGTGGGACGGCACAGCGGAGATTCTTGCCGATACCGGGCTGAAAATCCTTGTGGTCGAGGTGGATGAGCAGAGCCTCGCGCGCAAGGCCGGCATCGCGACCGTCGCTTCGAGCGATTAGGGGGAGCGGTATGGAAAATATAACTGTTCTCTCACTGCGCAAGAAAAAATACCCGATCAATCTTTCTGTTAAGGCGATGAAGCTTATTTGCCAGCGGCACGGAAGCGTTGACGAATTTATCAATAAGCTGGGCGAACTGCCGCAGGCCGAGCAGCTTGACGAGTTGGTGTGGGTGTTCAGCGTCTTGATGGAGCAAGGCGCCCAATTGGCCCATCTGGAAAGCGGCGCGGAGATTGCAATTCCTACCGTGGACGAGCTCGAGGTGCTGATAGATGCGCCGTTTATCGGGAACCTGTGGGCGGCGCTCACCAGCGCCATATCCGCCGGAATGGCACGCGAAATCGAGCTTGAGGTAGCAGAAGAAAAAAACGGGATAGCCACGCCAGTGTAAAAGATACGCTGGCGTGGCTGGACTACCGCCGCTACCGTATCGGAATCCCGCGCGAGGAATACGACTGTATGCCGTTTGGCCGAATGCTCGATATGGCGGCGATGTTCATGCTCGACCACGGCGCGGCAAAGGAAAAACCAAGGGACACAAGGCCGCCCGATGAAGTCATGATACCGCTTTAGGAGAGGGGGAATCATATCGTGGATACAATAGGCGCAAAAGTCGTGTTGGACGGTGAGAAGCAATTTCGCGAGGCTCTCTCCCAAATCAACGCGGAACTGAAGTTGAATAAATCGGCGTTGCAGTTGGCGGCGGCGGAAGCAAAAGCTTCCAGCGGCAGCCTCGATGCCCTGCGAAAATCGGGAGCCACACTCAGCGCGGCGATAAGCGGGCAATCGTCCGCCGTGGGGAAATTGTCGCAGCTCCTTGACGCCTCCAACCAGCGTTTTGGCGAGAACAGCCGCCAATCCACGCGCGCGGCAACCGCCCTCAACGAAGCCAAAACCCGCGCGGCGGAGTTTTCTCAGGCCGCCGCCGATAATAGCCGCAAGCTGCAAGAGGCGGCTAACTCGGCCGGTTCGTTCTCTACAAAGCTAAAGGATATCTTCTCTTTTGTTTCCGGATGGAACCTCGTCGACAAAGGTATCCGCAACGTTATATCGTCAATTGGGGGTGCGGTCGAGAGATACGATACGCTTGCCCGCGTTCCGCGCGTCTTTGAGATGATGGGCTACGATGCTGAACTGTCGCAGGCGTCTATCAGCAAGCTTTCTGAAGGCATCAAAGGACTGCCCACCGCGCTGAATGAGATCGTGAACAGCACGAAATCCATTGCTGTTATGACCGGTGACCTGGGGCTGGCAACCGACACCGCCATTGCCCTGAACAACGCCTTTTTAGCAAGCGGTTCCACGGCCGGCGACGCCTCGCGCGGTTTTGTGCAATATAACCAGATGTTGGCCAACGGAACCGTGGATATGCGCTCGTGGCGCACCCTGCAGGAAACGATGGGCTACGCCCTGAAAGAAACGGCGAAGGAGCTTGGCTTCGTGGGCGATACGGCCTTGCAGGATCTATACAAGGCTCTGCAAAGCGGGCAAGTGTCGTTCCGGCAATTTAACGCAGCGCTCGTGGAAATGGACGGCCGCGCCGGCGGCTTCGCCGAAATGGCCAAAGCAGCCTCGGCGGGCATTGGCACGTCATTTACAAATATGGGCATCGCCATACAGCGCGGTATCGCGTCTGTCATTGAGAACCTCAACCGCTTTGGGGCTGTGGAAAAAACCATAAACCTTGCCGGCACAGGGTTGGAGGGCATGCTAAAAACGGTTGGGTTTTTAACGCCGGCCATCATCGGCTTGACCGCCGCTTTCGCGGCGCGGCGCGGCTTTGATTATGCCGTGAGCGCCGTCAAACAGTACAACGTGCAGGCAAAAATCGCTCAGCAGGCATCAGCGGTTATGACCGTTGAGGTGCAGCGGCAGGCTATTGCGGAAGCGCTTCTCGCCGATTCCGTCCAAAAAAACACGCTGGCGGAAACACTGCGCACGGCGGCGCTGGCCAAAGAAATCACGGTAGACCAAGCGGGAAACCTGGTGAAAGCAAACGGAGTAATGCTCTCCAACTCCGAAACCGCATCGCTATATGCAAACGCGACCGCCCTTGGTGTAAAAGCCACTGCCGCCGGTATCCTTACCGGGCAGATCAACTTTTTGACCGCGGCATCCAACGCTTTTAAGATGGCATGGAGCACTAACCCGATAGGGCTTGCCATAACAGGCATATCTTTGCTGCTGCCGCTCATTACCATGTTGGGAAGCAAGACAGAAGCCGTATCTGCCGAACAAGAGAAATTCAACAGCGTGCTTCGCGAGGCGCAGGGCATCACCCAAGAAGATGAACGCGCAATCGCCGCCCTGGCCAAGCAGTACGGCGTGACCGCCGCGGAAGCCGAGCAGCTTTACAACGCCCAAAAGCTGAACGCGCAGGGCTTTGAAGATACCGCCGCCAGCGCCAAAAAAATGGGCGATACGATATACGATACCTACCAAGAAGCGCGCGAGGCGGCGGAGGAATACAACAAGCAGTTTTCCTCCAAAGGCTCTATGCTGGTACAGGACGCGGAGGGAAGAGCGCAAGCGGTCAGACGGAGCAATTACAAGCTATACGAAAACCTAAAAGAGTACATTGACAAATACTACGCCGGCGCAAGCGAGGCGGAGAAGGTCGCGATAGCCCGTTCCATCTATGATAACCGCGAAATGCTCGAGCAAATCAAACGCATGTATTACACTGTCGGGCCGCAGTTGGGCGGCGCGGTAGCCTCGGGAATGGCGCAGGGCATGCGCGACGGGCAAGGAGAGGTCGCAGCCGCCGCACGCAGCGTGGCCCGCACAGCGCAATCCACGATAGAAAACGAACTGCAAATCAACTCCCCCTCCAAGGTCACGCAGCGCGACGGCAAATACGTCGTACAAGGCTTTGCCCTAGGCATGACCGAGAATATCCGCCTTGCCATAAACGCGGCAAAAGAGCTGGCCGCTGCCACTCGCAACGCCGCCAACTTTGTCGTCCCCGCAACCGCGTCGGCAAGCTTTGCCGCCAGGCCAATTGCCGGCGCGGGCAACACCACCTATATCGACCAGCGCACGGCCAACTTCACGGTAAACGGCATCCGTCAGCTTGATGAAATGTGGAACTGGTATCAGGGCCAGCGGATTCGCGGACGAGCGGCCGGCGCCCCCGTGGGGGGATAGGGCTATGCCGCAATGGGAAAAAACAATTGCATATAATTCTTCTGTGCTCAGTGCCGAAAGCAGCGCGCGCATAGATGATTCAGTTTATTTGTTTGATATTCTTGTAGAGAGTGAAGTCAAACAGAGTATAAGATTGCGCGCGATTTTGAATTTAAGCACAAGCCAAATCGTAGTAAGAAACGACATATTGTGGAGAGTGTCGCAAACAGTCCCTTTTGTTTTGGCGTTTTCAGCGTGCAGCTATGAACGTAACATATATTTTGATGTGTCGGTCATAAAGGGCCTCGTCGCCGACAATGAAGAGTACTGGTGCAGATATAATGTTGACACCGGGGTCATGAACAATTGGGCAACCGGGGGAAGATATTATTATAAAGGGAGCATAATTGCCGTAGCGGGCATTCTTTATCATTTTGGCGGATCCCGTGCGTGGCGGCAGGAAAACGGACGGCCAAGTATTAATACCATAGCTCGCGGATTTGCAGGGTGGGACATATATACAGGCCAGTATATGGGTCAGCTTGGCGAGATGCCGGACGCCTGTGACAATATGGCCATAGCTGAAAAAGAAGGGAATATTTATATTCTCGGGGGCCGTTCTCTGAATGCCGGTAATTTTGTGTACAGAAGCAGTGTTTGGCGATATAGGCCCGGCCAAACAACATTGGACGTCATGGCTGCTATGCCCGGATTGCGGGCGCGTTCTGCAGCTGTTGTTGTTGAAAACACTATTTACTTAACGGCTGGGGCTAGTGGCGATATCCCGTTGAAAACGACACTCGCATATAGCATTGAACATAACACGTGGTCGACTGTAGAAAGTTTACCGGCGGATATACAAGATATCAATAGGCAGAGTTTGCAAGAGAAGAACAACCATCTTGTTTTATGGCCCTACGCAGGATATGGGTTAACATACAATTTAGCAACCGCGACTGTTGTGAATCCTTCCCCTTCGGGCGGATTTGTAAACGAGCAAGCGGCTAACATCTTTAACTGGCAGGTAGAGACCTCTCCGCCCGACGCAGCTGTTGTTTCAGCTACGTTTCAATGGTGCACGGTCGGGTCGAGCGTTATTCATCAAATCATTTCGGGAGACGGGAAAAGCGTAAATGTTCCGGCCGGCACTTTCCCTAATGGCGCTTTTGAGTGGCGTGTAGCAAATGCCACAACGTCGGCGGGCGCGGTGGCCCCTGCCACAGCCTGGTATCGGCTTACCACACAAGAGACAGCCCACAACGCCCCTACAAGCCTTATTCCGAACGGCGGCAAAATAAACGCCACGCAGGCCATTCAGTTTTCATGGCTGGCCAATGTGCTGCAAGGGGTACCTCCGGCGGCGTTTGAAATCCAGATAAGCTATGACGCCGGCCAGACATGGCAGGCACTCAGCGGAAAAATTGCATCGGCCGATAGCTCATACATTGTTCCCGCGCACACGCTTCGTACCGGAACAGTTTATTGGCGGGTACGTACATACAACACCGATAACGTGGCCAGCGCATGGAGCGCCGCGGTTGCTTTTTCGGCGCTTGCCGCACCGGAGCCGCCGCAGTGGGTGAGCGTTGAAACAGGTAAGTCCCGGCCGCTTTGCCGCTGGCTTTCAGACGCGCAAATCGGCTGGCAGATACAAGTGCTGCGCGGCGAAGAGGTCATATACGATTCCGCCCAGCGCCCAGGTGCGGATTACCGGCACAAAATAGAGAATTACCTTCCACGAGGGCAGTATACCTTCCGCTGCCGCGTCATAAACGAGCTATCCATGTGGAGTGGATGGGCCGACCGGCAAGTGTATATTAACTGGAACAACCGGTTGCATATTACCCTGTCCGGGGCAGATGTCCCGTATGGGGCGCAGCTTGACTTTGAAGCGGAGGCGAGATGATGCAAAAGCCGAGCGCCCTCCACATCCCTCCTATCGGAGAAGGCAGACAGGCAATTATTTGGTGGGACGCCGCAGACCATGCCGGGGAGTATGAGCTGGAAAGAAGGACCAGCGATGAGCCGGCATTTGAGCAGCTGTATGCCGGGGCCGATCAATCGTTAACAGACAGAATTCCAACAGGAATAACTTTCGTTGAATACCGTGTCAGATCTCTGCGCTTTGACGGCCCGGATTGGAACGAGCTGAACAGCTTGGAAAAAGCGTGGATCACAAAAGATTCTGAAAGCTTGCCGTGGCATAGCCTTGACGGTGTGTCGGAATGGACATATTCCGGCGCGGTTGAAATTACGCAGCCGGGGCCGTCTGTGGTAGTGGGGCTGCCGGAGAGCTATGGGTATCGTAACAAAGGGTTCCCGGTCACCTTCTCGATCGCCCCCGTTTTCCCGGAAGACATCTCCCGGGTAAACGTGTATTGGGAAACTTCCTCTTTTTTAACTGCCTTACAACAGTTTTCGAATGTTCAAGCGGGAGATCTGTTAACATACACACTGATAACAGACGATTTTTTATCAAGCTGGAATCTTGATACGGATTATTATGTGCGAGTAGATATGTACACAGGCGATTTTCGAACCATCAAACGTGTGCCGGTTCGCGTAACGCGCGATGAAGTGCCGCTGGCTGTGTTCTACGTACTGCGCGACGGCATACCTGTGGCGAGGCTGAAAGACGAACGACGCTGGACAGATTATCTTGCCGTGGGAACCCATTCTTACGTTATCAGGGGTGTAGACCAATACGACAACTATACAGATTCTAATGACGTAGTGATCACGATCGATTTGCGCCATCCTGTTATTGCCCCGGTCGACGATGCTTCGGCTATGCGTTACTTACACCTCCGATTGAATGAGAAACCAAGGAACAGCCACAGTCTGACCCGGGTATCGACAGAACCGCGCTTTGAGGGCATGGAGTTACCGGCCATGACAGAATCAAAACAGTGGTCGTCTGTGCGCAGCCTCGAATTCACCCATTTATCTGTCGAAGAATTTGAGGCGCTTACCGCTTTAAGAAACCGGATAATCGTGTACCGCGACCAGTATTATACCCGGGAATTCGGGCAGATACAGGCGCATAATACAGATTTTATACGCCGGCACCTGAGTCGGTTTGACGCCGCAGTAAATTTTACCCTTCAAATGGATGCGCGGGAATATGAGGAGCGGATAGCGTATGGTTGATCTCGCGCGCGACGGAATGCCGCATGTGCAGGTTGAAAGAGCAATCAGACATGCGCACCATGTCGGGGATGTGTCTTATCATATTTATGCGGTGCGCAGCGGTATCCGCATTGCGGAATGCAAATATACAGAGTGTTCTCTTTCCTGCGACAGCAAGGATAACAGAAAAGAAGCGCCAGACCCCAATGCGAACGCGGAGGTCAATTATACTGGCCAAATAACCTTTTTTGAGGATAGCCGGATAAACCTGGAAACCGATTTGCTGCAGCCGGTCATGCGGGCTGCCGGAATGGAATTTCTTTTTGTCCCGCTGAAACCGATGTCTTATTCAAGAGAAATCGCTGCGGAAGGCGCCCTGCTTCATGTTGAAGCCTACGATGAATCGGTGCTTATACAAGAAAACAGCATTGGATCGATCCTCTTCTTTCCACGGGGCATGCCGTACACGGCCGCTGTCACGCAATTGCTGGAGGTGCCCGGCTCCTTGATTTTCAATGTAGAACCGTCGCCGCTTTCATTCCCGGCAGACCGCGAGGATTGGGAGGAATCCGATTATATATTGACGGTCGCGAATCAGCTCTTGCGGGAGATAAACTACACCAATCTCACGGTTGACAGAAGCGGCGTTATCACCTCTAAAAAATATGTTGAACCATCTGTTGTAAACGCCGGAATACACTACGATGACGGCGATTTTAATGTTCTAATACCCGGAAAAACAATTGAGTTGGATGGTTACAAAAAACCGAACTGGTTCAAGGGGGTATCCTTCAACCCGGATATGAAGACCCCTCTTGAATATGTTTATCAGATAGACGACCCATCCATCGCTATCTCGATCCCGCGCCAAAACGGAATCATGCGGCGAGAGATCCTTAACTTTGACAGCGTACCGGATCTGGATACCTTGCGGCAGCGCGTGGTGCGACACGCTATGGAGGTTGCGCAGGCATATGAGCGCGTTGCCTTTTCGACGGCGATAATGCCGCACCATGAAACAAACGAGATCATGACAATACGCGCGCCCGGTATAACGGGGCTGTATGTAGAAACCGGCTGGTCGATCGGTTCCTTTGGGCAGGGCGGCGTCATGGCACACAATGTAAGGTTGGTGTCGCGTATATGATGGGCGTTGTTGTTTCCATAGTCGCTGCCGGCGCCATAGTGCGCGTAAATGGCGCGCAACGGTATAAACCTATGCTATATCCGAACAATTCGGGCATTGCCGTTGGCAGCAAGGTGGATGTTCAGAAAGAAAACGGTGTGTACATCATAAAAAGCGTATATGGAGGTACTTAGCTATGCCTGGCACAAATAAAACGGAAAATATCGGGCTCAATAGTTGGATCCCGTATGACATTCCCAAAATGGCTGATTTCAACACCGATAATATGATAATTGACAGCGAAGTAGCAACGTTACAAAGCAGGGTAGATTCTGCGGAAGCAGGTATCGCGAGTGTAGATTCACTGATACCTGCACAAGCATCGACTGAAAACCCATTGGCAGACAGGAATTTTGTAAACAGCACTGTTTCTAACCTCTCCGCGAACCGGGTCTATTACGACGCGGCGAACAGCCAGTTTCCCACGCGTGCCGATATTGAAGCGGCAAACAGCGGCGCGACGGTATACCGTGACGGGAAGCCCTATACGCCCACAAAAGACGATTATTGCTACATAACGGCAGATGCCGGAGCTCCAGAGCCGTTTACCGGAGGACAGACGCGCTGGAAGTTTGACGGCGTTTTGTGGTCATACGATGTCGGCATAAACGACAGACCGTTGACAGCGGCACAGGTCGCGGCTTTAGATTCCGGGATCACTGAGGCATTGACAGAGAAATTGCAAAATCCCGATACTGCTCCTACACGAAGCAGTGAAAAGCTTGTAACCTCCGGCGGCGTATGGTCGGCGCTTGATACGAAAGCCAACAAACAAAGTGTGCGGGATCTGTCCGGCAGGGCAGATGATCTAGAACAGGAAACAGAGACACTGATAGCTACAGTATCTGCTCTATTCTATATGCCATGGTATTCGGCTACAACAGCCCCGACGTCGTCGGGCTCGAGGCGGATTTCCAAAACAACGTGTTCACCCGCATCGAAGCGGCGGCCGGCAAAACAGGCGGCGCCGATTTCGACAGCATCAACGCGTTTGGCGGGCGCCGCCGCTGCAATGTGCTCGACAACGGCACCATCACCGCTTATTACGGCGACCCCGGCTACACCGAGGACGGCTCCAACGGTCAGGTGATGGTCTGCCAGCCGAAGTTTTATTACAAGATGATCCCCTTAAAGCTGGAGCCCATCGCCGGCGGCATCGGCCACCATATCCGCAAGGCGCGGTATTACGTCAGCGATACCCCGCGCGACGGCTTCAGGGTGCACCCGTGGTTCACCGTCGGCGGCAGGGAGCTGCCATACCGGCTGGCCAGCGCCTACGAGGGCAGCCTCTTCGACGTCTCGGAAAACAGCTATATCCTCGACGACGCGCAGGTGGGCAATTTCACCGCTTCCACAGGGGACAAGCTTTCGTCCATCGCGGGCGCGAAGCCGATATCCGGTGCGACGCAGAACCTCAACCGCCGTAACTGCGGTGTCCTTGCCGAGAACCGCGGCCCCGGCTGGACACAGCAGACGGTGCAGGGCCTTTCCGCGACGCAGCTGTTGATGATGATCGAATACGGCACATTCAATACACAGACTGCAATCGGTCAAGGTGTAGTGAACAAAGAAAGCGGAACGGTGAATGAATCTGAACCGGCCGGCCAGACCGCCGCGATTGGCAACGCCTCCGGCACGGCTCCCGGTACGAACGGGCTTGTGTCCGTCAGCTACCGGGGGCAGGAAAACCCGTGGGGCAACATCTGGAAATTGGTTGACGGAATCAATTTTTGGGGCGACGGCACCCTGCGCGGCGGCATTCCCTTCGTTGCCGACCACGCGTTTGAGGAGAACAAAAAGGACGGCAATTACAAAAGCGCGGGGTTTACGCTTGCCAACGCAAGTGGTTATATTTCCGCCTTTGGCTACGGCGGCGCGGATTGCGACTGGCTATTTATGGCTTCTGAATGCTTGGATAACAGTTTCCTTCCTATAGGTGATTATAATTATATCTCCGCAAATCTGGACAGATATAGAATCGCTCTATTTGGCTCGCCTTGGTATTTTGGTGCAAATGCGGGTGGTTTCTGTTGGCGTATGGATGCTGCGGTGTTGGGTCAATATCGGAATGTCAGCGGTCGCCTCGAATTCGCGCCGCTCGCTATACAGGGTTTATAGAAGGTGATCGCGACGGGATAACAGCATCACAGGATCTGACGGGAACTTGGAGGAGGAAGCTTTATGAACGCAGAACAGCTTACCACGGAGGTGATGCGACAAGAAGGAGATATCCGTGCCCTTTGGGAAAGCGTAAAATCCGCCCATCATCGCATTGATGAAAATGACAGGGTGATCGAGGGGATCTACAAGCTGGCCGCCAGCGTCGAGGGCCTCGCAACCCAAGTCAAACT
>QMCE01000849.1_pt1 | contig 25643 bp, 17 predicted proteins | sample 1821851 | NCBI WGS metagenome assembly QMCE01 (sample SAMN09453174, study PRJNA476694) | Termite gut metagenome, whole genome shotgun sequencing project. | isolation source: worker | host: Odontotermes sp. | place: South Africa:Pretoria | collected 2016-01-28 | reverse complement strand
TTTACGATTTCGATTATCAACAGGGGGGCAAGCGAAAGCCCTGCCACCCACCACCAATGTGCCGCCGACAGCGGGGCAAGATGAAATACGTCGTGCAGGTGCGGGATCTCGATAACGGCCAGCATCATCACAATAACGATGGCGAGCGCGCCGAGAAGCATGTGGTTGTTGAACATGGTGCGAAATGCGCTGTGGCGTTCCGAACGCACGTTCAGCGAGTGGGTGATCTGCGCGAACGCAAGCACGGCGAACGTCATGGTTTGCGCCACCTCGACGCTTGTCCGCATTCCTATCAGGAACGCCGCGAGCGTCAGTCCGCCGATCATCACGCCCTGCAATATGATCCGTGCGAGGAACGAGCCTCCGAGGATGCTCTTGTTGGCCGGGATGGGCTTGCGGCGCATCACGTCCGGGTCGGCCGGGTCGACGCTGAGTGCGAGCGCGGGCAGGCTGTCGGTGACGAGGTTTATCCACAATATCTGGATCGGCAGCAGCGGCGCGGGCCAGCCGGCGAGTATCGCGACGAAGATCACCAGCACCTCGCCGATATTGGTCGAAAGCAGGAACTGTATGGCTTTCAGGATATTGTCGTAAATGCGCCGCCCCTCTTCGACCGCGGTGACGATGGTCGCGAAGTTGTCGTCGGCCAGCACCACATCGGCTGCCTCCTTCGAAACGTCGGTACCGGTGATGCCCATCGCCACGCCTATGTCGGCGAGCTTCAGCGCAGGGGCGTCGTTCACCCCGTCGCCGGTCATAGCCACCACATAGCCTTTCTGCTGGAACGCCTTGACAATACGCACCTTATGCTCCGGCGAAACGCGCGCGTAGACCGAAATATTACCTATTCGATCCGCGAGCCGCTCCTCGGGGATCGCGGCAAGCTCCGTGCCAGTCATCGCTACATCGCCCTCCTTCATAATGTCGAGCGAACGCGCGATGGCGCTCGCAGTCACCAGATGGTCGCCCGTGATCATCACGGGCTTGATCCCGGCCTCGCGGCATTTCTGCACCGCAACCTTTACCTCCTCGCGCGGCGGGTCTATAATGCCCGCCATGCCGGTAAACACAAGGTCGCGTTCGAGCGTCTCCGACGTCACTTCTGCGGGGAGTTTGTCGATCTTCCTGTACGCCGCCCCGAGCACCCTGAGCGCCGATTCGGCCATCGCGGTATTGGCCCGTGCGATCTCCTCCCTCGCGGCGGCGGTCAGCTTCTCCTCGCGCCCCTCGACGAGTATATGGGTCGAACGCGCGAGCAATTCGTCCAGACCGCCCTTGACATACACCGTTAAACTATCGCCCGTGCGGTTCACCGTACTCATCATCTTGCGGTCGGAGTCGAACGGCACTTCGGCCACCCTCGCGTACTCGCCGTCCATCTCGTTCTTATCGAGCCCCACTTTCAGGCCGAAGTCGATGAACGCCGTTTCGGTGGGGTCGCCCACGGTCTCCCACCCGTCGCCTTTGCGGCTCAGTTTGCCGTCGTTGGCCAGGATCGCGGCGCGCATCAGCTTCTGTTGGTCGGGATCGAGGCTCTCCGGCGCATCCACGAGTTTCCCGTCGGTGTAGAGCCTAACGATCGTCATGCGGTTCTGGGTGAGCGTCCCCGTTTTGTCGGAGCATATCACACTCGTGCTGCCAAGCGTCTCGACCGATGGGAGGTGGCGCACGATGGCATTCTTCCGCGCCAGGCGCTGCACCCCGACGGCCAGCACTATGGTCGACACCGCCGGAAGCCCCTCGGGGATCGCCGCCGCCGCAAGGCTCACAGCCGTCATGAACATCTCCATTATGTCGCGCCCCTCGACGACCCCTATTATAAATATAAGGATGCAGATCGACAAAGCCCCTACACCGAGATATTTGCCCAACTGGTCTATCTTCTTTTGGAGCGGGGTTTTCACATCGGGCACGGACTGTATCATCCCCGCGATCTTGCCCACCTCGGTCGACATCCCCGTAGCGACCACCACGCCGCATCCGCGCCCATAGGAAACGAGCGTTGACGAGTAAGCCATATTCACACGGTCGCCCAGCGGGACTTCCTCCGTGATGGCCCCGGTATTTTTCTCCGCCGGTACCGATTCGCCGGTGAGTGCGGCCTCCTGCACTTTCAGGTTTACGGCATCCGTCAGCCTCATGTCGGCAGGCACCAGGTCGCCCGTTTCGATCATCACCACGTCCCCGCGAACGATCTCGCGCGAGGGCAGCGTCACGACCCTGCCGCTGCGCACCACCTTCGAAAAGGGCGCCGACAGCTTCTCAAGCGCCTCCAGTGATTTTTCGGCTTTTACCTCCTGAGCCACGCCGATTATAGCGTTCAGCACCACGATCGCAAGGATTATGATCGTGTCGGTGAACCCTTCGCCCTCCATAACACCCACAATACCCGAGATCACGGCCGCGACCAGCAGGACGATGATCATGAAGCTTTTGAACTGCTCCAGGAATTTTACGGCCAGCGGCTTCGCCTTCTTTTTTGTGAATTCGTTATAGCCGTCCCGTTCGAGCCGCCTGCGCGCTTCGTCATCCGGCAGCCCCTCTTTCCGATCGCTGGCGAAATCTTTACAGACATCCGAAGCCTGCATATCATAATACATTTTTTCTCTATCTTCCATAATCTGTCTTATAATATCTTTACTGCGATCGCGGCGCATGCCTCGGCGTCGGCGAGCGCGTGGTGATGGTTCCGAAGGTCGAACCCGATATGCGCCGCGACGGTACCCAACTTATGGTCGGGCAGATGCGGGAATGCCCTGCGGGCCGCGCGGCAGGTGCAGTGGAAACGGTACCCCGGCCAGGGCATTTCGTAAAGGTCGAAAACCGCGCGCAGGCACCCCTCGTCGAACGGGCTGTTGTGCGCCACAAGGGGCAGGCCCTCGACCAGCGGCGCGATGCCGCCCCATACCTCGGGAAATTCGGGTGCGCCGTCGGTGTCCCGTTCGGTCATGCCGTGTATGCGCGTGGTGAACCAACTGTAGAAATTGGGGCGGGGACGGATCAGTTCGTGTGCAGAGCCGGTCACCACGCCGCCGCGTACCACGACGATGCCCACGCTGCACACGCTTCCGCGGTAGCTGTTGGCCGTTTCGAAATCTATCGCTGCGAAATCGTGGAGACGCTGTTCATTCATAGTGCAAAAATAGTAAATTTGCGCTTATGAAATCTTATTCCACATATCTTTCGCCTGTTGGCAGGCTTATTGTTGCCGCTGACGGGGGCGGCATAACCGATCTGCGCTTCGGGCAAGTACCCGCCGGGGCGGTGGAGAGGACGACCCCGCTTCTGGAGACGGCTATTCGTCAGTTGGACGAGTACTTCGCCGGACGGCGCCGGGAGTTCGACCTGCCGCTGAACCCCTCGGGGACGGAATTCCAGCGGCGTGTGTGGGGCGAGTTGCTGAAGATACCTTACGGGCAGACGCGCACTTACGGGCAGATCGCGGCGGCGGCGGGCAACCCCCGGGCCTCACGCGCGGTGGGGATGGCTAACAACCGCAACCCGATAGCGGTCATCGTGCCCTGCCACCGCGTGGTGGGCGCCGACGGGACGCTAACCGGGTATGCCGGGGGACTTGGGAATAAGGAAACACTGCTGCGGCTGGAGGAGAAGTATAAATAAAATTTCTACATTTGTACGGTCCCGCAGGCGGCCTGTGCGTTGGGTGGGTTGGCTTTAGACAACCCCTGCGACCCGCAGCTACCCCGGGCGGAGGTATCTGCCGGTGTGTTTAAAAAAACAAAAACGTAGATCCCTCCGCAAGCGTTCGGGATGACATGATAATAAAAACGATATGAACAGACAGGTGGATTTTCTGGTTATCGGCAGCGGGATCGCGGGGTTGAGCTATGCCCTCAAAGTGGCCGAGCACGGCCGGGTGCTGATCGTGACCAAGGGCGAGATCGACGAGACGAATACGGCGAAGGCGCAGGGAGGGATCTGCTGTGTGACCTATCCGCCGGATACGTTCGAAAAACACATAGAGGACACGATGATCTGCGGCGCGGGCCTGTGCGACCGTGCGGCGGTCGAACAGGTGGTGACGCAGGCCCCACGGAGCATCAAGGAGTTGATAGACTGGGGGGTGCGCTTCGACAAGACCACCGAGGGACGGTATGAACTTGCGCGCGAGGGCGGCCACTCGGAGAGCCGTATACTCCATCACAAGGACATCACGGGACAGGAGATCGAGCGCGCGCTCGTCTCGCGGATCAAGAAACACCCTAATATAACAGTTCTTGAACACCATTTCGCAGTCGACCTGCTCACGCAGCACCATCTGGGCAAACTCGTCACGAAAAATTCGACTGACGCGACCTGTTACGGGGCTTATGTACTGAACCTCAAGATACAAAAGGTGGCGACGGTGCTCGCAAAGGTTACGGTGCTGGCCTCGGGCGGCGTGGGTAACATCTACCATACGACGACCAACCCGCCGGTCGCGACCGGAGACGGCATCGCGATGGTGCACCGCGCAAAGGGTGCGACGGCGAACATGGAGTTCATACAGTTCCACCCAACGGCGCTGTACAATCCCGGCGAACGTCCCAACTTCCTGATAACGGAGGCCATGCGCGGCTTCGGGGGGGTGCTCAAGCTCAAGGACGGCTCGGAATTCATGCAAAAATACCACCCGATGGGATCGCTCGCCCCGCGCGACGTGGTGGCGCGGAGCATCGATAACGAAATGAAGATCAGTGGCGAGGAGCATGTCTATCTGGATATAACCCACAAAGACCCGGCGGCGATAATCGACCACTTCCCGAATATTTACCAGAAGTGCCTTTCGATCGGCATCGACATCACGAAAGATATGATCCCGGTCGTCCCGGCGGCACACTATTGCTGCGGCGGCGTCGTGGTCGACCTCAATGGTGAAAGCTCGATAGGCCGCCTCTACGTGCTCGGCGAAACGTCGTGTACGGGGCTTCACGGCGCCAACCGCCTGGCATCCAACTCGCTGATCGAAGCAGCGGTCTACGCCGATATGGCGGCGGCCCACTCGCTCCGGATGCGCGAAGGCATCGAATTGCAGGCGGGGATTCCCGACTGGGATTACGAAGGCACGGGCAACCCGGAGGAGATGGTGCTTATCACCCAGAATTACAAGGAGATGCAGCAGATAATGAGCAACTATGTCGGCATAGTCCGCTCGAACCTGCGCCTCGAACGCGCGCGCCGCCGCCTCGACATAATCCACCACGAAACCGAGGAACTATACCGCAAATCGACACTCAACCAAAGCCTCTGCGAACTGAGGAACATGATAACGGTCGGGTTCCTCATAATCCGTCAGGCACAGGAGATGAAACAGAGCGTCGGGCTTCATTACTCGCTCGATTATCCGCTTACCACTCAGGGAGAAATGTGATTTTAACGGTTATTTTTGTCATCTCGAAGCGTTGAGCGAGAGATCTCTCGCTCAACGCTTCGAGATGACGGCATACAAATTGGTTAATGACTAAGACTATTACGGTTAACGGTTCGAATATTATCATCGGCCGTGGGCTGGCGGACGGGGTGGGCGATCTCCTGCCGCGGGATGCGCGGGTTGTGGTGATCACCGATGCGAATGTGCATAGGCGGTATATGGCGGCAATCGACAGGTTCGAGCATATCGTGATCGGAATGGGCGAGAGCCAGAAGACGCTTGCGACCATCGAGAGGATCTACCGGGAATTGATCGGCATGGGGGCGGGCCGCGACTGCTTCATCCTCGGGTTCGGGGGCGGGGTGGTGACCGATCTGGCGGGATTCGCGGCGTCGACTTATATGCGCGGAGTACGGTTCGGGTTCGTGGCGTCGACGCTGTTGGGGCAGGTCGACGCAAGTGTCGGCGGCAAGAACGGCGTCAATGTGGACGGCTATAAGAATATGGCGGGGACGTTCAACCGGCCGGAGTTCGTGATCTGCGACGTCGATCTGCTGCGTACGCTGCCCGAAAGGGAGTTCCGCGCCGGGCTGGCCGAGGTCGTCAAAACGGGGGTGATCGCCGATGCCGGGCTGTTCTCGATCCTCGAAGCGCATACTTACGAAGAGATACGGAGCGACGCGGCGCTGCTGACCGGGATCATCACACGCGCGGTACGCGCAAAAGCGGCGATCGTCGAACGTGACGAACGCGAGGCGGGCGAACGGCGCAAACTCAACTTCGGCCATACGTTCGGCCATGCCCTGGAGCGTACGACGGACAGGTATAATCACGGCGAGGCGGTCGCCGTCGGGATGGCGCTGGCGGCAAAAATCGCCGTGCGCACGGGAGTGATCGGGAGTGAAGACGAGCGGAGGATCAGGGTGTTGCTTGAAAAATCAGGGCTGCCCACGCAGACCGACACAGACCACGGCCGGCTGCTCAAGGCGATCAGGATGGATAAAAAGGGGGAGGGGGATTCGATATGGTTCGTTTTGCCGACGGGCATCGGTTCGTGCGAAGTGCGCAGGATGGGCTTCGGGGAGGTCGAGGCGTTGTCGGAGGGTATATAGTAGGTAACGTGAGTTTTGCATAAGCAAAACTCACGTTACCTAATTCTTTCCGGCGCGCTTGCGGGCGTTCTCGTCGAGCAGGATCTTGCGCAGGCGCATCGCTTTGGGCGTGATCTCCACGTATTCGTCCTCTTTTATGTATTCCAACGCCTCTTCGAGGGAGAAAAGAACCGGCGGGGCGATGCTCGTCTTTTCGTCGGAGCCGCTCGCGCGCATGTTGGTGAGTTTCTTGCTCTTGGTGAGGTTCAGGCCCATGTCGTCGCTGCGGGTACTCTCGCCAACCACCTGGCCGTTGTATATCTCGTCGCCGGGCGCGACGAAGAACCTGCCGCGGTCCTGTAACTTATTGATAGCGTAGGCGTAAGCCGTGCCGGTTTCGAGCGATATGAGCGAGCCGTTGATGCGCATCTCGATCTCGCCCTTCCACGGTTCGAAACCTTTCAGGCGGTGCGCCATGATGGCCTCGCCGGCGGTTGCAGTCAGCAGGTTGCTCCGCAGGCCGATGATCCCGCGCGAGGGGATGTCGAACGTCAGGCGCGTGCGGTCGCCGTTGGTCTCCATGTTCACGAGCGTGCCCTTGCGCTTGGTCGTCATCTCGATCGCCTTGCCCGAGTACTCCTCCGGCAGGTCTATCGTGAGTTCCTCGACCGGCTCGCAGCGGCGGCCGTCGATCTCTTTCACAATAACCTGAGGCTGGCCAACCTGAAGTTCGTAGCCCTCGCGGCGCATAGTCTCAATCAGTACCGAAAGGTGTAGCACACCGCGCCCGTAGACCACGAAACTGTCGGCCGACTGGCCCGGCTCGACGCGCAGGGCGAGGTTCTTCTCAAGTTCGCGGTCGAGGCGTTCTTTTATGTGGCGCGAGGTGACATACTTGCCGTCGCGCCCGAAGAACGGCGAGTCGTTTATGGTGAACAGCATGCTCATCGTCGGCTCGTCGATCGCGATCGGCTCCAGCGGCTCGGGGTTCTCGAAGTCGCATATCGTGTCGCCGATCTCGAAGCCGTCGATCCCCACCAGCGCGCATATCTCGCCGCACCCGACCTGTTCGGCCTTGCTTTTCGCGAGGCCATCGAATACCATAAGTTCCTTGATGCGTGTCTTTTGCATCGTCACTCCGTCGCGCTTGGCGAGTGTCACCGGCATTCCCGAACGCAGCGTGCCGCGCGTGAGCTTGCCAACGGCGATGCGGCCCAGATAGGGCGAATGTTCGAGCGAGGTGATGAGCAACTGCGGCGTACCCTCGGCAACCACCGGCTCGGGTATCTCGTCGATTATCGCGTCCAGAAGCGGCGTGATGCTCCCCGTCGGCTCGTTCCACTTGTGCGACATCCAGCCCTGCTTCGCGCTGCCGTAGATAGTCTTGAAATCGAGCTGCTCCTCTGTCGCGTCGAGGGTGAACATCAGGTCGAAAACCTGCTCGTGGACATACTCCGGGCGGCAGTTGGGCTTGTCGACCTTGTTGATAACCACGATCGGCTTCTTGCCCAGCGCCAGCGCCTTCTGGAGAACGAAACGCGTCTGCGGCATCGTCCCCTCGAAGGCATCTACCAACAGCAGAACGCCGTCGGCCATATTGAGAACACGCTCGACCTCGCCTCCGAAATCGGAGTGGCCGGGCGTGTCTATCACGTTGATCTTGTAACCGTTATAGTTCACCGAAACGTTCTTTGCGAGGATCGTGATCCCGCGTTCGCGTTCCAAGTCGTTGTTGTCCATTATCAACTCTCCCGCGGCCGCCGCCTGGTTCTCGCGAAGCAGTTGGCCCTGGTAGATCATCTTGTCGACGAGCGTGGTTTTGCCATGGTCGACGTGCGCGATAATGGCGATGTTGCGAAGTTTCTGCATTTTCTTTTTATTCAGCCTGCAAAGGTATGCAAAAAATAGTGATTAATGGTTAGTGGTTAATGATTAATTTCAGCGGCCGGATATTCCAGACTTAGTTCTCGGGCCGGAGCCAGCGGGGGACGTGCTTGGGCAATTCGTGTGGGTGGGCAGTCCTCCGCCTGCCGTGGCTCCGGACTGCATGGGCCGGCTTCGTCGTCCCTTCCAACACGCAGGGCCACCTGCCGGACACCCGGGTGAGGCTCACATTCGCGCGCCCCGCCGCCTATCGCAACGGCTTTCTTTCGTAGATAACAGTTCCCTGTTTTTCGAGGATTTCGACCATTTCATCTTCGGAATCGAGGTCGAAGAACCTGAAAATCGTGCGTCTCCTGAAACGTTTTTCGAGGGGCGCACGCATCGCGGCCTCATATTTCGGGAACCCCGCGGTGCACCGGATGCCTATGGCGCGGAAAGGCTCGTCGTACCCCTCGGGCGACATTTCGTCGGGAATGTAGCGGCCGGCGACCACTTTGCGGATATTCACGTCGCGTTCGCAAATGGGCCTTATCACTTTTTCCATATCCTTCCTGTCCCATTTGTCGGGCTTGGCGAACCATTCGGCTTTTTTGGTGAACGTACAGATTTTGTTGCGCAGCCCCTCCTCGTCGAGGTTCGACATTATTTCGTCAGTGACGTCCACCCCTCCCTTGCGGTTCAACGAAGTATATCTCACCGTATACTTCAGCCCCGGGCTGGGGCACCACCACCCGAAAATGAAAGAAATGAGGTTGTATTTGCGTATAAGGGGAAGGGGGCTTTCCCCGGCCGGGACAAAGATCGAACGCGAATATAATTTCACCGTGAACGCTATCGGCGATATGCAGTACCAAAATATCAGGAACCGCCCTCCGCGGGCGACTTCCGCCCTCAACTGCTCCATCGTCATGGCTTCGGGCACCACGATCCGCTGCCTTATTTCTTCCATAATAACAGGGGGTATTTATTAAGTTCAAAGATAGTTATCTTTTAGTTGTTTTTCTGCGTTTTTTTATCCAACTTGCGGCTTTTCGCAACTATCTTAACAAATATAGAGATATGAAAATGACGGCACAAGATTACATGGACCGCGAGGCCAAATACGGCGCTCACAACTACCACCCGCTTCCGGTGGTGCTCGAACGCGGCAAGGGGATTTATCTCTGGGACACGGACGGCAAACGCTATTTCGACTTCCTGTCGGCCTACTCGGCGGTCAACCAGGGCCACTGCCACCCGAAGATCACAGAGGCGATGATCGAACAGGCGCAGAAGCTCCAGCTCACCTCGCGCGCGTTCTACAACAACGTGTTGGGCGAGTGGGAGGAGTATATCACCGAATATTTCGGTTACGACAAGGCGCTGGCGATGAACAGCGGGGCCGAGGCCGACGAATCGGCGCTCAAGATCTGCCGCCGCTGGGCTTACGACGTTAAGAAAGTCCCCGCCGACCAGGCCAAGATAATCGTGTGCGACGGCAACTTCCACGGGCGCACGATCACCATAGTGGGACTTTCGGACGACCCGTCGTCATACGGCGGTTTCGGGCCGTTCACGCCTGGGTTCGTGCGCATACCCTACAACGACGTCGCGGCCCTCGAACGCGAACTGAAAGACCCGAACGTCGCCGGTTTCCTGCTCGAACCCATTCAGGGCGAGGCGGGCGTGTTCGTGCCGGAGGAAGGGTATCTGAAGAAATGCTACGACCTGTGCAAAAAGCACAACGTGCTATTCATCGCCGACGAGGTGCAGACGGGCGTCGCGCGCACGGGCAAGATGCTGGCGTGCGACCACGAAGGCGTGCGTCCCGATATTCTCGTGCTGGGCAAGGCGATCTCGGGCGGCGCGATGCCGGTTTCGGCGGTGCTGGCCGACAATGAGATAATGCTCACCATCAAGCCGGGCGAACACGGCTCGACTTATGGCGGCAACCCGATCGCGTGCCGCGTGTCGATGGCTGCGCTCCAGGTGGTCAAGGACGAGAAACTTGCAGAGAACTCGGAACGTCTGGGCAAGATATTCCGCGAGGAAATGGCGAAGATCAAGTCGGAGCGCGTGGAGTTGGTGCGCGGCAAAGGGTTGCTCAATGCCGTGGTTATCAAGCCGATGAACGGCAAGACGGCGTGGGACGTATGCCTCGCGCTGCGCGACAACGGTCTGCTTGCCAAGCCGACCCACAACCATATCATACGCTTCGCACCCCCGCTCGTGATCACCGAGGCCGAACTGCGCGAGGCTATCGCGATTATCACCAAGACGATCGAGGAGTTCGAGTAAGGGTCGACAGGCTTTAACCACTGACGACTGAAATCGAACAGGCCGGCTCCCGCAGGAGTGGCGGATGCGATGAAGCCGGGTAACCCGCGGATTACCCGGCTTCGTTGCGAGGAGGGGGCGCGCTATTCAGTAAGAGTTATGCTCTTGGGCTTGCCCGCGGTTCTTTGGAAGCGCCGGGGCCACATTATTTTTAACGTGAGTTTCGGATAAGCGAAACTCACGTTAAAAATAACGACATTGCAAAACCCACGTTAATGAGGATTGATGCCGTTGCGTGCCGCACGCGTCATACACCACGCGAGCGCGTTCATCTCCAGCACCGCGTTGTATACCCTTCGTGTTCCGGACGTCGTGCCGTTATCGTAAAATCCGTACATTTTGCTTCCCGGCATCCCTGTCGCCGATGTTCCGCTGTAGTTATAAATGGCGGCGTATCCCCTCGTATCGGTACTGGAACTGATCGCGGCGGTGCAGTCGCCGATATAGAAGAAATTCTTAGCGGTGTTATACCAACAGAATGAATGACTTTCCGGGTATGCGGCGCTCTGCGCGGTCCGGAAGTTCCTCAGCGCGGCTATCTGGACGGAACCGGCCGGCAGTACCGGAACGCAGGTCGTAGCGAAATTTTCGTCACCGATAAAGCACTCTCCTCCCGAAAGATCGCCGAACGGGCCGTTCACGATGGGGTCGTCTTTCAGGTCCCTGTTGTTTATCAGGTCCCATATCCGGTATGCGTTATCGTCATCGTTGGGGCTTTTGAGCGTGGCGGTAATTCCTTCACCCGGAAAAACGCCATCGAGCAGTTCACCGATATATTGTATCCTGGTGGCGTCGTCACATGCCGGTGCGTACAGTACCGTTCCCCGCGCGGCGATGTAATTGACCAAAGCTGTGGTGAGATTGGCATTCGGGTAGAGCGGGTATGAGAAGTAGAGCAGTATATCCGGCTTAGCATTGACGTACTGAACTCCTCCAACAGTTCCGGTGAAACCATCCCTGAGGTAAGTCGTCGCGGCGCTTGTGGTGGTGGCGCTCCACAGTCGTTTCAATCCCGCAGTCTTTATTATCGCGTCCGGGTTATTCGCGTTTAGCACACCTCTCGCGTTGTTGATAGCGACATTGAGTGCCGTCTGCCTGTTGGAACCCCACGAGTAGATATCGTAACCGATAACGGCGTAAGTCAGCTCGGGCAATCTCAGCGATACCGTTATGACGTTGCTGAATACCTTGCTGCAGGCGTTCGAGAGCACGACCCGGAACCTATTGGTGCCGCCAACCATTGTGAAGTCGATGCCCGGTTCATCGTCGTGGGTCGAGGAGACGAGGGTCGTTTTGCCGTCCGAATTCGGCACCTTGATCCACGAGGCGTCGTCGCCGATAGCGTATTCCCAGTGCCAGCGGGCAGCCTGTTGGGTGGAAACGTTCGCGGTCAGTCTTACTGTTTCTGCGACATTCCCGATGGCAAGGTTCGGATCCGAGGTAAACGGCGTTCCGTCTATGTCTCCGGCGACCGTAACGTTTCCGACGGATTGACAGTTTATGCAGCGGATGGGATTGCCCCAACCGGCAGCTGCCCGGTTCGAGGGGCTCAAAAGATCGTTCTTCGCGAAATTCAGCGAGTATGAGTGGCCTGCGGAGGGAGATGCCGACGCCGACCAATAGCTGCCGTAATCGGCCTGTCCGGTATACATAGCCCCGGTATACCTGTCGAGGAGCCCGGCGGCGGGCAGGAAGAGCTTTTCATCATCGGATACGGCACCCCCGCCGAAACTGTCCGTCCAGCGCGCCGTGGCCCCATACTGCGATCGGGCGTCGGCCCATGTCATCGACACGGCGGGGTAGTCGGTGTATGTGCCGAAAGGAGTGGAGGTGCCGGAGGTGTCGTAGAATGTCCACGGCCCGCCTATCGGGGTTTTCCAACCGCCGGGGACTGAGGCCGTACCGCCGTTCACAAAATCGCACGCGTCGCCCCAGCCGCTTGCCGAAACGTGCGCTGGGATGTCGTAGCTGCCGATACCGGTCGGAGCGGCGGGCGCGAAGTTGGCCGCGTTATCCCAATCGTTGGCATGTATCAGGCCGGTGTTGAATCCGTAGTTTACCCACACTACGTCATCCGCCCTGTACCCGGAGCTGTTCTTGTCGGCTATCACGCCGACGGTCGAACCCCACTTGAAATATACCACATAGACCGGTTCCTCTTCGAGGGCGCCGATGTTCGCGTCGCGCGTTGCTATGTTCTCGACCCACGTGCCTTTGTATGTGTTCGAGCCGCGCAGGGTGAGGCTGTAAGAACCGTCGCCGAGCTCTACCCTATCCTCCCTGAGTGCCGTAAGGTCCGAGTGCTTTATGCCGATCACTCCCGGAGGTGCCAGGGCCAGTCCTTCGACGATGGCGTTGACGTTCTGGGCAATGTCCAGTTTGATGCGTCCACCACTGTCGTCCGTGCGGGCCATAAAGACCACGCCTTCCCTGGCCGCCGAGCCCGATGCGCCGTAGTAGGGAGCGGGGTGGATGTAAATATTGCCTCCCGTGGCGGCGATGTGGCTGCCGTTCCCGGCCACGCCGTCGGCGGAGAGGGTGAGCCATTCCAGACCGTGCTCCACCCGTGCCGTCAGATAATCGCCCTCGAACGCCATGCGGGATTGCGCGCCTGCGAGCGAGGCGCGTTTCTCGACCGTGACCACTTTGATTATGTCGCCCAGACGCAGGGTTACGGTGCCGGTGGTGAAACCGGCATCGAAGTCGAGCCGCACCTCGGTCGTGCCGGGGTTGCCGTGCGATATTTTGCCGTTTGCGGGGGCGACCACCGTCAGGCCCTCGCTCGCGGTGATGCTGTTGTCGGTCAGCGCGCCGGCGCGGTTGGTGGTGACGGTGAAGGCGTGGCGGCCGCTCTGCGCACCGTCGCCATAGACGATGAACCGGGAGTTGGTGACCCCGAGGTAGTATTCGCCGTTGTCGATGATGTCGTGCGAGTTCCCGTCGGTCACGTCGATGCGCCACACGATGTCCTCGTTGGAGGAGCGGGCGGCGTTTATCGCGTCGTCGAGGTCTGTATATCCTGCCCGCAGCACATTCATTATCCTGAATGTGTAGATATTGTTGCGCTCGATGTCGAGCGCGGCATTAGGGTTGGACGCGGTTGCCGCCGGATCGCGGAAAGAGAGTTTGTAATAGTTCGTCTCGTTGTTATAAAGGCCCTGTACGATGACGTGCGTGTGGTTGGCATCGCCTTTTGCCGACTCGTATACGTAGATCGGATTGGTTTCGGTGGTCTGGCTCTCTTCCGGCACTGCGGCGATGCCCTTCACTTCGTTCGGGGCGGCGGCGAGATAGTCGGTGCGGTCGGAGGCGGCGTTGGTTTTCAGCGCCGTACCGAGTTGATGGAGCCTCCCGCGCCGCGGTGCGTCCAGGACGGTCGCACCTTCCAGCGTGAAGTTAAGCGCCGAGCTCGTCACAACGACCTTTGCCACGGCGCGGGTCAGGGCAACGCTGATCGAGGTGTTCCTGTCTATCGCGGTCGTGCCCGTCGCCGGATAGATGCCGCTCATGGGCAGGGGCAGCTGCGTTTCGGGGGTGATGCCCGCGAAGGGAACGGCCGTCTGCGGATCGGAGAGCGTCCGGGTGTGAAGCATTCCGCATGTTTCCGCGAGTGTTTTGCCCGTCAGTAGCAGGTCGAAGTTGGCATTTGTGAATTCGTACTCCGTGGCGGCCGCGGCGGCTGTGAACTTCTCCTGCGGATTGGCTATGACAAGCAACTTGCTGTCGATGTCGGTGGGCGTGAGGTCCACGAAGATCTTGCCCGCCATCGTATAAGCCTGCGCCGCCTCGGTATAAAGGTAGTCGCTGTTGGAGAGCGAGAACACGATCACCCACGGCGTACTGCCGAGCGCCTCTTCCTGCGCCTCGCCGGTACGGGTGGCGGGGCGGACGTAGTCGGGCATGCGGGTGAAGAGTTCGAGCCGCAGCTTGCCGTCGCCGCCCACCGGGTTCGGCTTGCCGCCCTTATGCACGTCGGTGACGCAGCCGCCGAGCGACAATGCCGCGATCCCAAAGGCGATCATTCTTAAAAACTTGTGTGTCATATATATCACTTCTTTTTATTTCACGCAGCGGACGGGGAAGCCGTTGTCGAAATAGTTGGAGTTCGATGGGTTCACATCCATGCCGTAGAAGTACAGGGTGTAACTGCTGGCGCTACTGCTCACAGTAGACGACCAGTAGTACCCGTGCGTGCCCTGACCGCCCATGATACCGGTAGAGCGCTTACGGATCCCCGCGGCGGGCAGGAACATGGTACCACCGGCGGAGAGCAAGCCGCCCGTATTGTCATAGCCGGTGGGGATGTCGGCACGCCACCACTGGCTTGCCGAATTTGCGATCGTGCCGAACGGCGTGGCGTTGCCCATCCCGCGCCAGGGATTGCCCGCGGGGGTTTTCCAGCCACCGCCGTAGGAGCCGGAGAAGTGTATGGCGCACGGGTCGCCCCAACCGTTGGCAGCATTGGCCGCCGGGATATTGTTCCCTGTTCCGAGGGTGCCGGTGGGTGTCGCGGAGGTGAAACTACCGTAAGCATTTATCGGCGTCCCCGTCCAGTTGCCCGTGCGTACCACGTCGTGGGCGTCGAAACTTCCGTCTTCGCCGTTGATACCGGCTACCTCGCCTATCATCGCCACTGTCGAACCCCACTTGTAGTAGACCACATAGACCGGCTGCTGTTCGAGGCCTCCGAAAGTCTGATCGGCTGCGAACGCCTCGGGCCGGTTGGCATAGAAATCGGAACCCTTGAGCGTCAGCGCGTGTACGCCATTGGAGTTGGCCTTGTCGGTAATGCCTATCACCCCAGGAGGAGCGTGAAGCAGTCCGTTGTCGCGCACGCAGCGGACGGCGAACGCATCGGCGTAGAAATTGCGAATCTCGGGACGCATAGTATTGCTGCGGAAATTCAATCCTTGGCCGTGTGTGGCGCGGTCTACGTTATCACCGGCGTAAGGTGTCGCCGTCCAGTACAGCCCCGCATCGCCATGAGCGAAGATCCCGTCTATATAGCGCATCCCCGCCGCCGGAAGGAACATGGTCTGGTCGGTCGATAATACTCCGGCCGTCCCCGCTCCCGACGCAATGTTTTCGACCCACCACGGATTGGAGCTGGCAAGACCCACGTCTCCGAACGGATACTGCTCATGTCCGTTGCGCCACGGATTGCGCCATGGATTGCCCGAGGGCATGCGGTAGGTTCCCGTGCCGTCCTCGGCGGCATAGGCGCAGATGTCGCCAAGCCCTTTGGCTGCGTCGGTGGCAGGCCAGGCGGGGATTGCTGAACCGGACGGGCCGTCGAGGTCGCCGCAAGGAACGAGGTTCCACTGCGCCGCCGCATCTGCGCCTGTTTCGACTTCAGTGCGAATCCTGGTGAGGGCGGCGGCACTGCCGTTCGTGCCCTTGTAACCGTCGGGCGCCCACACTATGTCGCCGCTGTCGAACGTGTCGCCCACGCCGCCTATGGTGGCGATAGTCGACATAGACCGGCTCGTTTTCGAGCTCGCCGAACTCCCCGTCGGTCACGAACCTCTCGGTACGGCCAGCGTAGGTGCTCGACCCGCGCAGGGTCAACTGCCCGTCGCTCTTGCGGATGCCCACAACGCCCGGAGGTGCGTAGACCAGATAGCGTGCCGATAGTTTCAACTCGCGCCGCAGGTATCCCGCACCCGTGACCGCCGCGCTTCCCGCACGCAGCACAACCGCCTGCTGAACGAGGCCGACGGGGGCGGAGACAAGGTCTTTCAGGTCGAAAACCACACGTCCCTTACCCGTGACGGGGTCGTAACTGAAACCTATATCGTAATAATCGCTCACCGTGAACTCCGTACCCGGCGTCTCACCGGCCGCGCTCACCCATTTACCCGTTGCTTCAAGCTCCACATAGGGCTGGTTCGACCAAAAGGACACCTCCCACTTGTCATGATAGTTGTTTAGTGCGGCGGGGGGCTCCAGTTCGCTGACATTAAGCTTGCGCAAACCCGTGGTGCTGCCGTTGACGTTCTTATCGTCCCACGGCGTGGTGCTGATATTGAGCCGAAGGGGGGTCGTCACCTCACCGTCGCAGTCCAGCCAGTAGTTGCGGGGCAGGGTGTAGTCTTTGGGCGTTCCGGTCTCGTCGAAGCCCATCGTGGCCGAGGGATTGTACCGGTCGTGCAGCAGGATGGTCATACCGATACTCTTTGCCGCCGATGCCGCCGGGGTGAACTCGTTGAACGGCACGATGAGGCGCACCACCTGTTTAGACCACGCGATGTCGCCGGGCAGTTCGTCGCGCAGTTTTTCCTCCGAAACCGCGGCAAAGCATTCGGGGTTGGCGGCCGTCTTGACCTCCATCGTGCCTGTGCGCGCTATCGCCGTTCCCGTGTAGGACGACTCCGCAACTAAGGGCACGCGATCGGGAAGACCCGTCAATTTAACGCCTTGGAATACCGTCCCGATGTCGGTCTTGGAATAGAGCGCCACGTCGATACGGGCGGCCAGGCGAACGAGTTTCAACGGCCAGCTTGTGGTAGGATTGCCGTCGCCGATCCCGTCGTGCCGTACTTTATTGCCTGTCTGCACCTCCACGCCTTCGATCTCCTGTATCTGCGGGATCAGCCCGCTGCGGGTAATGTCGGCCGCGGCTATCGACATCGCCTCAAAGGCCGTCCGGTTTTGGAGCGCGTTGAGGCCGGAGGTCAACGAAGATGGTTCGTTGGCGATGAACACGAAATCATAAGTACCCGCCGGGATTGTGTGTGTGATGGTCGCTCCGAGGGTCGTGTTGTACACCTTGTTCGAACGTACCGTGCCGCCGCGGAACGCGATCACGCGCAGACGCTCGATCTTGTAGTCGAGGTAGTCGGGATTGGAGGGGTCGTCCGGATCGCCTACCCCGCGGGTCGATATGTTGAATGTCGCACCGGCAGGGTCGCCGCCGTCCATATTATTATCCCCCACATCACTGACGCAACCTGTCAGTACCCCGCAAAGAGTGCCTGCCGCAAGGAGCATCGCAAGACAGTACCTCCGTATTATCATGTTATATCTCATATTCATCGGTTAAATGCCTTCCACGGCGCACTCACGTTCCAGAGGGTCTGTTCGATAGTGATGGAAACCCCCATTGTGAAGTCGATCAATATATGCGTCGTCCGGTCGGAGTCGACATGTATCGGCTCGCCCGAATTGTCCATTGCCGCCTCGTATATCAAACCGGCGGTGCGATGCCATATCTGCACGGTCATGGGAGTATTGTCGTCTGCGGGCATCAGGTTAAAATTGCCTGTAACGTACTCTCCGGCGGCATTGAAACCACTGTCGGGAGTGTGGGTCGCATCGTGGTTGAGAAAATTACCGAAGAAATCCACCGCGCTTGCTGTCGGGCCTGCGACGATATAGAAATCGTCGTCCCGTATACCTGCATAGTCTTTCAGTGCGCGGATCGTAACCGTGGCCTGCCCCGTGCTGCGGGAGGCGAAAATATCCTGATGCTCTATATCGAAAGACACGCTTGCATTGGTGAGGTCCGCCTCGCCGTAGAACAGGTCGGTCGGGAAGTCGTGGGTGCCGTCGGTGCGCGTTTTGCGCACAGTGTTGAGCGTAACCAATCCATGTTGGCGCAGAACGGTACCGCCGAACGATGTGACGTCGTATACGAGGTGTTTGTTGATCCATCCCACGACCCGGAGCGATCCCGCATTCCGGTGCTGGAAGTATTCGACCTTGCCTACCTCCGTCTCGCGACGTTCGAGAAAGTTTCCTTCGACATCGAAAACGTAGATCACGGCGTGTTCGGCGGCAGCTTCGGCATCGGTGGCCCGGCTCGTCGACGGATCTACCTTCAGGGCGACGCTCACCCCGTCGTAACAATCCTCCATATCTTCAAGGTAGAGTTTCCCGCAACTTTGCAGCGCTACAAAGGCGGCGGCAACGAGGGCCGACCGGATCAAGAACCTGTTCATATCGTGTCTTACTGTTTTTATCTTGTGTTGCATTGGCGATGCGGGGCAGGTATCAGCCGCCCCACACCTGGGGGCGGTTACTCGAAAATCTTGGTGGGGTTCGAAACGTTCCACGCGGCCTGTCTGACCGTGATGTTGAGGTACTGGGTCAGCGTTTCGACGGAGGGTTCGTCCTCTCCGCCGTCGACATTGCCGTTGCCCTTCAATTCCAGGGTGACGATGTATTTATTGCCGGACTTGAGTTCCTTGAACTGGGTGTCCCCGCCGCCGAAAGCCGCCGACCAGAACCTTTGCGCGGGAGTGGTTTCCGCTGTGTACGTACCGTAAACCGAGACCCAGACCTTTTCGGGCGACGAATCGGCCGGATTGGCTGCAAGCTGCGCGGGGAAGATATAGAGCGCATCCGCTTCGGTCAGAATGTCTTCGGTGGATGCACCGCCGGCTGTCTGGATAGCGTTGAACCCGGTGGTTCTAACGTATGCGGCAACGGGTGCGGTAAAGTCGTTGGTGGAAGACCCGAGTTGTGCCGGAGCGCCTGAATAGTCGTTCGGATGTGCCGATATAACCACGCCGTTGGCGTAATATGGCGCCTGGGCGGGATAGCCAGTACCCGTGCGTGCCACGCGGAAGTCGGGGCGGACATCGGTACCGAACACGGCGGTGGGGTTTCTGAGCGTAAAGCCTGTCCAGACACCCGCATTGGTGATGGTAACACCCTGGAGAACGGTCTTTCCGCCGACGTAGTTAGTCATGCTGTTCTTGACGATGACGAATACCTTGGCGGGGATGTAGTAGAGGTCGATGGTCGCCTTCTTCTGCTGAATACCCACGTCGTCTCCCGTGGCTGCCTCTTCGGCTTCGGTGTCCCTCACCAGGGCGGAGGTGGTTTGTCCCGACATCCACACGTTGCCCGGAGCGATGGCACTGCCGTTACCCGTCGTACCGTCGAGTTTGGCGGCGACCTTCTCCACATCGGCCATGGTGGTAACGTTCCTGAAGGGGCCGGTGGCAAAAGCTCCGGTGTTGGTGACAATGTAGATCTTTTCGGCTTTGGTCGTTGCATTGACCGTGAACTTGTTGTCGGCAAGGTCGGCAGCGTCGTCGATAAAGATCGGGCTGACGTCGAACGCGCCGCCGGCGCGTGTCACGAACACGATCAGGTTGTTGATCTTTTTGTCGGCGTCATCCGCATCGGCATCCGGGGTGAAAGCCCTCGACTGGGTGGGATCAGTAAGGTCGATGGTGATGCGGGCGGCTCCGTCCTTACCATTTCCAAGGTCGTCTGCCGGCTTTTCCATGCACGATGCAAGCATTGCAACTGCCGCAATGGCAGCGATGAAAAATTGTCTTTTCATGTTTGATTTTTAGTTTAAGTTAAGGGTATTGTGTCGTTTCGGTTTATTTATCTTTGTAGTATACCATGATATATGCCGCTTCGCGCAGGTTCGGAAAGAAATTCCTGTACATGTACCTGTATGTCTCTCCGCCACGCAGGCGCATGAGTTTGCTTTCGCGCCCGCCCTCCGGGCCCCATACCGGGTAACGGTCGATAATGTCGAGCACCATCTGTTTGTCCCACATGTCCGAGCCGGCGACCAATTCGCGCAGCCCATCCCAGTCCTCGCCGCCGGCATGGACCGACAGGCGGTCGGCACGAATGGAGGTATTGTCGAAAATGAATTTGCGCACCGCCTCACCCCTTCGTTCCGACAGGCGCATGTTGTGTTCCCAACTGCCTTCGGGAGAGGCGAAACCGGCGATCACTATACGCTCGACCTCCGAATCGCCCGAACGCTCTATCTCTCTCACGACCGAGAGAATATCTATCAGCGATTGGTGGTTCATGCGGTAATTCTGGTCTATATCGTGCCGTCCCTGGTGGAAATAGACGGTGATGCCGTCGCGCGACCGGGCTTCGTCGCTGCCGGAAGGTTTCACGAACGGGAACCGCTCGGCGAGCTTTTCGGCGGTGGTGAATACTCTCTGCGGGATGGCTATTTTTTCTTCGACGACCACTTCGCCCGGTATCACCATCAGGTTTTCGGCGATAAGCCCCATGTCGGTGCGTGTCGCCGAACAGCAACCCTCATCCACTCCCTCCAATGACAGTGCAGATCCCGCCATCCAATCCTCGAAGGGTATGACTATGTGATATTTGAGGCTCTGGCCGTTATCGGCCGTGATCGCTTCGGACCCATCCCGCGCGGCGGTCTGCGGCGAGGCGATAAAACGGCGTTCATAAAGTATTTTCGCCCGCCGGCCACGGATCACGACGGGGGTGAGTTCCCGCGACAAACCTCCCCTCTTCAGTACGGGGATGATGGAGAGCGTGTTGCCGCGTGCGGCCGCCCTGCTTCCGATGACGAGCGTAAAGTCGACCGCCACCTGCCCTTCGCTGCTTTGAACGAGTTCGAAATCCTTTACACGGACTGTTCGCCGGTCGTTGCGGGATTGGGCGTAAACCCCTGTCGTCCCGCAAATAAGCAAAGTAAGAGCCAATATGATGTACCTGTTCCTCATGTTGTCCCGATTTATTTGATGATGAATACCAGATTGACGGCGGCGCGGGTGGGGCCGAAATATGTTTTGTTGTACGTATTCTCCAACTGGTCGCATTTTTCGCAGCCGTACTTGTCGTACCTGAGCTGCGCCACACCTGCCCCGACGTTGAACCCGATACCCCAGCGCGCAGAGAGCGGCAGCGTATAACCGTAGGAAATCCCGGCCCCGAACACCGTACCTTCATACCTGAATTCTTTCTCGAAAAGCAGGGGAATGCCCCAGCCGCCGGCGTTGTAAAAACCGCCGAACGCATGGGCCCCGAAGAAGTGGCCGTAGAAACGCTCGCAAAGCCAATAGCGGAATTCGGCCATCGCGATGCCGTGGACAAGTTTTTTATTATTCCCGATGGCGCCGTTCAGGTTGTTCCCGTTATAGGCGACGCCTATTTCCAATGTGGTGCGGTTGCCCATACCGAACTCGGCGCGCAGGTTCGGCGTGAGTGCCCCGGCACCATAGAGCATATTGGTCTTCAGTGTGAATTTGGTACGCTGCCAACGTTCGGTTGCCGTCGGCGCTAATGCCATCCGGCTGCCGGGAGTATGGAACAGTTTGTCGTCGGCGCCGAAAAGGAAAGGCCCCGGGTCCACCACGCGGCGGACGATGGAATCCATGCCGGGTTGCTGCTCCGGCACGAAACGCTGTAATTCACCGTCGTTGATAATGATCAGCGTCTGAGGTTGCGTCCGGGCCTTGGGCGGCTCCTGCGTCTTTTTATCTATGACGATATAACCTTCGTATATCTGATACCTGTGCTCCGTGCCCGCAAGGGCATAGCCGAGGACCTCATCCAGCGTACCGCTTGCGGCTGGCAACGTAACCGTGCGGCTGTCGTCGATGGACCTGGAACTGACCACCACCACGCTCCCAGTCTGCCGTTCGATCTGACGGAACAATTCCGAGAGTGGTATCTGCCTGCGTGAGAGTGTGATCCTGTTCGATGTCTGCGCCCGCAGATCTGTCGCCGACAACAAAAGGACAGATGCCAGCAGTAGTATTTTACCCCTTCCTGCCGCCTGTGTTACCCACTGAAAAATCATATCGGTGATTATTTTTTACGGTTGTAGTATGATCGTTCCCTCATTTATCGTATAATCGAAATCATCGCTCGCTTCTTTCAATACAGACATCAATGTTTCAAGCGAAGTGCCTTTTTGTGCGCGGAACGATATGCGTTGGGTGGTATCTATCGAATTCATATTTTCGAACCTGACCCCGTATTCGCTCTCCATCGAATGGAAAATATCGCCGAGGCTATGGAAGTGGTAGAGGTTCTCGTCGGCCAGCCATTCGGGCTGCTCCATGACATCGAACTCACTGACATCGGACTGCAATGTGGCATGGTCTAATGAGAACTCTTTGCCTCCCTCTTCCAAACGATGCGTACCTTCGGCATAGTCTAACTGTACCGCGCCCTTGTAGAGCAACAGCGTCGAGTTATCATCCTCCTCCCGTGCACTGAAATAGAATTCCGTACCCAGTACCGTAACCTCCACATATTCCGAATGGATCACGAAAGGTTCGCCGCCATCGTCTTTGGCGACTTTGAAATAAGCCTCGCCTGAAAGTTCTCCCTCACGGGAGTCGTTATACGAGAATGTGGAATTACGGTTGAGCGTAACCTGCGTTCCGTCGGGAAGCGTGATGTGCCGGACACTGTCCTGCTGTGACGCGACCGTATGTGTTGCGACAAACCCGGCGGGAACGTCCTGTGTCCTGTTATACAAAGAATATGCGCCGACGACAAACGCCATCGGCAGCAGCACCGCGGCCGCCCTGGTAAGCAACCTGCGCCGGACAGTATGTTTTGCCTGTTTCGCCGGCTTTCCGGATTTCGCCGAATCAGCCTTGTGATTTGCCCTGATCGCACGGTAATAATTCAATTCCGGGTTCATCCCAAGGCTTACGGCAAGTTTACGCCATCTTTCACGGGCCACCTCCGACCCTTCGTCGGCATCGGACCGGCTGAAACCCCGGCTTGCCAACTTGTTTACCGCCAGGCGTAAACCTTCGGCTTTAAATCCCATATCCGACCCTTCGGCAAGCCACAGACGGAACGCCGCCAACTTCTCTTCGGGGATATATTCTCCCGAAACCATGGCGTCGATCATCCATTCTATAATCGTCTCCATTTCCCCGGGAGCGGTTATATCTTTAGAGTCAGACATATGCTGTTGTTAGTTTTTCAGAGTTAAACACGACAATAATCGGCCGTGAGTACCCTGTCCAATGTATCCCACTTAAAATCCTCGTTCGCCTCCTCGGCAAGCCACTTGGCAAAGGCATATCGTTTCCTCTCCGAAACAGGTTCTCCGGACATTAGCCTCAGGAGCATCCACTCGAATACTGCCGTTTTTCTTGCGTGATATTTTATCTTTCTGCCTTTCGACATGATTTATTTCATTTCCGTGTCGTCGTTGGTAAACCATTCTTTGAACTCCCGGCACATTTCTTCCGATGGTTCCCGCAATTCAAAGAAAGTACGAATGATCATGTATGCCCGCTTTTCCGGAGATTGCCGCTTTGTCAATTCTGCGATCTCCCTGTCCCAGTCTGCAGCGTCCATCTCCCTGTCGTAAAGTTTACCCATTGCCTGCAAATTATAATGATTCATAGCCAATGACTCTCTTTACATAAATGACAAGCAATAGCATGGGTACGGGGGTATTAACGCGTCTTTTTTTTGCATCACTTCACTAATGCACTGATAATGAGCGTGTAAAAAATGAAAGTATTTTTGCAGACAGGCTTAGAAAAAGCCGCCAAAGTGTTCGATAACCCCATCCCGGCTACCTCGCCCTGCCAGGGACAGGCTCCGGGGGGGGAAGCCAGGGCCGCTCCTGAAGCGGTCGAGTTCGAGATTGCGCTGCGCTTATCCCTAACTCACGTTATTTACAGCCGAGCAGGAATAGAATGGCGACGGAGATCACCGTACTGCGGAGTTCGCTCAATGCCAATTGCATGTGCTCTTTGACAGTGTTATAGGATATGTTCAGGCGCTCGGCGATCTCGCTGTAAGTAAGATTTTCATCGCGGCTCATCCTGAATACCCTGCGCCGTTGCGGAGGCATTCTATCTATTATATTTTCGATATTGGCAAGCAGTTCGTCGTATATGACGGGTTGGTCGGCGGCAGCCACTTCGCCATCCTTCACGAACATCTGTTCGTTGACATACTTCGCATGAACCTGTTTCCGTTTCAGCATGTTCAGCGAGGTGTTGGTGGCGGCGGTGTAGACAAATCCGTTAAACCGGTCGATCTGCTCCCTGTTTTCCCACAGTTTGATAAACGCATCGTGAGCGATATTGACGGCTTCGTCTTCGTCGCCTATCAAGCGCGTAATGAAATGAACGAGAGTACCCTGTACTCCCTCATAATACTCCGAAAAAGCAACTTCGTCGCCATTCCGGATCGCTTCGAACAATCCGGCCGATCTTTCATTGACATCTGTTTTCTTTGAGTACTTCATGTTTCCCTCCCGTACGGGAGCTATCTATTAATATTAGTCCTGCTTCCGGTCTTGAAAGAAGCGTTTCCCGGATGCAAAGTACGATGTAAAATCCGACATAAAAAAATTTTATCCGTATTTTATTACTGTTCAGCGGCTTATATGCACGTCAAATTATTGACAGCTGCCGGAGGGACATAACATGACACAGATGTAACGGAGATTTGTCGACTTCTTGTCATATCCTAAATCTTATCGTAATATCCCCCCGATACTTTTGCCGCAAGATTTAACTCAAAATAACTTTTTGCTCTATGAGTACATTTAACTATCTGAAAGCGTTCCTCGCGACGTTTTTACTTGTGTTGTCATTCGATGTGTCGGCACAGCAACTCTTTATCATCTCGGGACGGGTCACCGACGAGGCCACCGGCGAACCGTTGACCGGCGCGCTGGTCAGCGTCAAGGGGAGTACACTCGGGGCGGTAACCGACCTGAACGGCAGGTACACCATCAGCGTCACCCCGGAGAACGCGGTGCTGGTATTTTCGTTTTTAGGCTACGAAACGACCGAAATAACGGTCGGCACACGCAGGGCGATCGACGTCGCGATGCGGGTAAGCGCCCTTCATATTAATGAAGTGGTCGTTACGGCGCTCGGCATAACCCGCGAGACGAAATCGCTCGGCTACTCGGTACAGGAGGTCGATGGCGACCTGCTCACAGAGTCACACGAGGTCAACCTGCTCAACACCCTGAGCGGACGTATCGCAGGCGTTCAGATCACCAATGCGTCGGGAGGTATCGGCGCCTCGTCGAACATCCAGATCCGCGGCCAGAACTTCGTGAGCGGGTATAACTATAATAACTCCCCCCTCTTTGTGGTGGACGGCGTGCCCATCAGCAACCGTAACGAGCAGACCACGCGCTCCTTCACCGGACGCCAGGACTTCAACCGTCCCAACTACATGGGCGGCTCGGGCGGCGGAGGCGGCGAGAACGAGGCCGAGATCGACTTCGGCAACGGCGCCGC